>Ga0315284_10007317_pt1 | contig 15756 bp, 10 predicted proteins | sample YL17G09_16_MG_FD_203696 | JGI IMG/M metagenome (GOLD analysis project Ga0315284, IMG submission 203696) | Sediment microbial communities from Yellowstone Lake, YNP, Wyoming, USA - YL17G09_16 | ecosystem: Environmental > Aquatic > Freshwater > Lake > Sediment | place: USA: Wyoming | collected... | reverse complement strand
TAGTAGTACTGCTGGTTTGTCCAATCTGTGTCCTGCATTGGGCAGCTTCCGGGCCACTTGGCTCCACCGTATGAGTACGTCACATCGAAATGAACGAGGTTGCTGTCCTGTCCACTGGACGTCCGGACGAACACGCCGTCACCGCTGCTGGCCCCTCCCGGAACTCTGCCGGATACCTGCGTATCGCTCCAGCTGCTGATGGACGCCGTGATGTAGGTCGAGTCCTTCCGCCAGAATGCGACAAGGCCGGCTGTCCCTCCGAAGCCGGAGCCACGGATTGTGAACGACGTGCTGTCGCTTGCAGGAGCATACGAGCCAAGACAAGCGGCACGCACGGGACCGCTGGTCGGCGCGATGCTGTCGATCCTTGGCCCACCGATTTCCTTGCGGATGCAGATGCTGTCGAGGTACACCCCCTCGTGGGTGAACGACGAGTCGCTCGTGAAGCGAAACGCAATCGACACGCTTGCGTTGCCGCACAGTGGCGTGAGGTCCACGTCCTTGTAACAGTATCCCCCACATCCCGTGACCCAGTTGCCCGACACCTGCTCGCCGTCGAATGTGCCACCCGTGGAGGGGGTGTAGCTCGTCGAGCTGCCGTAGAAAAGCCAATCGAAGTTCGTCTCTGTCTTCGTCCAGTGGTAGAAGATCAGCTTTGCGCTTTGGGCGCCGACGAGGCTAAAGGGCCCGTAGATCATCCACGTTTCCATGTTGTTGAGGTACGGACCCGGTGGCAGTACCGCAGCCGTTCCGTGGCCTGTGCAGTACCCGCTCCAGCTCCCACCGACGACGGGTCCCGTGCGGACGTCACCCCACACCGCATCGGGAGCGCTTGCGCCGCGGAACATAGTCCAGGTGTTCGGGAAGGCGCCCTCAAAATCCTCGCACTTGATGTCCTCCCAGACGCGCGGCTCCTCGATCGGTGTCTTCCCGTCGTCTCCGGCGGGGGGAAGGATCCTCTGCGCGCGCGCGAGGTCAAGCGTCACAACAGCTGGCTCGACTGTGGGGGCAGATCCTCCCTTTTCAGCGGGCGTCGGCTCGATCCCGGCCGACCTGCGCACAAAGTCCAGGAAGGCGCCTAGAGATTGGCGTGTCTCCACAATCTGGCCATTCTCAACCGTGTACTTGCCCTGGAACCAGCCGAGAACTCGCATGTACTGGCCTCGAAGGAAGACAACGACGTTCTCTCCCACCTCGAAAACAGGAGCGTCCGACACCCAGGCTGTCACGCCGTCGATCGTCCCTCCTGGGATTTTGAGGCTCTCCAGAGCTGGTCCCGTCCCCTTAATGTACTCCCGCACCTCGATCGTCACGTAGCTGAAGATGCGGCCATTCTCCCATGTAGGCTCCACCGCCAGTACCGTACCGCGTACGATGGACGTGGCATCGCGGGACAACTGGTCCAGCTCCATCTTCTCGACTGCTGCCATGCAGGCTGCTGAACACGCCAACACCACGACCACGGCCGCTACTGCAGCCCATCTCATTGTCCGACACCTCCTCGGCCTACCACCGCATCTTCTCCTGCGGACCTACGCTGCTGTCGAGGCAGCTCCCAGACCGCTGGCTCGACTCCCTTCCCCGCCGTTCGACGGTCGCAGCAAGCCCGTTCGTTACCTGTGTACTGCAAGCTTCGATACCTCCGACCGCACCAACTGACCGTTGACTCCCCGAACCAGCAGAACGTAAAGGTAGACGCCGTTCGCAACTGTCTGCCCGTCGGTTGTCTGCACATGCCACTCGTACCCGTTTGGCTGCCAGCCGCTCTCGAAGACCAGCCGCCCTGAGAGGTCGTAGATCTGCACGTTGATCTGCTCGATCCCAACGCCCATGACCTCGAACCGCGTCGTGTGCACGTCGGTGACGGGGTTCGGGGTGTTCCGGACTCCGTCGACCCTGAAAGTGGCGGAATCTGCGGGGGGGTCAAGAGCCTCTTCACTGGACCCAGCCGGCGGACTGGGAGGCCAGAGCTCGTCCTCCAAACGCGCGTCGTCGATGAACCAGCCGGGGAGGGCGTTGTTCGAGGAGTTGACAGAGTCGAAGCAGAACCGGATCTGCATCGAGGTCACGCCGACGGGCACTGCGACCTCGAAGCTCTTCTCCTCCCACGCCTTCTGCGACGCGTTCCGCGAGTCCTGACTCCACTGCGTCTGCCAGGCGCCTCCCCCCACGCTCACCTCGACCCAGGTCTTGTCCCGTGCGCTCCTCGCGTACGCTTCCACGTGCCGCCACTGCTGGAACGAGACCCTCGCGGTCGTCCCCGCAAGTACGGGGATGGCGGGCGAGGTCAGCGTGCCCTGGACCCTGCGCGATCCAGACCGGTACGTGCCCGTGCTCTCGTCCCCAAACCACCAGGCATGGGTTGGTGACGGACAGTCTGGCCGGCGCTGCGTGATGTGCCAGGTCACGGCGTTCGTCCCGGTCCCGACCCAACCATTCAATCCCTTCTCCGCGTCCTCTAGCCAGGCGTCCTTGTCGCGAGACTTCGCGACGACGTCCTTGTTGGGGATGGGCCCACCCAGCGTGCACTGCACCCGGAAGGTCGCGGTCTCATCATCTTGGTCCTGGTCTTCCGCTGCCTCCAGCGTAACGCGCTGTTCTGTTGCCCAGTTCGCCGCGTCGAACGCCAACGTCGCACCGCTGTTCACGTCCAGGTCGGTATCCCCGGCTAGACGAACGACCTCGGCTCCCACGTCCTCACTCGGAGGCCCCGAGAGCCTGACGCCGAAGCCCGCCGTGTCGCCCTCGGGAACCACTACACGCTCCGGGCTGATCACGAACCGCAGCGGCGCCAATGCGACGCGAATGTCATCGATGAACCAGCCGGGGAAGGCGTTGTTCGAGGAGTTGACGGAGTCAAACGAGAACCGGATCTGGATCGAAGTGACGCCGGCGGGTACCGCGACCTCGAAGCTCTTCTCTTCCCAGGCCTGCTGCGAGGCGTTCCTCGAGTCCTGGCTCCACTGCATCTGCCAGGCTCCTCCCCCCACGCTCACCTCGACCCAGGTCTTGTCCCGTGCGCTCCCCGCGTACGCCTCCACGTGCCGCCAGTGCTGGAACGAGACCCGCATCACCGCACCCGCAGGAACGGGAATGGCGGGCGAGGTCAGCGTGCCCTGGACCCTGCGCGATCCAGACCGGTAGGTGCCCGCGCTCTCGTCCCCAAACCACCACGCGTGCGTCGGCGACGGGCAGTCTGGCCGGCGCTGCGTGATGTGCCACGTCACGGCCCTTGTCCCCGTTCCCACCCAACCATTCGCCCCAGACTCCACATCGTCCAGCCAGCCCGCCTCTGCCTCAACGAAGAGCGCACGCAGGGTCCACTCGGAGGGGCTGCCTCCTCCTGGCACGAGGTTGAGCGTTGCGGGGTTCGCCGTCGCCGGAGTGGTGCTCCCGGTCTGTCCAAGCTCCCAGCGAACGAAACGCCATCCATCGGATGCGTCTGCCGTAGCCTGGATAGTCAGCCCCGTGCTCGCGGGGTCGGCGTAGTAGAGGACTGCATTGCCTGAGTACTCGCTCGGGGCTGAGGGCGGCGCAGGGTCCACGGAGACGGTTCCCTCGCCCTCTATTTCGAGGGAAACGTTGTAGAGCTGCGGGAAGCCCGGGGGCTGCGCCGCCGCGAGCACGGCACAGCCGGCTATGAGACTTGCGCTCAAAACAGACAGGGCAAGTGCCTTCGTCACGTTCATCGCTGCCCCCTTCCTGAAAACGAGAGGCCGACCAGACCTCTCGGTTCTGATCGGCCTCTCCTGTGGACTTGATGCATGCTCAGTCCTCGGTCTGCTGCGTCGGCGTACCGCCTGGGATGGCGATCCCGAACTGCGCAGAAAGAACGTGGCTTGCCCCGAGGACCGCGTGAGGCACATAGGCGTAGTCCAGAGTGAGGCCCTTCCATTGGAGCGATGCACCCAAGGCACCTCGCCACTCTCCCGCGGCCGAGACGACCGCTCCACACCTCGCACCCAGGTAGGTGACCGGCCAGAGCTCAGCTCCCAGATGCAGCCGGTTCAAGTCGGAGTGTCCGAAGGCGATGTCTCCCTGCACGTCGAGCCGCACGACGCTCTCAAAGAGCGACACCGATGCCCCTAGGCTGTTCGTCCAGGCTACGTTGTTCGTCGGGTTGTGGTCCGTTCCTGTCCAGTGGATCAAGGAGTCCCCCACGTCCTTCGCCGAGAGGCCAAGTGCCACCTCACCCCACGGGAAGGGCATACGAGCGAGAAGACCCACATCTAGGCCAAACCCGCTGGCGCGTCCCTCAAGCATCGTGTGCGTGTAGTACTTGAAACTCGCGCCAACCGAGAAGAGCGCCATTCCCTCCGTCTGGGCCTCGCCGGCCAGGACGTAGCCGAGCGACGCAAGCCAGACCGTCTGTGTCTCCGAGAAGAACTCCCCCTCATGCTCGCCCGTGAAGGGAATGCCATCGATGGAGGACCTCGCCATGCTCAGGCCAAGGCCCCAACGATCCTGGCCGAAGGTTGCGCCCAGCGACTGGAGCACGATCCCCTGTCCGTACCGGTCCGTGTACATGCCGCCGACGTTCAGCCCCGGGACGACAGCGAGTGCGGAGGGGTTCCAGAACGGCACGGAGACGTCGTCGACCGCGGCGACGAACCCGCCGCCCAGACCGAAGGCGCGAGCGCCTACGCCGTCACGGATGAAGCTGCCTGCGTCGACTCCCGCAGGAAACGCAGAGCTCGCAAGGCTCGCCGCCGTCAAGAACAGAGAGAGCAGCAACAACAAACCCTTTCTCATGGTCACCTCTCGCGGGTCATCGGCAAATCACCGCCGCGGCGCCCAAGCGCATCCTTTCCGGGGCGAAAATCAACAGAGGGCGTTCCCTGGCGCCTATTTGCACGACGTACGCTGAATCAGAGCTCTCCCCGAGCACCGCCCATACCCCAAGCCAGGGTATCACGGAACCACGCAGAGGTCAAGTAAAGTGCAAAGGTCCTGTGGGGCAGTCAGATCCGCCTAGCTGTTGCGTGCAAAGTGCAATGGGGATGCGCTAGAATCTCCCGCGGTACACCTGGGCCGGACAGGCTGCGGCGGAGCCATGTCAGCCGCTGCAGGGAGAGCGGAGCAGACTGCGATCTGACGTGAGGGGCCTCTCCTCGGCTCGCTGTGCCTCAATGACATGGACGCTCCCTTCCCGGGACGAACGCGTCGCGCACGGATCCGGTCATTGCCATCACATGGCTTTGGACTGACCAGCCGGCTCCTCAGGCCTGCGATATCTACCAGCCCGGGAACACGCCGGCGCGGGTACAGAAGAGGCTGTTCTCTGCGATCGGGCTCCCTCTTCGGACGAGCTGAAGACCGGGAGCAGTGTGACCAGTGCGGGCGGGAGCGCGAGTCACTGGAGACGCTCGTGGAGAGCCCGGCGGACGACGCGCGGCTCACTTCCGAACTCCTGGAACGGGCTCCAGTTCTCTACTTGAAGCGGGATGACGAGGAAAGGGCTCGCCTACTCAGGGCGGTAGTCTCGAACTGCATGATCAGGCGAGGAAACGTAGACCCCGTCTACAAGAAACCCTTCGACGTCGTGGCCGTCGGGGTCGAAACCGGTGAGTGGTGGAGGCGAGCGGATTCGAACCGCCAACCTCTGCGATGCGAACGCAGCGCTCTCCCGATTAGAGCTACGCCCCCAGGTGCTTCGTGGTGCTCCTAGCGGCGCAGGGAGTCGAACCCCGAACCTCTCGGATATGAGCCGAGCGCTCTAAACCGGTTGAGCTACGCCGCCACGCTGGTTGCGGGGGCCGGATTCGAACCGGCAACCTCCGGGTTATGAGCCCGACGAGCTTCCTGATTGCTCCACCCCGCGGTCTTCTGCCGGGAGCGGGATTCGAACCCGCACGAGGAACCCTCAAGGGATTTTAAGTCCCCTGCGTCTGCCCATTCCGCCATCCCGGCGTCTGGCACCCCGGCTTCCTCTCTCGAATGAGCGGGAAACGGGATTTGAACCCGCGACCCCTGCCTTGGCAAGGCAGTGCTCTACCGCTGAGCTATTCCCGCGTAAGCGGGCGCCATTATAGCCTGGCCGAGTCAGGGTCGCAACTGCGAAGGGCGGGATTCGAACCCGCACGCCGCGTGGCACTAGCTCCTAAGGCTAGCGCGTCTGCCGATTCCGCCACCTTCGCGTGAAGCCTGCTGCAAGGTACCGGGAATCTGCCGCGCCGTCAATGGAGAAGACACGGGGGATGGCACGACACCATCCCCCGTCCTTCCATGCCGCTCTCCTACTTAGCCGCCCGCTGGTAGACCGCTCGGGCGGACCCTCCCTGCTGGAAGACCATGATCAGCTGGGCTCCCGTGACCCCCGGGATCGGCTCGTAGACCTGCGTTTCGGGGTTCAGTTTCTCCCAGCGCACGAAGGAGAGGACCGTCTTGTCGGGAAGGGTCACCCGGCCGGGGGCGACGATCTGGACCCGCGAGCCGGGCGCCCGGCAGAGGTCAAACGGGGTCGGCGTGTCGTACGTCTTGCCATCGACGAGCATCTGGACAGAGATGTCTGTGTACGTCGGGGGAAGGAATGCCGTCGTCATCTGCGACCCGGCCGTGAGCAGCGCTGCGCTCACGCGGACGCAGACCCCCAGCCTCTCGAGTGTCCCAGTGATCCCCGGCGTGACGGTCAAGCCCGGGGTGCCGATCTGACAGGGCGGGAGGTACGTGCTGTAGGTGTTGGACGTGGCGGTGGTCCCGTACGCGTCGTGAGCCTGGAGGACCACGCTGATCCCCCCGCCCGAGGTGTAGGTGACGCTCGCCGGGACCTGGCCGCTCGTCGCGGCGATGTCGAACACGCCCTGGGTCAGCCCATTCGGGAGCGTGATGGCGACGCTGTCCACGACGACCGGCGGGACGCCGCCGGACGTGGTGTACGAGATGGTCAGGAAGTGGGTCGGGCTCTCCTTGCAGAGCGCTTCAACCCCCACGCTGGTGATGATGACCGAGAGCGCGGAGGGCGCGGGGGTCTGCGTCCCGCCGCTCCGTCCCCCGGTGGCGGAGATCGCCACGTGGAGGGTCGCGACCTCGCACTTGTTCCGGTCGAAGAAGGTGTAGAAGACGTGGTACGTCGTCGTAATCGCGGGCAGGGTGCCCTTGAGCGTCCCGGTCCGCGCCGTGAGATCGAGGGAGAAGGCCACCTCGCCCGGCAGGTCGCTCGAGGTCAAGCTCATGCCGATCGCTCCCAGGCCGGACAGGGTCGAGGAGACGTCGTAGGGGAGGGACTTCGTCGCGTTGATGCTGTACCCACCAGGGACGTCGCCGAACTCCCACAGGAGGTTCTTCACCTCCGGGCACCCCGGTCGGCCGGGCTGCTGGGTGGTTCCGCTCGGCTGGTACCGGCCGCACATATCGGTCAGGCAGTCGTCGCTGATGATCGCCTGTGTGGAGGAGTGGATGTCCGTCATCACGGAGACGGAGGTGTCGGCGCTCGCGGCGGCCGATGCGGCGGCTCGTGCGGCGGCCTGCGCCTGAGCGTAGGCCTCTGCTGCCGCAGCCGCGGCTGCCATCGCCCGTGCCTGAGCCTCCGCTGTCGCCGTTGCGCTGGCCTGGGCCGCGGCAAACGCCTCGGCCACGGCGCCCGCCGCGGCGAAGGCGCTCGCCTGCGCTTGCGCGCAGACGTGCACGCCGACCGCGACCGACGCCTCGGCGTTCGCATGGGCGGCCGCCGCGGCGAAGGCGCAAGCCTGGGCGACCGCTTGGGCCTTGGCCATCGCGCTCGCGGCGGTCGAGACGGCGACCTGCGCGGCGGCGGCGGCCTGCGCGGCGGCTTCCGCCGCGGCGTAGGCGCTCGCCTCCGCGCTCGCGGCGGCATAGACGCCGACGCTCACCGCGGCTTCAGCCCTCACCGCGGCCTGGGCCGCGGCCTCGGCAGCGGCATAGGCCTCTGCGACGGCCTTCGCCGCGGCCCTCACCCCGGCGCTGACTGCGACCTCGGCCTGCGCCTCGGCGTGCGCGGCAGCGAGGGCGGCCGCCTGGGCGGTCGCCTGCGCCTGGCAGAGGTTGTCGAGACCGCTCTGTGTGGCGGCCGCTGCCTGGGCGTGGGCTGCAGCAGCGGCGAACGCCGCGGCCTGGGCCTCCGCTTGGGCCGTGACGGCGGCCTGAACGTGAACGAAGGCCTCCGCGACGCTCGTTGCCTCCGACGTGCTGGTGGCGGCGGCGGACGCTGTCCCCGCCGTTGAAGTCGCCTCTGACTGAGCTGACGCTGCCGCGCTGGCGGCCACCTGGGCGGCCGCCCCTGCCGCTGCTTCCGCGCGCGCGGCGGCGGCAGCAGCGGCCTGCGCCTGCGCGCTCGCTTCGGCCTGCGCCGAGGCCAGTGCGTCCGCCATCGAGGACGAAGTGGACCCGCACTGGCCGGCCACTTGGGCGGCGGCCTGCGCTTGTGCGCTTGCCGTCGCGCACGCCTCGGCGACGGCGGACGCGGCCGCGCGGGCGGCTGCCTCCGCCTCTGCGGCAGCATGACCGGCGGCAAAGGCTTGTGCCTCGGCCTCTGCGCTCGCCTGGGCAATGGCGCTCGCACAGGCGCGGGCCGCTGCCTCCGCCTGGGCGACCGCGGTTGCGGCGGCCTCGGCGTGCGCCATCGCCTGCGCGCTTGCCTTGGCGATCGCCGTCGCGCTTGCGCTGGCCGAGGCCTGGGCGTCGGCGACGGCCAGGGCGGCGGCCTTCGCTTGGGCCTCGGCGAGAGCCTGGGCTTCGGCGACCGCTTGCGCTGCGGCGTAGGCAGCGGCTTCGGCTTCGGCCTTGGCTTGTGCACACGCCAGGGCTGCCGCTTCCGCGCGGGCGTAGGCTACGGCCGCGGCCTGAGCCTGGGCCTCCGCCTGAGCCGAGGCCATCGCGGCGGCGTAGGCGCGCGCCTCGGCCGACGCCTGGGCCTGCGCGGCCGCCTCAGCGGCGGCATACGCGGCGGCCTGGGCCTCAGCGACCGCGTACGCGGCCGCGCCGACCGTTCCCGAGATCTCCGTCACGACCCGGCCGCAGAGGACCGGGGTCTGGATCGTCTCCGAAACGTTCTCGGCGATCTCGGATGCTTTCGACGCCGACATCGCGGTCGCGCTCGCTTGGGCCTGTGCGCTCGCGGCTGCCTCGGCGCAGGCGCTCGCTTGAGCCTGGGCCTGGGCTGCGGTCATCGCCACGGCCTTCGCCGTCGCCTTGGCGTTCGCGTAGGCGGCGGCAGCGGCGTGGGCTTGCGCCGACGCGGCGGCAGCGGCGTGGGCTGCGACGCCCACGATCTCCTCGACGTACGCCTGCACGGTCACCGCGGCTGCGGCGCACGCGCTCGCCGAGGCCTGAGCTGAGGCTAGAGCCTCGGCGACGGCCGATGCGCTGGCTTCCGCCAGGGACTCCGCGCCGGCAGCTGCCGACGCGCAAGCGGTGACCCACGCCCGCGCGGCGGCCTCGGCGCGAGCCGCGGCGGCGACGATGGCCGCGATGTTCGCCTCGGCGGTGCTGCTGGCCGCGGCGCAGGCGCTGGCCGAGGCCTCGGCGGCGGCACTGGCCTCGGCCGCCGCGGCTGCGATCTCTCTAAGGATGGCCTCCGCGCTCGCCGACGCGCTCGCGCAGGCCGAGGCGGAAGCCGAAGCCGACGCCTGTGCGGCCTGGATGGCGTCGCACGGGCTCTCACACAGGGAACAGGGGTCCGAGATCTGTGCCAACAGGGACGCGACAGCGTCCGCGGAAGCCTGCGCGTCAGCCGCGGCGGTTGCCGCGGCGGCGGAGGCCGCCTGCGTCAGGGAGACCATCTCCGAGAGGATGGGCGCCGGTGGGCTGCTCTGGGCGAAGCCGCCGGCGAGGGCCAGGGTGACGACCCCCAGCAGGGCCAGGAGAACCCTCGACCTATTCACAATAACCTCCTTGGGAGAGCTTTCGAGCTTCCCGGTCGGGACGAACACGAGCCTAGGGCGGGTCGTGCGCACTTTGCGCCTCAGGCTTGGCTACGGACAGTGTGGGCAGGGAGACGGGACTGGAGCCGGGGTCGATCCGCACCCCGTCGAGCACCCGCACCCGGAGCACCCTGAGCAGCTCGAGCAGCCGCACCCGCCCCACGGCCACCAGGAGAAGAGGGACGAGCAACCGCCCGACCCTGCACTAAGGACGAGACTCGTCTTGCAGGAGCAGTTGGTGATCGTCGATCTTGCCTGGCACGGGCAGCTCGTCCAAGACCAGGAACAGCAGCCGCACGGGTCGTAGATCCTCAGGCAGTAGGACAGGGTCCCCACCGACGTGTCGACGTACAGCGTGTACGTCCCGGCCGCGACGGCCGCACCGGCGGAGTCCTTCTGGTCCCAGGTCCCCTCCCAGGTCGAGGCAGCGACCGGTCCGTCATGGATGACCGCGTAGACCGTGCCCCCCGAGGCGTTCTCCACCCGCCAACCCAGGACCTGGGGGTCCGTGCAGGCGGGCTGGCAGCAAGACGAGCAGCTCCACCAGCTGGTGGAGCTTGTCCTGACCTCAAAGACGATTGCCTCCCCGAGCTTGTAGCGTCCCGCGCCGAGCGTTGAGGACGTCGCCGCCTGGGCGCCAATCCCCGCCAACACCACGAGAGTGATACACAGAGCGATTGCCCACGTCGACCAGCGCTTCACAGCTCTCACCTCCGTCTTGTCCCACCGTGTTGCCACGACCACTATACACCGGACAGGACCCTCGGTTTCGGGTGAAGCTAGACCCATGATGGGAAGAGGTGTGCAGGCGAGCTCTTGTCCTCAGGCGGGAGGGGCGTCCGGCTCCGCCGAGACGGCGAGACCCCCGAGGGCCGTCTCCTTGTACTTGCGATCCATGTCCGTGCCGATGCGCCTCATCGTGGCGACGGCGCGGTCGAAGCTGATCTGGTGCCTGCCCGAGCCCAAGAGAGAGAGACTCGCCGCGGAGAGGGCGCTGACGGCGGCCGCGGCGTTCCTCTCGATGCAGGGGATCTGGACGAGGCCGCAGACCGGGTCACACGTCAGGCCGAGGTGGTGTTCGAGGGCCATCTCTGCGGCTGCCTCTACCTGGGGGACACTCCCGTCGAGGACCTGACAGGCGGCGGCTGCGGCCATCGCGCACGCGGTCCCCACCTCGCCCTGGCACCCGACCTCGGCCCCGGCGATCGAGGCCTTCGCGGCGACGATGGCCCCCACGATCCCGGCGACGAGGAGGGCGTCGTGGACCCGTAGAGCGGGGAGGAGGAGCCGCTCTTCGAGGAGCTTCAGGACGGCAGGGAGGATCCCGGCCGACCCACAGGTGGGCGCCATGACGATGCGCCCGCCGGCGGCGTTCTCCTCCGCGACGGCGACGGCGTAGATTGCCGCGAGGGTCGTCTCGTGGGAGAGGATCCGCCCGCTGCGGAGAGAGCCCTCTAGGTTCTCGAGCAGCTCTGGCGCGCGGCGCTCCAGCTTCAGCCGGCCTGGCAGGAGGCCCTGCGTGCGCAGGCCGGACTCGATCGAGTCCGTCATCGCGCCCCACAGGAGATCGAGGCGACGGCGGACCTCGTCCGGGCCGAGGCCATGAGAGGCGTCCTCGTTCTCGCGGATCAGGGCGGGCAGGCCGATCCCGCGGTCGAGGCAGGCATCAAGAAGCCGGTCCATGGAGAGCGCGGCCTCGGCCGCCCACCGTGTCGGGACTGCGGGGAGGCTCCCTCCCTCGACCGCGCCCCCACCGATCGAGCGATACTCCTTCTCCAGGAGCGGCTGTGCGTTCTGGGCAAGGAGGGCGATGCGCAGGGTGTTCGGGTGGGGGAGGGCGTCAAGGGAAGGGTCGAAAAGGATGTCTAGGTCGGGGTTGAACGGGAATCGCCGCCCGGCGATCTCGACCTCCCCTGCGGCGCGGACCGCCTGATGCAAGGCGTGGATCGACACGGCGGGGTGCTCGGAAAGCTCGTAGCCTGCAAGGCCGGCGGTGATCGCAAGGTCGGTCAGGTGGCCCTTTCCCGTCAGGGCGAGGCTCCCGAGGAGGGTGACGCGGATCCGGCCGAGGGGGAGGTCGCGAGAGGCGAGATCCCGTCGGAAGTCCTGGGCGGCGTGGAGGGGCCCTGTCGTGTGAGACGAGCTGGGACCGATCCCGACGTCCAGGATGGAGAAGACGCTCGGTATGCCCATTCGTGACTCCCTCGTCCACGCGGTCGGCCCCCGCGGGCCATCCGCTTCTCTTTGCTCGGGCGGTGGGGAGAGAAGGTGAACGGGCGAGCCCTCCCTAAGGCCTCGCCCGTTTCATGCCGTTCTTCTTCGAGTGCCGACTAGCGGATCACGAAGCGGAACGGGTAGTACCGGACCTCGCGCCCGCCGTCGCACGGAGCCCCGCACGGCGCGCCGCATTCGACCGCGAGCACGAACAGGAATGGCCCTTGGTCGAGGACGCCGGTCGAGATGTCGAAGGTCCCCGCGTCGCTCGACGTCCCGTCGCTCCACGTCACCTCACTCCACGGGTAGGCGACGTTGAACAGGTCACCGCCGGGAGCGACGGAGATCGTCTTGTCCGGCATCCCGACGCCAAAGACAAGGTCCTCCTCGTGGAGGACGTTCACCGTGTCGCAAGCAGGCAGCTGGATCGAGCAGCGGTCCCACAGTACGACCACGGTCTGGTCGGAGCGGTTGTGGAGCCAGAACGGGAGCTTGCTCTCCACGCCGCCCGCGGTCTGGGAGGCCTCGAACGAGACACGGATCACGTCGTCCTCAAAGACGGCCTTCTCAGAGTAGCAGGGATCGAGCATCTCGATCGATTTCTGCGCGACGACGGTCGTCGGCGCGACCTCGGTGGTCACCGGGACGGGGCTCGTCTCCGCCGGCCGAAAGACGAGGCCCACCACCAATAGGATTGCCATCAGCCCTGCGACGATGCCAGCGCGGATCATGTCATCCATCTCTAGCTCACCCCTCTTCTCGGTCCTTCCTCGTTCCACCCATGACGAGAATCCGCCCGTCCTCCCAGACAACGGGAGGCCGAGACAGCGCGTCCGGAGACCAACGGTCGAGCCGCCTGGTCGGCCGGGCCCCCCCTACCCACGGTCCGTCCCTCCCAGAGGCCGCGGAACGCGAAGCCAGAGTCCGCTCGTCTCTCAAAGAAGGAGGGTGGGAGGGGAGCGGCTCTCGTGACGCTCCCCTCCCAGAGGTAAGGAGGCCTGCATGTGTCTCTCGACTCACGTTGAGAGCGTAGTCCTTCGGGGAGTCGTTCCGGAGGCCGGGGGTCGGTCCTCCTGGGGACGCTTGCCCCTCCGGACTGGCGCCGGCGCGTCCATCGGAGGGGACACGCGCTGCCCATCTCGAGCCGCCTCGGCGGGGGAGTTGAGCAGGTGCCGCCCCTGCGAGCGGGTGCGGACCGTTCTCGTGCGAGGGAAACCGCGCGGGACGCTGCTACTTCCCGCAGGTGGAGCAGCCCCGCGCGTAGGCGTGCGTGGCGACGAGAGTCTCGTCTTGCGTGCGGAGGGTCGCCCTGTCGGACGTGTCGTCCCAGATCGGCTTCTCCGAGCGCCAGTGCAGGGCCTCCGCGCTGTCCTCGCCACACCCCGTGTGGACGGTGACGAGGCCCCCGGCGGGGAGGACGAACCCCTCGGGAAAGGTGAAGGTGGCGTTGCCTTCATCGGAAAGGGTCCACCCGGAGAGGTCGACCAAGACGTCCCCGGCGTTCTTCAGGCTGATGCACTCGAGGTTCAGGTCGTCTGTGACTTCCACGGGCCGGAACGGAGCGGAGAACTCGACCTTCGGGACCTAATCGGCCTCGCGCGCCTGCGACGAGACTAGTCCTGCCGCGAGGAGAGCCCCGCGAGGCCAGCCAGCAACCACCAAAGGGAGCTCATGCTCATCCTCCGACCTCCGCCGGAGCGACGGGCTCCGGCGGGCCACATTGTACGGCGCGGCCACGCGGTGCGAAAGAGGCGGGACCAGAGGGCGGGGAACGAGGTTGCCCCTCGCGGGTAGGTCTTAGCGCAAGGGGGTGAGGATCCATGGTTTCGAGGAGATCGCTCAAGGCGGTCGTCGCGCTGGGGCTTCTGTTCGCCCTTGGGGTGGGGCTGTCTGCCACGATTGGGGGAGAGGGGATCGTGCACCGAGTCGCCGGCGCCGAGGACCTGGCCCAGTATCCGAATGCCGCTCTGGAGGAGGGGAATCTTGCGGGGGGAAGCCAGTACGCCGCATTGCTGCCCGAGTCGGACCTGGTCGTCGTCCTCCGTCCGATCACGCGAGAGGAATACGGCTCCTACCAGGTGCGGGCGGTCAGCTACGAGGTGATCGAGAGGGAGATGCTCGCCGCGGCGATCGTGCTCCCTGTCCTTGGAGTTGGAGACGTCGCCGGGCTTCCACCGGCCCTCGTCAGTTTCCTGAGGAGTCAGGTGAACGTCCTCTCCGGGTTCGACGTCTTTCCTGACGTTCTCGGATCCGGTCAGCGGGGATGATCTAGCCTGGAAGGATCGGCACGTCGAGGGTCGCCCGGGCGTCTGGTGCCCCGTAGTGGACAAGCTTCGAACTCTCGCCGAGCTTGACCCCGAGATCGTGGAGGTCTTGACTCACTGAGTTGCCCGGGAGGATCCGAAGCCAGAAGCCCAGCTCGCGAACCAGATGGGAGCGGAGGACACTCCTACCACTCTGGCGCCTCGGTTGATGGAGGAGATCGCATCGCTCTCCGCGTCTCGCAGCGGTCAGGAGCAGCGCACAGGCCATCCCGGCGATCCCAGTTCCGACGACGAGGACATCCGCCTCGATGACCTTCATCCCACGAGTTGGAGCATGCGCCGGACGAGCTCGCGCGCCGGCCGGGCGACCTCCTCCGGGACGACCACCGGCTCCACCGCCGCGCCCTCGGCCAGGCGGGAGAGGATCCGTGCCAGATCGTCCAGCCGGGTGAGGGACATGGTGGCGCAAACCGGCGGGGGATCAACCAGGGAGAACACTTCTCGGTCCGGGTGATCCCGCGCCAGGCGTGCCACCAGCCGCTGCTCGGTGCCGATCGCCCAAGCGCTCCCCGGCGGGGCCTCCCGGATCCGTCGGACGATCAGCGACGTCGAGCCCACCTCATCGGCCAAGGCTGCCACCTCAGGGCGGCACTCGGGGTGCACGATCACTTGCGCTCCGGGGTGCTGCCTGCACACCCGCTCCACATCTTGGGGGAGGAAGCGCACGTGCACGTTGCACGCCCCCCGCCACAGAATCAGCCGCGCCTCCCTGAAGGGCTGCAGGTCATCAGGGGGGTAGCGGGGATCCCACAGCGCGATTTCCTCCTCCGGTATTCCCAGCCGGCGGGCGACGTTGCGCCCCAGGTGCTGGTCAGGAAGCAGCAGCACTCGTGGCCGCTCGGCCAAGGCCGCTTGCAGCACCCTCTCGGCGCTGGAGGAAGTGCAGCACCACCCGCCCCGCTCGCCCACAAAGGCCTTCACCACCGCAGAGGTGTTCACGTAGGCGACGGGCAGCACCTCCCGCTCCACGTCCATGACCTGCCCGAGCGCCTGCCAAGCCCGCCGCACGGCGCCGACCTCTGCCTGATCGGCCAAGAAGCAGCCCGCATCCCGTCGGGGCAGGAACACCTGTTGGCCCGGGCGAGCCATGACTGCCGCCGTCTCGGCCATGAAGCTGACGCCGCAGAACACGATCCGGCGGGCCTCGGACTCGGCCGCCCGTCGGGCGAGCTCCAGGGAGTCGCCCATGTAGTCCGCCTGGCTCACCACCTCGTCCCGCTGGTAGTGGTGCGCCAGCACGAGGAGGTCCTGGCCCAAGCTCCTTCGCGCCTCCTGCACGCGCTGCTCCATCCCGGTCATGGCCTGGTCAGCTCCAAAGAAAGATCGAATGCAGGGGCGGA
>Ga0315284_10007316_pt1 | contig 15757 bp, 15 predicted proteins | sample YL17G09_16_MG_FD_203696 | JGI IMG/M metagenome (GOLD analysis project Ga0315284, IMG submission 203696) | Sediment microbial communities from Yellowstone Lake, YNP, Wyoming, USA - YL17G09_16 | ecosystem: Environmental > Aquatic > Freshwater > Lake > Sediment | place: USA: Wyoming | collected... | reverse complement strand
ATGATGAGGACATCGGTTTCATAGGCAATTCTGGTAAGATCGACCTCGTCCGGGTCGATACGGCTCCAAGATTCCAAGATCTCACAGATCTCCGGTGGGACGTTGTACCCCTTGCTCGGTCCAACCTTCAATTCTCGCAACGACCCTTCTTTATAGGAAGGATGAAACTTTCTCAGCCGGTTCTCCTTTTCGGCAAGGCTCATCCTCGGAAATTCCCAGCCCTCCTTCTTTTTGGCTAATCGCTGAGGCCGAGTCTCCTCCACCCGCCTGATCAATTGCTTGAGTTCATAAGTATAGGACATCGTCTACTCTTCCATTTCTAATTCTCTCTTCAATTTACTCGAAAAATTTCTTAAGAAAAGCAATTTGTTTTTCCACAACACGCTTGGCTTCCTCTGAATAGAATTTCTTACCGACCCCTTTTAATAAAATCATCGATTAACTTAGGAACCTCCTCACCCCTTCCGTTGGAACTACCTTCATGGAGGGGCCTCACAATTCCCCGGACCAATCCTATGGCTTCCACATATTCAATGGAATCGATCTATTGAAGGACTCTCGCCTCCAGAAGAGTCTTTTACGCGTCTTTTTTAACCTCTAATTTTATCTTCTAACTTCAAAAATTTTTTCTGCGGCAACTTGGGCTGCGATAGCACATACTCTAGGGCAACCTAAATCACTATGACCGCCTGCATCAAGAAACGCCTTATAATCCTTTTCGTCGTTCATATCAAAAGATCGGCCATAGATTTTCTCTTGTATCTCTTTACAAAGAGTTGTTTTCAAATCTTCTTTCAATCCAAGTTGATTTTTAAGTTCTTCCTTAAATTTTTTCTGCAATTCACGGGCAGGCCCCATTGATTTTCGGTATACTTCTGTTTCTTCCATTTGTTCCCTTCCAATCACCAGTCCTAAAGCCATCAGAGCTCCGATCAAGGCACCGCAAGTTTCCCCACTTCGAGCCACCCCTCCCCCAAATACAGTAGCCGATTTAAAGGTCGCTGAATTCTTCATACCGAACCCCTCCTGAATACTAAGTAAAACACTTTGCGAACAACCAGAAAATTTATCATACTCATGTGCCTTCTTCCTCGCGTTTTGAATTATCTCTTCTTCATTTGAAGACATTTTTCTTCTCCTTTTTCCTTTGCTTTTTTTCTTCATTTCTTGAAACTAAGAATTGAAGGAATCTGTTGCGGACATCAAAATGTGTTCTTGGACAAGAACCTCAAATCCATTGGCATTCTTCTTGGCAAAATGGTTAGGAATTCCAAGTGAATGAGGTGTGATTCAAAACTCCCCTGATTCCCAAGATACGAAGAAAATCTAACCCACGCAGACCGAATGCAATTTTCTATAAAAAACAATCGAGTCAAAGTCCCAGTTCGTCCCGTTTGAGCTGAGTGGGAATTCCCATCTCATCCCATCCCCTCGTCCGATAATATTCTTTCAACATCACCTCCAAAGGAGGTATTCTACCTTGAGCGCCTCCTTCTAGTGTAGATTCGGTTAAGAGCCGCTTCGGAAGTGTATCATCTTTAGAAGTTACACCTAGTTCAACATTAATCATTCTTTTTAAATTAAATCCTCTTTCTCCTGTTTGTAACATCTCTTTAAAATCCATCCCCCAGTTTGTAGCTAGATTAAGAAGTTGCAGGATATGGTTGCCTCTCAGGTTTCCGTAAAGCGAGAATTTACACATAACCAAAGACTCTAGAACTTCGCAAAAATCTTGGAAAATTTTTACCCAAGCACCTTTACCCACCGTTTCAAAGCGGTCTAAAGGCTTATCATATCCTAATTCAGGAAAGGTCAGGCCTCGCTCAAGCCAGTAAGTAGGAGCAAGGATGTGACAGGCCCCCCGATGAGCCGTCGCATAGGCTACTGCCCAACTAAAAAAAGCCCGAGGATCATGCAGAGCTAATTCTTGACCTTTTACGTGCATGACAAAATCCTCCGATCCCTTTCCGATCCGTTGGGCTGCGTAGAAGCTCCCGTCGGCCAGAATTTCCCCAAACCCATCCCTTTCACCCATTTTCTCAACCATCTTTACTATCGCATCTCCATTTCCCCAAGTTAAATGGACGCCATCTGTATCTTTTTGTGTGATTAAGCCCTTTTCAAAGCACTCCATGGTAAAGGCAATGGCCATGCTGGTAGAAATGGTATCCATTCCGTATCGATTGCACAAATCGTTGGCTTTAGCCACTACTTCAATGCTGTCATTTAGACAAAGGGGGCCAAAGCCCGCTGCGGTTTCATACTCAGGACCTTTGCCAGACATTGCATAGGGTCCCTCCTTAACTTCGACAACCCTGCCACACCCAATGGGACACATCCTGCAGGCATAAACATCCGTGAGAATTTTCTCGGTCATATAGTATCCGGAGACCTTATAGCACCCCTCCTCCCATTTCCCCACTCGCCAGTTCTTGATGGGAACATCACCCATCTCATGAAAAGCCATCATCCCACCATTTGTCCCATACTTTCGTAATGCCTCACGTGCAGGCGCCTTCATAATTATTTGTGTCAGCTCTTTCACATATTCCTTAAACTCATCTGGTTTTGCGAGTTTGGGTTTTTGACTCCCCCGGACAGCAATGGCCTTTAAGTTTTTAGAACCCATGACGCCGCCCATTCCGCTCCTGGCAGCCGCCCTTCCGTGATCGTTCAACACGGAGGCGATCCTCGATCGCTTCTCACCAGCAGGCCCGATACCGGCCACTCTCACGTTCTTTCCTCCCAAAATATTTTGTAAGAGAGTCTCTGCCTCAAAGATATCTTTTCCCCAAATCTCCTGGGCATCCCGAATCTCCACCTTTTCGTCATTGATCCAAAGGTAAACTGGTTTCTCTGATCGGCCTTCAAGCACAATGGCATCCCATCCTGCAAACTTCAGCTCTGGTCCCCAATACCCGCTGGCATGGGCCTCACCCCAAAGATTGGTTAATGGCGACTTCGCAGAAACGACATACCGAGAACAAAATGGGGCTGGCATTCCCGTCAAAGGTCCAATGCTGAAAATGAGTAGGTTTCCAGGATCGAAAGGATCAATGGTCCAATCCATCCGCTCCACTTCCATCAGCTTTGCAGCCATCCCGCCCCCTCCGAGAAAGGATCTAGCAATGTTTTGATCCAAAGGTTCAGAGGAGACCTTCCGTTCCGAAAGATTGACTTTAAGAATTCTTCCAGCATAACCATACATATGAGATATCCTTTCTAATCAAGCCCTTGAATTTTTCAATTATGGCTGCAGTGTGTGCCGATGAATTCGTCCTATTGGTTCCACGTTCCCACTGTGGTGGTTCGGCCTCAAGTGTCTTATCACCCATCCGGTAGGCTCTACCACAGGTTTATGTCTTCTTCTTTCAGTCTTTGCTAAGAGCTTTTTTGGTTTCGAGTCGTTCCGCAACCTCTCCGTAACTTTACCTTCTACATGATTACCAAGGATCAACTCGGAACAAATGACAAACCTCTACCTTCCGTTTCATCTCCTCTGTTCCCCACGCTCACTTCTTATGACTAATAGCCGATCTTCTTCGCTCCCGCCATTTTATGAACACATCCAAAATCCCTTCTCGGATGACGATTAGATAGAGGACTAAAAACGATCCGAAACCCAATCCCCATATACCGGTATATTTACACATGTAAACGCTCAACTCCGTCACGATAAGGGCCCCCAATATAGGTCCTGCAAAAGTTCTCAGCCCTCCAAGCATAATCATGAAGATTGGTTCCGCGGATTTGGTCCAGTAAGCGTGATCCGGGTAAGATCCACTAAGGTGAAGGGCCATGAGACCTCCAGACAAACCAGCAAATATCCCAGAAATAACAAATACAGCGATCTGGTGCTTTTTAGCGTCGATTCCAAGAAAACTCATTCTTGCAGAATTCTCCCTAAGGGCCCGTAAAATCCAACCAAATGGTGAATCTGTTATCCTTTTGATTACCAACAAAGATATGCATACTGCAACAACGATTAAAAAATAAAGAGCGAAAGGTGAACTCATATCGATAACTAAGCCACCCAAAACAATAGGAGGTTTGGGAATACCGCCAACTAATCCTTGGTCACCTCCCGTTAAATTTTGCCATTTAATTATCACCGCATAGATAATCTGGCTAAAAGCGAGCGTTAAGAACGCAAAATATATACTTGATAAGCGTGTACAAAAATAGCCAATCGGTAAAGCGATGATTCCTGACAAAACCATTCCCCAAAGTAAAGATAAAGGTATGGCTAAGGGCAAACTTGAAGAAAAGTTTTGGAGTATGATTCCCACCGTGTAGGACCCTACAGCGAAGAACGATGCATGACCAAATGAGATTAAGCCCGTGTATCCAATTAATAAATTGAGGCTGACGGCAAAAAGAGCCATAATTAAAATTTCCGAGATAATATTGATGAAAGCTAGGGATGGAAACAATAAAGGAATGATGATCAAACAACCGACAGAAGCAAAGAACCAACTATTAGATCGAAAAGCGCCCATTAATTTCATAAGATTCTTCCCACTAACTTCGCAATCTTCCGAATAACCCAGCCGGACGAATAATAAGAACGACCGTCATTAATATGTATATAAACGACAGCTCGTACAGAGGGAATCCCAAAATACCAAAGGATCGCAATAATCCAAATAGAAGAGCTATAGCAAACGTACCCATAATATTTCCCAATCCCCCAATGATTACTATCACAAATGACTCAATAATAACGGCGAATCCCATCCCGGGGGCGATAGATCTTAACGGGGCAGCCAAACTAGCTCCTAAGCCTGCAAGCAGGCTCCCCAGGCCGAATACTAAGGTATACACAAGAGGAACGTTGATTCCTAGGCACATCAACATCTCTGGATCTGAAGCGGCTGTGTTAATAATCTTCCCTAATTTTGTTTTTGATAAGAAAACCCAAATTCCAACAGCTACCATTGCTGCTGCAAGAACAATAAAAATATAATAAACGGGAAAAATGGCTCCAAAAATATGGACCGGGGGCCGTTGAAATGTCCTAGGCATCGGGACCGAAAGGTCAAGAATCCCCCAAATAAACTTCACAACATCATCTAAAATAAGAATGAAGGCGTAGGTCATTAACAACTGGTAAAGCTCATCATACCCATAAATTCGCCTAATGAAAAGGCGCTCCAGAATTAAGCCAAATATCCCAACAACGATGGGAGCAGTTAATAAAGCCACACCAAAATTCCCAACGGTTTCCATTACCGTATAGGTAACGTAAGCTCCTATCATGTATAGTGAACCATGACTAAAATTCAGCACACCTAGAACTCCTAGAATCAAACTCAACCCTGAGGCTACTAGAAACAAGATCATAGCAATAATAACGCCATTAATGATCTGACCCATGATACAGCTTGGACTCATTAAACATTTCAATAAGCTATCAATGTCCATTTAACGCCACTCAGCCTCCTCACATACTATTGGTCCCGTTAGCCTGAATTTTTCCCATATTCAAATCCAGGCGAAATTCCCTTAGTTTAAGGTGGAAAAATTACATACTTAAATTTCGGCAAAAACAGATTAAGGTTAGCTTCAATTGCCACCTCTGTACTTTATTTTGAATTTACAAAACCTTCACCTTCTTTGCAAACTCCAACATTATCACGGTCCATTTTTTTTCGGCCGGTTTTTTCGATAAGGTTCCGTGTACCTTTTAGCATACCTGTCACGATCCAATAGAAGGTCAGCCGAAAGCACGACTGATCGTACTTTTGCCACATCCGCGATCAGGCAATTCACTCCCGATTCAATAGCCATGGCTATGAAAGCACTGTTTAAAGTATCACGGCCGGGTAGACCAAAAGAGATATTGCTCGCTGCTGCTATCACATTCACGCCAACATCTGTCTTTATCTTGTGAATTGTTTCAAGGGCTAATGAGCCAAATCTAGTATTGTTTCCAACAGGAAGCACCAAACAGTCGACAATGATATCCGCCCGATTTATTCCTAATTTTTCGCCGGCCTCCAATATTTTATGCGCGATATCTATCCGACGTTCCCAATTATCAGGTATTCCACCATCATCTTGTAACAGTGCAATAACTGCAGCTCCATAATCCTTTGCCAATTGCAGAACTTTCATAAGGGAGTGTGTCTCGCCAGTTACTGAATTAATAAGAGGTTTTCCTTTATAAACTTTTAGAGCTGCCTCAAGTGCTTCCGGATCAGCACTGTCGATGCATAACGGCACATCAACAGTCTCCATCACTGCCTGAACGACATGAGGCAGAAAATCCTTCTCTTTCACCCCGTGCGCATTGACGTTGATGTCAAGAATATCCGCTCCAGCCCGGACTTGAGCTATTGCTTCCTCATAAATTATTTTCAACTCGCTGTTCCTCAACGCTTTTAACATTGTTTCCTTGCCTGTCGGATTTATGCGCTCGCCAATTAGAACAGTTGGCTGGTCATCACCAATTAACACTTCTTTTGACGCACTAGACAGTCTAGTTTCCATTAGATTAATCTCCTTGCACTACAGAAAGAAATTGTAGATACCCAAGATACCCACGGGCATAGCCGGTGGCACTTTTTAAAACACAAGCTTCGCTTGACCTGAATCCTGATGTGCTTTCCATTTTACATAGGCTGTAATTTGTTTCTCATTCAGTCCAACCGTGGACACGAAGAATCCAGGCGACCAGACCATCCGCTCCTTCCAATAAGCTTTCCCCAACCACGAAAACTTTTCCCTCAATTTACGTGCCGTGTATTGTTTCATCTGCCCAGTCACTGCGCTAACCCATACTTCGGTGGAATCACAATCAACATATGGATATGATCAACCTGCATACTCAGCTCAATGATCTCGCATCCCGGCAAACTCCTCATGATTTTGGGAAAAAGTTTTCTCAAGTAGCCTCGCACTCCAGGATCCAGGAAACGGCGGCGATATTTCGGGATCCAGACAACGCGATACTCCGTTTGGTAAATCCACGACTAGACACTCGGGTTTCCATGCCCTAAACATACCATATCGCCGCCTTCACATTCACCCACGGGCAGAGCCCGTGGAACCCTGCCCTTCGGGTTATTCGGGTTATTAGATTCTACGCATCCCGCTTTAGGAATTTCTTCTGGATCTCATCGCGCAAAGGGCCATTTGCGGTGCACCTTTTAAAGGTGTGAAAGAATTATCACTAAAATCAAACACTCTGTGAGTCAATCCCCCAATTCTCGTCCTTCTGTTTATGGGCTACCCAGCAGATTCCATACCCGGAGGATCAGAGAACTTGTTAACGTATTTCTGAAACGACAATAGAAAACATTCACTCGTGCAAGGGTGAATCTAACCGAGAGTTAATTCTCGTTTTCTGGCTCGGATTTCCTTCGATAGGGACAAGTCTCCCTCCGAATACAGCGATTGCACCGCTTAATCTCGCTCCACACAGGCATATCGTGTCCAATACCAATTGTTGTAGAAAGTGACTTAAGAGGAGACATTGCGCCTGAGGAATTCAAACGGACTCCAATTTCTTCTGCATCTATTAACTTGAATAGCTCCCATTGCTCCGAAATCGGAAATCCGGGCACACCTGGACTGATCCGGCTACTGGAATGAAAGCCAAGTGAAAAAGCTAAACCACTTACAACCCCGCACGCTTCTAGAACTAAAGAATCAATAGCTGCACTGCCAATCCCGTCAATCAACAATTCAAGCAATGTCTCCTTCCGGGAGGAAAACTCGATCGCCTTTTTTCCCAATCGTGGGCCGATAGTGCAAACTAAAACTGCTAGCTTCTTCGCTGACTTCAAAAGAGAAGGAAGTAACGAACCGTGAAGCACTACACCTTCCTCTAAACGTAGCTCGTCTTCGCTAATGTATACTATTTCATGTAGCTTATAGGCGATGGCCGGCTCCAAAAGATGCTGATCGTTCACACTTTGGAGAAGTTCGCTTATCAGGGTTCTCAGCTCAGGTTTTAACCTCGAAGTATCAGCTATCCCCAATCGGAGTGATACTGCGTCCATGGAAATGATTAAAGGAATATCACGAAGAACAGGCATTCTGTCATCCTTTCTCAATTACTCCAAGTTATATCATATCGCGTTCTTCGTCGATCCTATACACTGCCTAATTACGCCTTTTGGGCAACAGAAAGCCTAAAATCCAAAGGAGTACATCTCAGAATAGTCGAGAAAGGGTCACATCCCCTGAGATACGTTGGACTCTGCCGCCTGTATATCAAAGCCTTTGAAGTTTCGCCCAAGAAACCTCAAAACTCTGCAATACTCTTTGAAAATTATTTGAGCCAGCCTTTCTCTTTTAGAAACTCCTCTTCTGCTTTCAATACGTCTTTCCAAGATGCAGTGTATATATCGGTCACATAGGGGTATTTGCTAATCGTTTTACCCCAAGAAATGTTGTAATGAATGACCGTGTGATCTCTAGCCCTCATAATCAACTTTTGGCTCGGTGGAGTCCCCCAAGGAGCTACGATTTCCAAGCCTTTCAACGCTTTAATTACAGCATCCTGGTCTATCTTGCCAGCCTTCTCTATTGCTCTACCAAGAAACAGCCCACCTGTGTAGGCCTGATTATCCCACCCAGAGGGCTCAGTTCCGAATTTTTTAGTCGAATTATTGAACCAGTCCTGGTTCAATTTGGTATCCGGTGTTACTGGATTTGATCTCGTTCCCATATAGATTCCTTCGGGGAATTTACCTAAAGCCTTAATTGCAGGGTTAATGACAGTGAAATCCCCTAGATCGTTAACAAAAAGCTTCACTTTGTCCCAAAGCCCATAGACAGCGCCTTGTTGAAGCAGGGCTACAAGATCTCCTCCCCATTGCGAACTAAAAACTGCATCAACCTTTGCCCCTATTATTTTAGCAATGTGTGGAGTAAAATCAGGTTCATCAAGCTTCGGCCAAAGCTCAGTTTGAATCTCCGCTTCTGGGAATCCTACCTTTAGAAATCTCGTAAATGAGCTAACCATATCGTGGCCATAGGCATAATCAGGACCGATCATTATCCACTTCTTCCACCCGTTCTTCTTAGAAATTTCAGCCGCAAATTGTCCGCCGCCGTATAAATCAAGAATTGCGGGGCCTGCAATTCTAAAAGAGTAAGGATTAAACATTTTTGGATCGGCTGTAAACTCGGTTGTCTTGCTCTGCAGGGCAAATATCAAAAACTTAAGATCTCTCGCCACTTCCTTTACTGCAAAGGCTTCGCGGCTGCTACAACCATCCATAATAAAGTCTACTTGTTTAGAAGCCGCAGCTTCTCTAGCTAACCTTACAGCTTCTTCAACTTTTCCACGAGTATCCCTGAACTCAATTTCAACTTTCCTTCCCAAAATTCCACCTTTTTGGTTAACCTCATCCTGCCACATCGTTAATCCATTCTTTGTTGCAAGGCCAAGCACAGCGGCTCTTCCTGTAAAAATACTAATGGCAAGGATTTTTATAGGTTTCTGAGCACTCGCCGTACGCGGCATTAAGTAAGATGATAAGGCCAACCCGCCTATGCCACTGGCAGAAGCCTTAATGAATTCTCTTCGCGTCAACTTTTTCTTATTCTTGCCCATATTTTCCATATCTAACCTCCTTTATGTTTTATAAATTTATTGAATTTTTTGCTTCTAACCCATCCTTGCTGGTTCTCCCTCTGCCTTCTGCTAAGCCTTGCCTGTATTCCTTGTCAGAAACATACTTTATAGCATTTTAAGGCTTAAAAGTATTTGCTGCTTTACTATAGTTTCCCTTGATTCTTATAATGTTTCCTGGCCTCCTCGAGAATTTTCTCAACTTCCTTCTCCTGACTGGGTGTCAAAGGCTTTGGCTTGTGATCGACCAGTATTTTCTCCATCCTTTCCCGGGCGTAACTAAAAGCAGTCTTTTTGCCCGTTGCTATCCACTCAGGGTATGTCAGTTGATCGCTAGCCTTTGGCAAAAAATGCTCTGTCTTCCAATACTTTCTGGTATGGTCTTCAGCTACATAATGGCCAGGAACCGGTCCAACTCGATTGATGACTTCCAAAGCCAATGTCTCTTCATTTACTGAAACGCCCCTGAGAAGCCGCCCTATCATGCCCGCAACATCATCATCCATTATAGCTTGAACAGGGTGGAATGTAAGCTCTGCGCTAACTGCGCCATGCAGGCCTATAAGATTAGCCCCAGAGGTGCTAGCGAGGACACCTTGAATTGCCTTTTCATAACCAGATTGGAGGTCCATACTCTTAGAACTACTGTATCCGCAGGTGGCGTTGTATCTTGGAATCCCATACCTTCTCCAGATTTGATTGAATGCAACCAGATGTAAAGAGCAACCAATAGCACCAAAAGTTGGTGCACCTGACCGCATGTTCATTGGAAATATGAAATCCGCTGCCAGTACTCTTGTTCCAGGTTTAATGAGTTGCGCGATAACCATTGGAACTATAATTTCCGCATTATTTGTTACCAACGCCCCGGCTATGGTTACAGGCGCAGTTCCTCCTAAAACCTGCCCCCCAATAATCGTTACCGGGAAACCAGCCTCAACTGCCCTATAAAGAGCGTCAATTCCTTCCCTGTACCACGTCAGAGGCGACGAACATAGAATTTGCTGCAAGATTTCCGCTCCTACCGCCTTCGCCATTTGTATCTGAAATATTTCGCTGTCGTTGGCATACCCCTCAATTTGAACCTTAGTTGAATTTCTTATCTTTCCGGCACAACTTTCAGGAATAGCCATGACCGGGGCCACACCCTCGAATCCGAAGTACGCAGAATAAGGACCTAGTACGTGAAGATTTTCTAGGCTATCTAAGACCTTTATTGCATCGTAATTATCCTTTCTTGTTGGCACTTTGGGTTCCTTAGTATCAAGGTCGATTGTCTGCATCCCACAAGAATTTTTGAAATACGTGGTGTTTCCACCAATAATGACGTTGTCCTTCGGATCACGTGCCTTTATATTAAAGCTACTCGGACACTTCCTTAAACATTCTTCAACTAACCCGGGTGGAATTCGTACCCTGTTCTCATCACGCTTCACAATACAACCATTGCTTTCTAGAAGCTTAAGGGCTTTTTCATGCTCAATTCTTACTCCTGTTTCCTGCAAGACCTCCAACGTTCCTCTGGTAATAGACTCAACTTCTTCCTCGGTCAATATTTCCAATGGTTTAAAATTTCGAATAAACCCTGTCTTAGCCATCTTATTCTCCTTTCCCTAATAGTTTTTTGAAAAGTTTCACCCCCATGGGTGCCGTTGGTTCATAGCCGTCGGCACCCATGGATCTCGCAAAATCAGCGGTAATGGGTCCACCACCAACTACCACCTTAACCTTCTCCCTTAGGCCTTCATCCTTGAGCATTTTTATAACCCTTCCCTGCTCTGGAGCAGTGGTGGTCAAAAGAGCAGACATGGCTAAGATCTCTGGTTTATTTTTCCTGATCGCTTCCATAAAACTATCAACTTTTACGTCGACCCCCAAGTCTATTACTCGAAATCCTTCCGCGACAGCCAGTGCCGCTACCATATCTTTGCCTATGCTATGAATATCACCATAGACAGTTCCTATAACGACAGTGCCCACTGGCTCTCGTTGTTTACCTTCTCTTTTAAGTTCGTCCTCTATAACTGACATTAACCCTGTCATCGCATTGGACGCTCCAATGAGGTCTGGTAGCCAGGCGTCACCACAATTATAGGAATCGCCAACTTCTTTTAATGCCTCTGTCGCAGCGTTTGTAACGCTGACCAGATCTACCTTTTCTTCGATAGCCTTTCTCCCCAAGTTCGCTGCCATCTCGGCATCATATGCCAAGATGGCATTTTTTACCTGCTTTAGCATCTCGCTCATATATCCTCCTTTTTTCACATCTTAGTAATCTGTTTGAATGAGAAAATCCTCCTTATACATCAAACTATTTCTTGAATACGCCGAGAAAATGTACGAAATTTGTGCCTTCACCGATAATCTCTTCTTCCATCCCTCCTTTCATGTTTAAACTGCCAGATATCTTTTCTGAACATCCTCATTTTCTCTCAAATCATTAATACCCCCCTGATACAGAATTTTTCCTTTATCAATCACATAACCACGGACCGAAACACTGAACGCAAATAACACGTTTTGCTCTACTAACAAGATACTCATCTCCTCTCTCAGTCGGCGGATCAAATCCACAAAGGACTGAACGATAATCGGAGCTAATCCTTGTGTCGGTTCGTCCACCAAAAGGAGTTCCGGGTTGCCCATCAAAGCCCGGGCCATAGCCAGCATCTGTTGTTCTCCGCCACTCATCTCTGTTCCAAGGTGGTTCTCCAAATCCTTCAGCCTTGGAAAAAAATCATAAATTTTATCAATCGCCCAACCACTTACTCCCTTGTGTATGATTTTCCTTTTTGCTATTTCAAGGTTATCCCTCACGCTCAACAAAGGAAAGATTCTCCTGTCTTCAGGGACATAACCCATTCCCATTCGGACGATTCGAAAGGGTGACTTATTTGTGATTTCTTCGCCTTTGAACTTGACATGGCCCCGCTTGGGCGGCGTTAGACCGATGATGGTGCGCATAGTTGTGGTCTTGCCTGCGCCATTGCGTCCGATCAGGCAGACTATCTCCCCTGCCTCTATCTCTAAGGAAAGGCCTTGAAGGATATAACTGCTGCCATAATACGTGTGTACATCTTCAATCTGAAGGATCATCCCTGGTAACCTCCGAGATAGGCCTTTTTCACTTCATCGTTTTGGCTTATCTCTTTCGGGGTACCATCCGCCAGGATTTCTCCGTAATTCAAAACGACAACCCGATGGGAGATGGAAAAAACGACATTCATATCGTGTTCGGTCAGAAAGAAAGTTGTCCCTGTCGTGCTGAAAAGCTCTTTGATCAGTTGAGCCATCTGTCGGGTTTCCTCTGGATTCATCCCTGCAGTAGGTTCATCCAAGAAAACAAGTTTTGGCTCACTGGCCAAGACGATTCCAACTTCCACGATCCGCATATCTCCGTGGGATATGGCATAGCATGGCATATCCTTCTTGTCTTCAAGACCTATTAGTTTCAGAATATGAGCGCTTCTTTCGTTCAGATCATCAAGGTTATCCACCGGCCTAAAGAAATTAAAGCTTCTCCCCGAATGTACAATCAACGCCGAGCGGATATTTTCTAATACGGTCAATCTTTTAAAGATGTTTGTAATTTGAAACGATCTTGAAATCCCTTTTTTCCAAATTTTGAATGGCGGAAGTCCAGTGATGTCTTCCCCTTTAAAGAGGATGTTTCCAGAGGTCGGGTGGAATTTACCCGTAACGACATTATAAAAAGTGGTCTTTCCAGCCCCGTTTGGACCAATGAGGGAAGTGATCTCCCCTGCTTGGATAGATAGGTTTACATTGGAGAGGGCAGCAACATTCCCAAAATGTTTTGATACATTCTTAATTTCTAAGATAGCCATCCTTTTAGGTCCCTACGTGAGAATGGATGAGATCAAGCCGCGTCATATTGTCCTTTCGGCGATCCGGAAATTCAGCGTTTCATCGGATCGGATCAGATCCCTCTTCCGCCATCCACGTCAAAACTGGCTCCAGTGATGAGAGAAGCGTCGTCGGAAGCAAGGAACATGGCCATGCAAGCCACATCTTCTGGGGTGGCAAGTCGCCCCAGAGGGACGGTATCGACAAAGCGTTTTCTGCCGGCTTCAAATTTCTCCCCTTTGGCACCTCCTGTCTCAATGAATTGGGCCAGCATGGGGGTGTCTGCAGCAACTGGATTGATGCAATTGACACGGATTTTAGATGGAGCAAGCTCGATTGCAAGTGCCTTGGTCAGCATGATAGCTGCGGCCTTGGAGGTACTATAGGCACTCAAGCCTGGCCGAGGCCGCACGCCACTGATCGATGCCGTATTGATAATAACCCCTCCCCCTTGCTTCTTCATGATTGGAGCTGCGTATTTTGCTCCCAGGAAGATCCCTTTCACATTAACATTCATGATCCTATCGTAAAGCTCCTCTGTTACTTGCTCCACAGGTGTGAAAGACATGGGGATACCAGCATTGTTGAAAAGGATATCCAACTTTCCGAAGGCATTGACTGTGGTTTTGATCATGTTCTCTGCATCATGTGATTTTGACACATCGGCCTTGATGAAGATCGCCTCGCCCCCCTTTTCCTTTACCATCTTCATCGTCTCTTGCCCACCCTTTTCGTCGATGTCAACGACCGCTACCTTCGCTCCTTCTCTTGAGAAAAGGAGGGCTGTTGCTCGGCCCATTCCAGATCCAGCCCCTGTGATTAAGGCAACCTTATTTATCAGTTTCATAACTTTCCCTCCATCAAGTATTTGTTTATTTTACTCGTTACAATCAGCGCAGCGTGGGGCATCCACAGGAAATCATTGCCTTAAAAGAACTGCTGACCATTTTCTGAGATCTCGCAAGTTTTCGAATGATTGTACCTGATCGACAATTCTAAGGCGTTGTCCGAAGATTGCAAAGGCCATTTTCGCCGCCAAATCACAGGTAACAGCAACAAAATATTCTTTTTGGATTGCGATATGGTCCTCGATCAAAAGGTCTCTAACGGTGTACCCATTTAGATCCATTCCAAAGATCCTCGAGGCCTCTCTCCTACCTACCTCCTAATTCGTTACAAAAGCTATTCCACCTGCTTTCTTCCTTCCTCCTACACGGATCTCTGGCCCTTTAAAACAGAAGGTCGCTCAATGAAAACTTCTTCTATCAATCGGGGCACTCTGCTAAAAGAAATGGGTATACCGTAGCCTTTTAACAGCGGTTTAGCTTCAAATTCATAAAGTCTAATTTATACTCCCACTTCTTCCTTCTCTGCCAAAAAGCGGAGAAACGAATTGAGAGCAACAAGAATATGCTCCTTCACAAGACTCTCCACAAGGCCTGCGTCTCTTTTAATAAAACAATCAAGAATTTCACTGTGAACACGGATGGCATATTCAAAGTTCTCCTGATGCCAGAGATAAGAAAACCTAAACCAGATTGCCTGACGCCTTAAATTTTCGACAATTGCTATCAAAGTATCATTTCTGCTTGCATTAATAAAGATCTCATGATACTTGTTATGATATTTGAAATAAGATTTGAAATTATTCTTTTTTGCCTCTTCGGTCATCCTCGATAAGGCTAACTCCATCCCTTCGATATCCTTAGGTTCCATATTAGAAATCGCAAGGCGGGCGGCAAGACCTTCCAAACATGCTCGAATAGGAAAATTTTCCTCAATATCCTTCTGAGTAATTTTCCGAACAAAAGTCCCCTTACGAGGATTAAGGACTACCAATCCATTCTTTTCAAGGACACGAAATGCCTCCCTTATAGGGGCCCTACTAACTTTAAACTTCCTCTGAAGTTCGTTCTCCAGCAATCGCTGCCCATTCTCTATTCGACCTTCGATAATGGCATTTGTTAAGAATTCGGTGATCTGTTCTACAAGTGAAACTGGATATTGGGGGTTAAATTCGTTTTCTGCTAGAAATGATTTCATAAAACCATTTTATTTGCTGACGGTCGACTGACGACAATTATTAAAAAAATAAATAAGTTTGTCAAGAATTATTTTTTAAATAAATAACCCATTGAAATTATTAATATAATTTTATGATTGCGTTAGAAACTTAGTTGATTTAACTTGGGCAGGTAAACATTCATTAGTGGACTTTTTTCTCGTAGCCTTCCCAGTATTTATCTCTTAAACCCTTCTTGTGAATCTTTCCAGAACCAGTCCTAGGAAGAGCCTTAATGAAATCAA
>Ga0315284_10007315_pt1 | contig 15758 bp, 12 predicted proteins | sample YL17G09_16_MG_FD_203696 | JGI IMG/M metagenome (GOLD analysis project Ga0315284, IMG submission 203696) | Sediment microbial communities from Yellowstone Lake, YNP, Wyoming, USA - YL17G09_16 | ecosystem: Environmental > Aquatic > Freshwater > Lake > Sediment | place: USA: Wyoming | collected... | reverse complement strand
CGGGGTCGAAAGCGAGGGGTTTTGCATCGGGCAGAGGTTGGGCCAGCTCAAGAATGGCCGCATTCTGTTCTTTGGCAAAGGCGGCGGGTTTGGCGTCGACGACGTTTTTGCCGAAGCGGACGGCGATGGACTTGATGAAGCGGGGGTTGAGGGTGACATCGGCGGTGATGACCTGGTTGGGGGCGATGAGGAGGCCGGCGACTTCGAGGGGTCGCTCATCCTGGACGATCTGGTCGGTGTCCTCGGCGTGGTACTGGCCGCAGTTGGGGCAGCGAGAGGCCCAGCCGCTGCCGTAGGGGGCTTCACCCTTGTCGTACTGGAGGGTGTACTCGACGGCGACAAAGGAGGGGGCGAGGTTCTGGAGGATGGCGGCCTGTTCGGAGGGGGAGAGGGGCGTTGGGGTGGGGGTTTGGTCGGCGGCGTGGGATTGGGCGACGAGGAAGAGGACGGCCGTCAACAGGGGCGCCCAGGCTGCGTTTGCGGATTTTCGCTGTGGTGTGCCGGTCATGGCGGGTCCTTTCGCGATTGTTGCGACGGTGATTTGTGAGTCTGCGTTATTCTTTGGAGTAGTCACGAGAGATATCGATGACGACCTGCTTCATGAGGCCATTGCGGAGGACGCTGAGCATGAGGCGGGGTTTGTCGATGACGGTTTTGAGGGAGGCCTCATGGATGGTTTTGACGTCGTCGAGGGTGGCGACGTCCTTGCCGTCGATTTTGAGGAGGATGTCCTGGGCCTGGAGGCCGGAGGAGGAGGCGTTGCCGGGGTGTTTGATGCCGAAGACGAAGACGCCGGCGGTTCGATGGAAGAAGAGGTCTGGGTTGTCGAACTGGTTGATGGTTTTGACGGAGAAATCCCAGCGAAGACAGGCGAGCTCATCGCCCTGGACCTTGCCTTTTTCGCGTGGGACGAGTTCGACGGTGAGGAGGTTGCCATCGCGGCGGAGTTGTACGGAGGCGGGCTTGAGCTTTGGGAGGAGGCCGAGCTGGCGGCGGATGGCGGGGAGCTGTTCCTCGTTGATGGCGGTGATGGGTTGGCCATTGAGGCGGAGGACGCGATCTCTGGGGAGGATGCCAGCGCGGCGCGCGGGGCTGTCGGGGTCGGTGTCGGCGACGATGACGCCTTCGGTTCCATCGAAGTACATATTGCGGTTGAAGTCTTTGAGGGGCTGAAGCTGGAGGCCTGTCCAGCTCCAGTTGACGCGTTTGAACTCACGGAGTTGGGGGACGATGATCTTGATGGTTTGCGAGGGGATGGCAAAGCCCATGTCGCCGCCGATGGTGGTGGCGCGGGCGTTGATGCCGACGACTTCGCCGGCGGTGTTGACGAGGGGGCCGCCGGAGTTTCCGGGGCTGATGGAGGCGTCGGTCTGAAGCCAGAGGCTGTATTCGCTGTTGCCTTCGAGGAAGCGTTGTGTGCAGGAGATGATACCGATGGAGACGGAGCGGCTGAGGCCCCATGGGGCGCCCATGGCCATGACGAAGTCGCCTTCTCTGAGGACGGTGGAGTCGCCGATGACGGCGCAGGGGAGGGGCGGGGCATTATCGGGGAGTTTCAACTGAAGGAGGGCGAGGTCGGTGTCCTTATCGGAGCCGAGGACTTTGGCGTCGCAGGCCTGGCCGTCGAGGAGGAGGCAGCGGACCTCGATGGCCTTGTCGATGACGTGCCAGTTGGTGAGGACTTCGCCCTTGTCGGAGATGAGGACGCCGGAGCCGGCGACGGACTGGGAGATTTTCTCGCCCTGCTGAAAGCTTTCGGTGATGCACTTGATGAAGGCGACAGCGGGGAAGACTTTGTCCTTGGCCTTATTGACGACGGCGCGGAAGTCCGGGGCGGCGAGGGTGGGCTGTTCGGAGGCGAGGAGGGGATGGAGCGAGGCGGCGACGAGGGTTGTGCAGAGGAACAGCCACAGCCAAGTGCGGTGTCGCGTCATGTATGCGATCTCCCAAGCGAGAGTAAAAGGATCCAGATGTTCTGCGATGGCCCTGAAAGCGACTTCCCGGGGAGCGCCCATTGGGACGATCCTGCGGGCGGTTATACGTCTGGGGTGGGGGGGAGTCAAATTGGCGGAATCGGGGAAACGGAGAATAGGAGAGGGGGAGGGTCTGGGAATGGGAGGAGGGGGATGTAAGGGGTTGGGTTTGGCGGGGAGGATAGGCGAGTGTGTCACCCACGGGGGCCCGTGGATGAGGCGAAGCGCACCTGTCCCGCTTTCCCGACTCAATCAGCCGGGAACGCCCCCGAAGAACGCGAAGGCCCGTCAGATGGCCGTCAGATCAATCGTCCTTGCTTAGTTGGTGCCCCAGCATCCCGCCGCACATGGGGCAGCCGACCAGGCCGCTGTCCTCAAGATGACCGGCAAACCTCGCGCCGCACCAATCGCAATCGCTCGTCCCATCCTCAACGTCGAAGCAGACAAGGCACAACCATCGGTCATCGACCGGAACGACAGTCGGCTCTGAAAACCACTCACACTCACTGCAATATGCGTGGGAGGGTTCGATCATCTCGTCCTTCGGGCTGCGGTGCTCGCCGTACTTGTCCAACAGATAGGCCAAGTCGATTTCGTTGCCACATGTTCCGCAGGTGCCTTGTCCTTGATCCTCGACGATAATGTCGGTCCTGCATTTCGGGCACGGCACCCTGAGGTAAGCGGAGTGCTGATTGCAGACCCAGCAATCAGACTCAAAAAGCGGGGCGATTGTGTACTCCTCATGCGTGGCCTGAAAGCCGCACGCCGTACATTTCTGGATTCGCTCGCCGGTCTTCTTCGCCTGTTCGATTTTGCCCCGGATGGCGTCGTATTACACTCTCAGGAACGGGCGCAGGCGCAGCATCTTTCTGTTGGCGTCGTTGATTTTATTCAAATGCTTCTTGAACGTCGGCTGCCAACGCTCCGTGAGTAGCTTATGCAGGTGATACCAGGCCTTGCACTGCTCGGCGAAGATCTCCGCAACGACCCTCTTCTTCGGTTTCCCAACATATCCGGGGTTGAAGAAGTGGATAAGCGAATTGCGGTGCTTCCGCACCTGGTCCAGACTCTTCTTTGCCTCGGCGGGAATGCTCTCGGGAACGACCTTCTCCAGCCGGGCTATTGCATCCTCCATGCTGATCGAAATGAAGTTGCCCTGCCGGAACTTAACAAGGTCGGCCTTGTCGGGGTCCTTTAGGATCAACGCCCAGTGCTCGTCCATCAGGCGTGCCTTCAACAGCAGTTCCACCGAGGCACAGAAGTTGATAACAGCGTACTTTGGCTTCGTCTGAATCTCTTCAATGGATTGGTTGAGAAAGTCAATCGCATTAACGGGCAGACTGTCGAACAGTCTCTTGTCTACCATGTCGCTCCCGTGTCTTCGTGTAGGGCGGGGACGCCGTAGGTTGGGCAACGAAGATAGGACCCAAGGTTGGGCAGTTGCGGCTGGAGCTCAACGAGAGCGATGGTCTGGGTCATCTCAATACCCGAATGGGCAATGGGGGATCGGCGTAACAATGGCATTGTGCCACCGAAGGTGGGCGCGCGCGATGTGGGCGAGAGGAGGATCAGGCGGGGGGTCTGGATCGTTTGGCGTAGACCTCGCGGGCGCGGTCGAGGATGATGGCGAGGAGGATGAGGGCGCCGAGGAAGGAGTTGGCGTAGTAGTCGTTGGCCTTGAGTTCGACGAGGCCGTGCTTGATGAGCATGAAAATGGCGGCGCCCATGAGGATGCCGAGGCCGGAGACGACGCCGCCGGTGAGGCCGGTGCCGCCGATGATAGCGACGGCGAAAGAGATGATAAGCCAGGCATCGCCGGTTTCGGGGGCGGCGGAGCTGAGCTTGGAGGCCCAGAGGACAGCGGCGAGGGCGGCGAAGAATCCGGAGAGGACGTTGGCGTGGACGATCATGCGGTCGGTGTTGATACCGGAGAGGCGTGCGGCGTCGGGGTTGCCGCCGGTGGCGAGGAGGCGGCGTCCGAAGACGGTGTTGGCGAAGATATAGGAGACGGCGGCGAGGACGAGAAGTGTGATGAGGAACACGTAGGGCACGCCGAAGAGATCTGTTTGGCCGATGTAGCTGAACGAATCCGGGAGGCGGTAGGGCGCGCCGCCGGAGATGCCGGATCTTAGGCCCATGAAGACGAACATCATGGAGAGGGTGACGATGAAGGAGTCGATTTTGAGGCGAGTGATGAGGGTGCCGTTGAGGAAGCCGGCGGCGGAGCCGACGAGGAGGGCGATGGGGACGGCGAGGGAGCCGGGCATGTGTCCTTTGTCGATGCAGAGGCCGAGGATGACGGTGGTGAAGCTGCCGATGGCGCCGACGGAGAGGTTCATTCCGCCGACGACGAGGCACATGGCCTGTGAGAGGGCGATGAGGACGAAGAAGGCGAGCTGCCTGGAGACGACGGACATGGTGTAGGGGGAGAGGAAGCTGTCGGAGCGGATGGCGAGGATGGCGAAGAGGATGGCGGTGGAGATGACGAGGCCGATGGTTCGGCCGCTGACGAGTTCTCCGGGGCCGGCGTTGGGTGCGTAGTCGAGGCCGGCGACGGCTGGCGTGCTGTGGGCTGTGGTGCTCACGGGGGTCTGCGATGATCTGTTTTCCTGGGCCATGATATTTTTGAGGCTAAGCGAGGTACTGTCCGATGGCGGTGCTGACGAGGTGGTAGGTTTTGCCCGGGTGGTCGATGTCGGTCAGCTCGCCGACGACGCGGTGGTCCTTGAAGACGAGGATTCGGGTGGCGAGCTTGATGATTTCGGGCATGTCGGAGGAGATGAGGATGATGGACTTGCGGTGCTTGGCGGCCAGTTCCCAGATGAGGCGGTGGATCTGTTCCTTGGCGCCGACGTCGACGCCGACGGTGGGCTCGTCGATGATGAGGATATCGCAGTCCGCGGCGAGCCACTTGGCGATGCTGACTTTCTGCTGGTTGCCGCCGCTGAGGGTTTCGGTGGTCTGGTTGAGGCCTGTGGCGCGGATGTCGAGGTCACGAACCATGCGACTTGCGGCGTCGATTTCGCGAGCGGGGCTGATCCGGCGGGTGAGGGCGTTGGTGATGCGCTGCCAGATGGTGATGGTGATGTTGGTTCGGACGGGTGATTTGAGGAGCAGGCCTTCTTCTTTGCGGTTTTCGGTGACGTAGCCGATGCGGTGGCGGTAGAGGGCATGGGCGACGGTGCGGATGCGTGTTTTCTGGCCGCGGACGTAGAGGTGGCCGCTGTCGGGTTGGTCTTCGCCGATGAGGATGCGGGCGAGTTCGGTTCGGCCGGAGCCGACGAGGCCATAGAAGCCGAGGATCTCGCCTTCATAGAGGGTGAAGCTGACGTTGTCGGCCTTGTCGGCGCGGACGATGTGGTCGGCTCGGAGGACTTCGCGATCGCGGTTGGGGTTGAGGGGGCCGAGGTGAGCATCCTGGCAGTCGCGGCCGATCATCATGCGGACGAGCTCGTTGCGGGTGAGGTCTGCGATGGAGCGTGTTCCGGCGCATTGACCGTCGCGGAGGACGGTGACCTTGTCGCAGAGGGCGAAGACCTCTTCGAACTTGTGTGAGACGAAGATGATGGTTCGGCCGGCGTCCCTGAGTTGGCGGAGGATGGCGAAGAGGTTGTTGGCCTCGTGCTCGGTGAGGGAGCTGGTGGGTTCGTCGAGGAGGAGGACCTGGGCGTTGGCGGCGAGGGCCTTGGCGATCTGTGTGAGCTGTTTGTGGGCGGCGCTGAGGCGGCGCATTCTGGTGGTTGGCGGCACGTTCAGGCCGACCATAGCCATGTAGCGTCGGGCGACGGAGTTGACGGCGCGCCAGTTGACGATGCCGGTGCGGCCGAAGGTGATCATCTTATCGAGCATGATATTTTCGGCGACGGAGGCGTCGGGGATGACCTGGATTTCCTGGTTAACGATGTCGATGCCCATGGCGAGGCTGTCGCGGTAGGAGCGGAAGTGGAGCGGTTGGCCTTGGTAGAGGATGAGGCCGGCGTCGGGTTGGTGGATGCCGGTGATGATCCTGATGGCGGTGCTTTTTCCAGCGCCGTTTTCGCCGACGAGGGCGTGGATTTCGCCGGGGTGGAAGGAGATGGAGACGTCATCGAGGGCCTTGACGCCGGGGAAGGTCTTGGTGATGGATTGGAGCTGGAGCATCAGCGCGTTGTGGCTAGTTGGCTTTGGGCGGGTTGAGGTACTTGGTCTTGAGGTCAGCGAGGATGGCGTCGGTGATTTTGCGGACTTCCTTGGGGTAGGTGTCGATGTTGGACTTGTTGACGAGGACGATGCCGGCGTTGACGAACTGGTAGTCCTGTGTGGGCGTCCAGCCATCGAGCATCATTTTGAGGATGGCGCAGGAGATGTAGCCGTGGCCGAAGGGGTTTTGTGCGACGGTGGCGTCGATGGAGCCGTCGCGGATGGCCTGGAGGACGGTGGGGCCGGTGTCGATGCCGATGAAGCGGATGCGTTTATGCTGGGGGTTTTTATGCCATTCGGCGAGGATGGCGGCGGCGGCGATGGTGGGGTTGTAGCCTGTGGTGATGATGCCGTCGATCTGGCCGGCGCGAGCGGCGAGGGCGCTTTGGATTTTGTTGGTGGCCTCGCTGACCTGGGACATGTCGGCGATGGTCTGGATGATCTTGACGTTGGGATGCCTGGCGACGACCTGGTTGATGCCTTCATCGCGTTTTCTGGTGTTGATGTCGGTGACGGTTTCGAGGACGTTGAGGATATTGCCCTGGTCGCCCATCATTTTGACAAGCTCTTCGCAGGCGAAGATGGCGGCGCCCTTGATGTCGGTGGCGACGGTGAAGACGGCGGGGGTTGGGAGGGCGGGTTCGGCGCCGTAGGCGACGACGATCTGGCCTTTTCGCTTGAGCTGGGCGAAGAGGCCGTTGGCGCCGGCGGCGTCGCCGGGGTAGATGCTGAAGGCCTTGTGGCCTTTGGTGGAGAGGGCCTCGACGTTGACGTTTTCGTTGTCCTGGGTCCACTCCTGGCCGACCATTCTGTAGATGGAAAGGCCGAGATCTTTTTGGCAGGCCGCGGCGCCGGCCTGAACCTCGGTGATGTAGGGATGGGGCATGGGCCCGTACCAGGCGATGGGCTCGACCGGGGTTTTCTTGCGGGTGGCAACGACGATGGCGACAACGACGGCGAGGAGCAGCAGCACGATAAGGGGGATGATCTTTTTCATAGGCGAGTGTTCTCCTACGCGTTATGGTGGACTTCGTCAATGGGGTGATGATATCCGTAGGCGCGGGGTGGGTGCGAGGCGTCGGTGGGGGGGGAAGGCGGGAGTCGGGGGTCAGGAGTCAGAGGTTGGGGGCGGTGGGGTGGATGGGTGTTGGGGGAGGTGGAGGATTTCGAGGAGGTTTTGCTGGCTGAAGAAGATGTCGCCGCCTTCCCGGCGGAGCTTGGAGATGGCTTCGATGAGGCGAGCTTGAGCTTCGGCGGTGGCTTGGATGCGGCGGGTGTCGGCGTCGTGAAGGATGGTGTGAATCTCGGCCTGGGTCTTGGCGTTCTGGAGTCGCGTGGCTTCGCGTTCGAGCTTGGCGAGGGCGTCTTTGCGTTTGTGGAGGGTAGCGCGGTTGACGGTTTCGGCGGCTTCGGCGAGCTTCTTCTGGGCCTCGGCGCTGGCGGCGTCGGCTTGGGCTTTGTGCCTGCGAAGGATGTCGTCTTTGTACTGGCCGATGTCGGTGGCGATGTGGGAGGCGATGAGCTTGAGGAGGATTTCGGCGAGCGAGAGCGTGGCGACGGCAATGCCGCGGGCGGCGGTGGCGGAGGCGGCGATGGGGCGGCCGAGGTACTTGACGACGATGCCAGCGGTTTGAGCGAAGAAGGTGCTCATTTGCGCACCTCCTCGAGGGCGAAGACGCTGGCGCCGTCGGTGGAGAATTCGAGGCCGAGGCCGCCGGCGGCGAGGTGGAGGTTGGAGAGGGCTTGGAAGACTTCCTGAAGGGTTTGTTTGGAGGCGTTGCCGGGGTCGAGGTAGATTTCAATGGCGGAAGGTTGCGCAATTTCAGGGTGTGGCCAGCCGGGGGGTTGGCCGTTGGGCCAAAGGGGGCCGAAGAAAGTGGGTGGGACGGGGGTGTCGTGGGTCCAGTGTTGCTGTTGGGCGGCTTGTGCGAGGAGGTCGTAGTCGCGACGCATGGCGGCGATGAGAGGTTCGCGGGCGTTGGCGTAGGCGGCGGCGGCGTCGTCGGCGTCGTCGGCGTCGTAGGCGTCGGCGTCGTAGGCGTCGGCGGCGTTGGCGGCGGCGTCGGCGGCGTAGTCGGCGGCGTAGGCGGCGGCGAGTTTGGCGCCGAGGTAGGCGTCGGCGGCGTTGGCGGCGGCTTTGGCGGCGGCGTAGGCGTCGGCGGCGTTGGCGGCGGCGTTGGCGGCGGCGTGGGCGGCGGCGTTGGCGGCGGCGTGGGCGGCGGCGTGGGCGACGTCGGCGACGTCGGCGGCGTGGGCGGCGCCGTACGCCTCGGCGAGCGAGATGGCGCGATCGACGGCTACGATGTGCCTCTGGGTCGCACCGGGCCATGCTGCGAAAATGGGTTGGACGCGGCGGGCGCAGCGGGCGGCGAAGGCGACGACGGCGCGGCGGGGGAGACGGGAGAATTCTTCCTTGGTTGGGATCGTGGGCTGCGGCAAAGCGGCCTCCGGGTTGGGAGATGGCAGGAATCATAAAGGAAAGGGGGGTGGGAAGTCCAGCGGATTGGCGGGGAAAATGGAAAATGGGAAAACGGAGAAGGAAAGAGGTCGGCGGCGCGGACGCTATGGGGGAAACCCAGGGAGCCAACTCCCTGGGCGTCAGCGGTGTTATTGGTGTACACTCGGGTGAGCTAGTGGTCCGTCACTCTTGAATTGATGGCCTGGGTGCCACTGGCAGCTTGCTGCCAGTGCCCTCGCTGAGGAGCACTGGCGGACAAGCCGCCAGTGGCACCCACCAGATCATCCATGACGGACCGCTAGTGTAGTGTCTCATAATCGCGGCACCTTCTGAACGTGCCACCGGCAGGTGGCCTGCCAGTGCCTTCGCGCAAGGCGCACGGGCGGACAAGCCGCCCGTGGCACCCGATAAGTTATCATCAAGCTGAGACACCACACTAGGCGCTGAAGTTTTCCCACTCGATTGTTCCGAGTTTTTTGAGGGCGTAGCCGACTTCGCGGAGGTGGTCGCCGTAGCAGACCTGGGTGTGGAAGCCCTGCATGGTCTTGAGGAGCTTTTTCCAGTCTCCGTCAATCTGGATGTCCATCTGTGATCGGCAGGCGGGGTTGTTGGGGGAATCGATGATGCGGCCGCGGAAGCCTTGCCACCTGGAGCAGTGGAGGTTGGGGATGATGGCGGTGACGAGCTGGCCGTTGGTGTAGCGGACCTTGGTGGCGGCGCCGTAGTCGGACTCGAAATGGGTCATGATGGCGGCGGGCTCGCAGTCCTTGCCGTTCATTTTACGGGGTGCGGCGCAGTGGGCGACGGTGAAGATGCCGTGATGGGGGAAATGGGAATTGCAGACGAAGGTGGGCTTGTTGGCGATCCAGCGGAGGAGGACGCCGGGGAAGGTGTGGGAGAGATCGGTGTGGCAGTATGCGGTGTAGCCTTCGTCGTTGGCCAGAGCGAGGAGGAGGCAGGGGGGCGTGTCGAGCATGGAGATGACGGAGCGGCCCATGCAGTTGGCGAAGCCGAAGTTGGAGGAGCCCGTTTCGGCAAGGAGCTGCTTGACGAGGTTGAGGGCGAGGAAGGAGTTGACGACGAATCTGCGGTCGGTCTGGAGGGTGACATTGGGCTGAGCGAGGAGGTCGGCGGCCTGTTGCTCGACAGCTTTCATGACGGCGGGGTCATCGCGGGCCTTCTGGAGGCGTTTGGCGAAGTCGTCTTCGGAGATGGTTTGGATCTGGTAGTTCCAGAGGTTTTTGGCGCAAGGCGGGCCGAGTTGCTGGGCGGGCTGGCTGTAGGCGACTAGGCCGCCGATGGCGAGCATTTTGGTGCCTTTGGCGTTTTTGAGGCCATAGAGCGCGCGCAGTCGCCAGAGGATTTCGGCGTAGTCATCGACGACGATGTCGTCGGCGTCCATGTTGGGTTGGGCGAAGGTGTCGTCGTTGTTTCGGAGGAGTCGCCAGTGGGCGATTTCGTACCAGAGGTAGTGTGGGCCTGATTTATGGCGGAGGAACATGAGGGTGGGTGTTTTGGCGGCGGCGATGGTGTAGACGGCGTCGGAGCCGCCGGCGGCGTAGAGGAGGATGGCATCGCAGTCTGCGGCGAGGACTTGTTTGGCCTGGTCGTTGTTGGCGACGCGATCGAGGGGGAGGAGTTGGATGGGGAAGTCGGCCTGGTCGGCGAGTTTTTTGAGTTCGGTTTCGATGCGAGTGGCTTCCTGATCGAGTTCGGCCTGGGTCTGGAGTGCGCCGTAGGATCGCCAACTGGTTTTTTCCTGTTTTTGCCAGAAGTGGTAGGAGAGGGCGGGTTTGAGGCGAAGCGGTCGGCCGGTCGGGAGGGGTGTTGAGGAGGCTGGGGAGGGGATGGCGGCGGCGGGGAGAGGAGCGGTGGGGGCGAGGGTTGCGGCGGCGGCAAAGGCGGCGGACTGGAGGAGGGCGCGGCGTGAAAGGGAGGGTTGGTTATCGGAGGAAGAGGGGGAAGAGCAGGAGGAGCAGGGGGCGGCCAGAGGGTGGAGGGGGTGATGGTGTTGGTTCATGAGATGGTCTCCGTGAAGGGGGACTATACCGGACGGAGTGGGGGGGGGTGTATGGAAATGTGCGGGGAGTGACAGAAGAGCGCAAACCTGTGGAGACGGCGGTCGTAGGACTTATCGGTCGTGTGAGGTGCGAGCGGGAGAGGCGGGGGAGTGGAGGGGGTGTAGCGACGGGAATAACAGCAGGGCGGGGATGGGTGTTGCCGATTGGGGGGGGTCGGCGGTGAGGTTGAGGCGAGATGGGCGCAGATGGCCGTTTTTGCCGGGTTAAGGGACTGTATCGAGGCGTCGGAATTGACGAAAATAGAGTTAGGAGAAGGTGTGAGCGGAGGTATGGAGCGGAGTGAGGAGGAGGTTGCGCGGCCGATGGTAGTCGGCGGGCGGACGGGTGAGGTGTGTCGGGTTTAGCAGAAGGTGGTATCCATGCAAGGGTTCATTTCGCCGACGATTCGGACATTTCAGGTGTTTCCGGATCTACCGGAGGCGTTAGGGCCGCTGATGGAGCTGGCGAGCAACCTGTGGTGGGCGTGGCAGCCGGACGCGGTGGAGCTGTTCTGGCGGCTGGATCGGCAGCTATGGGACGAGGTTCATCACAACCCTGTGAAGCTGCTGGGGGTGATCGAGCAGTCGAAGCTGAAGGCCGCGGCGCAGGATGACGGGTATCTGGCGCAACTGAAGCGAGTGCATGAAACGTTGACGAAGCACCTGTCGGAGCCGGGGTGGTTTCAGAAGGCTCACGGGGACAAGGGTGACCTTCTGGTGGCGTATTTTTCAGCGGAGTTTGGGATTCACGAGTCGCTGCCGGTGTATTCGGGGGGGTTGGGGGTGCTGGCTGGGGACCATCTGAAGAGCGCGAGCGAGCTGGGGTTGCCGCTGGTGGGAGTTGGGTTGCTGTACCGGAACGGGTATTTCCAGCAGTACCTATCGGCGGACGGGTGGCAGCAGGAGGCGTACCCGGAGCTGGACTTCTACAACCTGCCTGTGGAGCCGATGCGTTACAGCGACGGGTCGGAGGTTCATGTGCGGGTGGACTTGCCGGACAACGCGGTGTTCTGCAAGGTGTGGCGGGTGAAGGTGGGTCGTGTGCCGCTGTATCTGCTGGACACGAATCTTCAGGAGAACTCGCCAGCGGATCGAGAGATCACGGCGCGGCTGTACGGCGGGGGGACGGAGATGCGGATCAAGCAGGAGATCGTGCTGGGGATCGGGGGGGTGCGGATGCTGGAGGCGTTGAACATCAACCCGACGATTTTCCACATGAACGAGGGGCACTCGGCGTTTCTGGCGTTGGAGCGGATCCGGATGCTGCTTGAGAACAGCATGATGACGTTCGACGAGGCGCGTCAGCAGGTGATGGCGACGAACGTGTTCACGACGCACACGCCGGTGCCGGCGGGGATCGACACGTTTTCGCCGGACATGATGCTGAAGTATTTCAATAACTACATACCGTCGCTGCGGTTGGACGAGGAGGGTTTTCTGGCGTTAGGGCGGGAGAACGTCGCGGACCGGAAGCAGGGGTATTCGATGGCGGTGGCGGCGATCCGGCTGGCGGACAGCGTGAACGCGGTGAGCACGTTGCACGAGGATGTATCGCGGAAGATGTGGCACAACCTGTGGCCGATGGTGCCTCCGGACGAGGTGCCGATCGGTCACGTGACGAACGGGATTCATGTAAGGTCGTGGCTGTCGCGGGACATGATGTTTGTGCTGGAGCGGTATCTATCGAGCAGGTGGATGACAAGCCCGGCGGATCAGAGCGTGTGGGAAGGGGTGATGCAGGTTCCGGACGAGGAGCTTTGGCGAGCGCACGAGCGAGGCCGGCAGAAGCTGGTGGCGTGGGCGCGGGTGCAGTTGAAAGAGCATCTGATGCGGCGTGGGGCGTCGTACGACGAAGTGGCGACGGCGGATGAGGTGCTGGACCCGGAGGCCTTGACGATTGGTTTTGCGCGGCGATTCGCGACGTACAAGCGAGGGGCGTTGCTGCTGCGAGACCAGGACCGGTTGAGGCGGCTGCTGGACGACACGAAGCGTCCGATCCAGTTCATCTTCGCGGGCAAGGCGCATCCAGCGGACAACGAGGGCAAGGAGCTGATCCGTACGCTGGTGCAGTTTGCGCGGCATCCGAGCGTTCGGCGGCGGGTGATTTTCCTGGAGAACTACGACATCAACGTAGCGCGATATCTGGTGCAGGGCGTGGACGTGTGGTTGAACACGCCTCGGCGGCCGTACGAGGCATCGGGGACGAGCGGGATGAAGGCGGCGGTGAACGGGGTATTGAACTGTTCGATCCTGGACGGGTGGTGGGTGGAAGGGTACTCGCCGGAGGTTGGGTGGGCGATCGGTCGAGGGGAGAGCTACAGCGATCCGAACCTTCAGGATCAACTGGAGGGTCAGGCGTTGTACGATCTGCTGGAGAAGCAGATCATACCGCTGTTCTATGATCGAGGGATCGACAACGTACCTCGGTCATGGATCATGCGGATGAAGCAGTGCATGCGGCAGCTCGCTCCGGTGTTCAACACGAACCGGATGGTGCAGGAGTATGCGGAGAAGCTGTACGTACCGGCGTTGGCGCGAGGGGAGGTTCTGGGCGCGGAGGGGCTGAAGCGTTCTCTGGAGTTGGCGAAGGCGAAGGACCGGCTTCGGGCGCGTTGGGGCGGGATCAAGATCGTGGGGGTGCATGCCAGCGGGAACGGGCACTACAAGGTTGGGCAGGAGGTGCAGGTGGAGGCGTTGGTGGATCTGCCGGAGGTGACGCCCGGCGAGGTGTCGGTGCAGCTCTACTGCGGGCCCGTGAACGCGTTCGGCGCGTTCGAGGGAGCGCAGCCGCTGGCGATGACGTATGTTCGGGAGATGGGTCCGAACCGGCATTTGTTTGCTGGGCAGATTGCGTGCGCGGCAAGCGGGCGGCACGGTTTTTCGGTGCGGATTGTGCCGCAATTGAAGGACATGGCGACGCCGTTTGAGCCGGGGCTGATCTTGTGGAATTGAGCTTCAGGCAGACGAACGGAAGGGCGGGAAGGGCGACGAAGAAGTCGCCCTTCTTTATTGGGAATGGTGGGCGAAGCTCATGGGGGGAATCCGAGGGCTTCTGTGCGTGTATGAGGGGAGTGTGCTGGTTGGGAGGGTCAGGCGCGGGGTCTGTGGCGACGGGGAGCGGCGGCTTGGGGGTTGATGGAGTCGAGGACGGATTCGATGCTGGTGGCGGTGTCGGATTCGTGGAGGTCGGCGGCGTCGGTGCCGCGGCCGCCGGCGATGACGTCGTTGTCGCCGTCGCGGACGAGGAAGAGATCGTTGCCGGTCTGTCCGAGGAGGGTATCCTGGCCTGCGAGGCCGTCGAGGGTATCGTTACCAGCTCCTCCGGCGAGGAGGTTAGGGTTTTCGTCGCCGTAGAGGGCATCGTCGCCGGCGCCGCCGTAGATATTTTCGATGCCTTGGAGGATGTCGTGTTCGCCGGCCTCACCGCTGGGTGTTCCGTCGAGGTAGACGTGGACGGGGTTTTTGCGGGAGGAGTAGAGGGCGGTGTCGGCGCCATCGCCGCCGATCATGGTATCGTCGCCGAGGCCGCCATCGAGGAGGTCATTACCGGCTTGAGCGAGGAGGCGGTCGTTGCCTGGTCCGCCGAGGAGGTCGTCGGATCCGAGGCCGCCGGAGAGGACATCATTGCCTGGGCCGCCGGCGATGACGGCGGGGATACTGCCGGCGCCGTTGATGATGAAATCATCGCCGCCGCGGCCGTTGACGACGATTCTGGCGACGGCGCTGGCGGGGAAGCGTGTATTGGCGGAGTTTTCGAAGACGATGACGGTGGATGATTCGAGGCGAAGATGGATGGTGTCGCCGCGCTGGGATCCTCAGACGTAGAGGGTGCCATGGGAGAGCGAGGCTGAGAGCAGTTGGCGTGATTCGAGGGTTTCGAACATATGCGGGCCTCCGATTGTCTCTGCGCCAGAGGTCTTTATCGGACCATCGGCCACAAATGGAACCTAACATGAAGAATATCGGTTGGGGGTGGGAGGCGAGTGAAGGAGAGGGGGGGATGAGTGAGGCTGATAACGGTCGGGGGGGAGGTGGGTTCTGGTCTGCAAGGAGCGGCGTGGGGGGCTACTTGGCCCAGTTGAAGGTTATGGGGACGTCGATGTCGGGATGAATGCTCCTGTAGACTGGGCAGGCGAGGAGGGCGTTTTCGAGGCGTTTCTGGTCGTCTAGGGAGAGTTTTTTGGGGACGTTGATGGTTACGGCGAGGCGGCCGATGCGTCGGACGGGTTGGCTGACCATTTCCTTGGAGACGGTGGCGGTTACGCCGGAGAGGTCGAGGTTGTGGCGTTGGGCGAGGATGCCCATGATGGTGAGCATACAGGAGCCGAGGGCGGTGGCGACGAGGTCGGTGGGAGAGAAGAGCTCGCCTTTGCCCATGTTGTCTTTGGGTGCGTCGGTGGAGAGGGTGGAGCCGGAGGGGGCATGAGTTGCGAGACAGCGGAGCTGGCCTTGGTAGGCGATGTCAATCTGTACCATGGCGGGATTGTAGCGTGTGAGGGAGGGGGAGGCCACGGGGGAAGAGGGGGGGCGGCCGTGGGCCAGTATGGACGGGGCAAGCCCGCCGACGTGCGTGTTCATGTGGAGCTTGAGGAGCCGACGCCGGGGAGTGCCGCTGCAAGCATTTGCTCGGCGTCGGCCAGTTCCTGGTCGCGGCGGTGGTAGCCGCATTGCTGGATGAGGTTTCGTGCTTCCTGCAGGGCTTTGGGGTCTTTGAAGAGGCGTGCGCGGGTGAGGAGGATGTCGGCCATGTGGAGGCGCATGGGGCCGCGGGAGGCGATCTCCCAGGCTTCGTCGAGGTCGGCGAGTGATTCCCGCACCTCCCCCTGCAAGTGCAGCATTTGTGCGCGGGCAAGAAGGCCGCGGACCAGATGCTCATGTCTGACTGCTTTACGGAGTTCTCGGACAGCATCGTCAAGATCCCGCCTAGCGGAGATGCGGCCATCGTTGCGTGCTGTTGAGAAGGTCTTGATTCCGATTAATCCAGCCACGAGATGGCCATAGCCGATATCGAGCAGATACCCGCACGATCTTGACTGTTTGATGGCTCGGCCGGCGCGCTCGGCGGCCTCCTGGACCTTGCCTTGCTCAA
>Ga0315284_10007313_pt1 | contig 15760 bp, 19 predicted proteins | sample YL17G09_16_MG_FD_203696 | JGI IMG/M metagenome (GOLD analysis project Ga0315284, IMG submission 203696) | Sediment microbial communities from Yellowstone Lake, YNP, Wyoming, USA - YL17G09_16 | ecosystem: Environmental > Aquatic > Freshwater > Lake > Sediment | place: USA: Wyoming | collected... | reverse complement strand
GCGAGACCAGGCAGGCCAAGCCGAAGAATAAGTGCAAGGCCGACTGCGAGCACTTCAAAGGTCAGAAGAAATCGAAGAAGGCTTCCAAGCCGAAGAAGATCTCCAAGCTTCAGAAGATCCGCGACCTTTTCTCGGAGAAGAAGGTCCACACGGCTAAAGAGTTGATGGAGGAGTCCGGGTTCGATAAGACCAACCTTCGGACCGCTATGTCGATCCTGAAGAATTCCAAGAGGACGAAGGAGCTTCTTAGGACGGACTATGACCGGAAGACTGAAGCATACACGCTGGTTAAATAAACCAAAAGCGGCCGGGAGAAATCTCGCGCCGCTTTTCGTGTTTCTAAATAGGTTAGTAAAAGGAGGGTAAAACATGTTTATAGTAGAAGGTCCGGATGGATCTGGAAAAACTACTCTCGCGAATAAAATCGCAAGAGGCTTTAATGCGGAGATATTTCACGCGGGCGGTCCGCCAGAATCCAGAGAAGATATTCTTGAGCGAATAGAGTTTCAGTTCAAGCAGTTTGGAAGCATCTTGGATCGAGCGAGCTTGATCACGGAGCATGTGTATGGGCCCGTGCTCCGCGGTCGATCGGTTCTTGAGCCGAATGAGTATAAGCGGTTGATTCAAAGATACGTGGATCGAGGTTGGGTCTTAATATATTGCCGGCCTTCGATAGAAGTTCTCTTAAGATACGTGAAGGAGGAGATGGACAGAGTAATTCAAGATGAAGGAAAATCATACAAGAGAGAGGTCCACTTCATTCGCGTGCGGGCAAATATGCCGAGCATCGTCTCGATGTATGACAGGAGAATAAGTGAGGCAAGAAATCTTGGGATGGGGGTGTTCGACTATGTGCGGAATCAATCTCCTGTTTAACTCGGACCTCGAAGCCGCTTCCCAGATCCTTCGGATGAACGAGGACCTGTCCCACCGCGGAATTCGAAAAAAGATCAAGTCCTACTTCAACGGAAAAGTTTGGCTCGGGCACGTTCGCCTTCCGATCCAGGGTTTAAGCAGCAGGTGGGATCATCCGCAATCATGCGGGCGGTGGGACGCGGCCTTTGTTGGGGAAGTATTTAACTTTAGAGAACTTGATCCGGAAGCCGAATCGGATCTCCCCGTCATGCTAAAGGAGTGGGAGAAGAGAGGGTTGCGAGCGTTTCGATCGTTTGACGGATTCTGGGCGGCCGCGTTCATCGACAACTTAAAGAAGCAGGTCTACGTCATCACAGATCCGCTTGCGAAGAAGCCTTTGTACATTCGGTTTAAGCCGTTAGCGATTAGCTCTGAAATTTGGCCATTGGTTAACCTTGGGAAAGTGACGAGAGATCTAACATACTACTCGTCCGTTGCCAAGTGGGGATACGCGTTCGATGGATCCACGCCGTTTGATGAGATAAAAAAGATCCCCGCGGGAAGGTGCTTGATCTTATCTCAGTATGGAAAGATGATATCTAATGAGCAGTATTGGAGTTGGAGGTGCGAAGAAAAATATGATGCCCCAAACGTCAAGCATCTCCGATCCTTGATCGAGCGCGCGGTGAAGAGGAGGCTCGTTTCAGACGTGCCGGTGTCGCTGCTTCTTTCTGGCGGGCTCGACAGCACGATCGTATATAAATTGGTGGAGCGAGAAACTCATAACTTCACCGTCTTTCACGTCGAGAACGACGAGTCAGAATTTTTGGAGGAGCTTAAGATCCCGAGCAACGTTAAATTGATCCGCGTCGTTTCCGCGGAAGTCACAAATATGAAGGACGCATTTCGAGCAAATCAGTCGCCGGTGGATCTTGGGTCCGTCCTCCCGCAATTCGCCATGGGGAGAGCGGTCAAAGCCGCTGGGTTTAAGGTCGCTTTATCTGGGGACGGAGCGGATGAGCTTTTCGGGGGATACCAGAGAGCGCAGGAGTACGACCCGCAAATGTCCGACGTGTTTCAAGAGCTGATATATTATCACTTGCCTCGGCTCGATTCTTTGATGGCGGCTTCCACGGTTGAACTAAGGTGCCCGTTCCTTTCTACATCCGTCGTCGATTATGCGCTGAGGATCCCGTGGAGCATGAGGAGAAAAAAAGAGATGCTGAAGTTTGCGTTTAAGGACCTCGTCCCAAACCAGATCCTTGATCGAGAGAAGGTGGCTCTAAAGATCCCTGAGGTAAGGATCGACCGAGTCAAGTGGAGGTTAGATTGCATAAAATTCTTCAGAGAGGAGGTAGCAGATTATGAACGTTGAAGATGTTGAGTCAAGAAAAGCGGAGAAGGATCCTTTGGAAGAGATGTTTGATCGACAGAAGGAGCTCATGATCAAGTACCACGATATTGAGAAGAAGAACGGGGTGGGAAGCGGCGCGATTCTTCCGGATAAGTTCGACATCGACGACCCTCGGTGCCAGTACGTCTGCAAAGACTTCGCGTGGAGGATCACGGAAGAGTTGGCGGAGTGCATGGACGCTCCCAGAGATCACGAGGCGCACCGATTTGAAGAAGCCGCGGACGCCCTCCACTTTATACTTGAGCTTTTAATCATGAACGGGATCGGGGCCGAAGATTTTCCCATCTATAAGACTGGGGATGATCGGCTGAAATCTTTATACAAATCTTCTCCCGCGCTTCCAACCATTCAGTACGGGTTCACGATCCTCATCATCGAGCTCGGGATGGCGATGAATTGCCTTAAGAATAAGCCGTGGAAGCAGGCTCAGATGGAGACGGACGTCGAAAAATTTCACGGGCAACTAATGAGAGTTCTTATTTTGTGGGCCTCGTTTGCCGAAGCCATCGGCATGACTTATGAGAAGGCTTACGACTACTATTTTAAAAAATCGGAGGTCAATAAATTTCGTCAGAGGAGCCAGTACTAAAATACGCGGTTAGAAAGGAGGAAAGATGAAGCAACTTACTGCTCTGGGCCTTACCTGCGGGATCGGATCCATGCTGATCGGGGCAAGATCGGCCGGATTTAAGGTGATTGGAAACATCGAGTGGCGAAAATACTATCATACGGGAACTTTTGAGAAGAATTTTCCTGGAACCTATATGGTAAAAGCTTTTGAAGAGGCTCCCGACATTAAAAATATTGACATAGTTTTTTCTCATCCGGAGTGCGGGAACTTTTCCAACCTCCGATGCAACAAGCCGAAGTTCGACGATCCTGGAGACATTCCGCTATTCATCAAAATGGTGAAGGAGGTGAGCCCAAATTATTTCGTCATGGACAACCTCCCAAAATCTCTCATCGCCGTCCCGGTAGAAAAATATGCGGAAGAACTTCCCGGTTATGACCTGTATCCTGAGTGGGTCTCCAACTACCACTACGGAAACACGCAGTTTCTTCGCAGAAGATTCTTCTTGATCGGAGCCAAGAAGGAAAAGAAGTTCACATTCTTTCCCGGCGAATTTGAGCACCAGAAAAAATTGATCGACGTGATAGGGGATCTTCCGAAGAAGGACGACGTAAAAATAAACCACGTCCATTGGAGAAGAGGCGACGTGATCCCGCAGGGGTGGGCGGCGCACCAGTTCGGGATCGTGAGAGAAGGAAACAAGATCACCTACGGAGAGATGAGGGAATTCTTCAAAGACTATCCTACGGGGAAACTTTTCGAGTACTTAAATAAGAAGGGGGAGCGAAAGCAGCGCCCAGGATACTACCGAGCGAGGTTAGATTATCGCTCACCAGTTTTGACTGGAGGAGGATCGGCCTTAGACAACCACTACCGCGAAGATACTGGGATGCCGTTTACACAAAGAGAGCGGGCAAGGATTCAAGGGTGCCCGGACAACTTCATATTTTATCCGCTCGACTTTCTCCGCAACCCAAAGGCTTATGCCTGCGTGTATAAGCAGATTGGAAAATTTATGCCCGTGGAGTTTTGCACCTATATTTCGGAGCAGATCATGGCGCACGAGAGAGGAGCGGAGTTTCGCAAGGTAACGGGGAAGAGGCTCATCGCAGAAAACCCGTTCATCAACGAAGCTAAATTGAGCCTGTGCCGCAGGAAAGGATCGCGCCGCCCGTGCGAGGCCTGCTGGCTGTATCCCTGTTCAATTCAAGGCAACTATGGCGCGCCAGATCACGCGGGCAAGGACTTAAAGGTTGCCCTCATAAGAACACCAAGGGCCAAGATCAAGGCGGTAAAGGGCGCGGAAAAGGAGAGGATCAACCTTGCAGCCCTCAAAAAATCGTCCACGAACACGCCAGATCACGCGGGCAAGGACTTAAAGGTTGCCCCCATAAGAACCTATTCGGTGGGGCCCAATAAATTGAGAGGCAAACATCCTGAGTGTAACCCCGAGAAAATTTGCTTAAAAAAAGGGAAGATCCTCCCCTCCGACTACGTTGGGGCGAGCGGATATGCGGAGAAATACCGCGGCGAATTGATCCGACCTGACGGGACTCACTACAACCGAACTGAAAAGAACTCATACTATTCGCCGATGGAGAAGACGAGGCACCCAGCAAAGACTCCGATCCACATCGCTCGGTGGGCGATTCAGGAGTTCACGAGAGAAGGAGACTGGGTCTTAGATCCGACCGTTGGAACGGGGACGACCTTGGTCGAGGCTCTTCGGCTAAAGAGAAATGCGGTTGGGATGGAGATAGAGTTCGTGGATCTAATATTAGATAACGTGAAGATGAACAACCCGTTCGGGAAACGCTGCATCATCCTGCACGGGGACGCGCGAAATATAGGAAAAAATCTGTCGCGCATGAAATTTTCTCTGATCATAAACAACCCTCCATACTCCGGAGATGTTAGGCAATATGACATGGCTTCCAGGTGCGAGGAGAAGTGGGATAACAAAACGATAGGGTATGACCCGAAGTACAACAACCTTGCTTTCTTAAAGGAGAACAAGGAGTATTGGAGCACGCTTGAATCAATCTATTCTCAGTGCATAGGCCACCTTGCTCCTGGCGGGAGGTTCGTCATCGGAGTAAAGGATATGATGCGGAATAGAGAGCCGTTTAAGCTGCACGAGATGATCGGAGATATTTTGAGCAAATATTTAGCATATGAATTCATGGTGGTGTTGAAGCACTATCCTCCAACTCTTCACCTCAACACCTATGAGAAGAAGTTCGGAGCAACCCCGCCGCTGTATCAAACGATCCTGGTCTTTAGAAAGGAGGAGTTATGAGAATTTACCAAAATGCTGTTGAGATGATCAAGGAGGTGGAGCGCGACCTGTTTGAGATGGGGATCCGGTATCAGTCCGACACCGTGCAAGACAGGGACGTCTCCAAAGACCCAGGGTTCAGGACCATAGAAATATCTGGGTACGCTTATGCTTTGACCGGATTTTCTGGCCTTGACGAGATGGTGAAGTACCTGGGAAACAATTTATTTTGGGCGAAGGAGGAGGCGAAAGAGAGGCTTTACCCAAACGCCTACGACCCAAATCCAGGAAAGGCGTGGATCCACGATAAAGCAAAGTGGGAAAAGTTTCTTCGCGACGGGGTGTTTTCATACTCTTATGCTGAAAGAATGCAGTATCAAATCCCGTACGTCATTCATGAATTAAAATCCAGATCAAATACGAGGCAGGCAATAATAACGATATACAACGTAAATCAGGATATAATGAATTGGGGTGGAAGAGATCGTGTCCCGTGTTCATTAGCCTATCAATTTATTAATCGGGATGGTGCGTTAAATCTAATCTATACACAAAGATCTTGCGACTTTCTCGCGTTTTTTTCCACGGACGTGTACCTCGCCGTTCGGCTTCTGTTTCATATAGCAGAACAGGTCGACGCGAAGCCGGCGAGGCTGATTCATTTTGTGGGTTCTCTTCATGCTTTTGCTAAAGACTTGGAAGGAAGGGGGATATTTTAAAAAGGAGGAAAATATTATGGGAAATAACACCAAATTTCTCATCGAAGATCCAGGGATACTTTTCTCGTTATATTGGAACGAGTTAATGAATCAATCCGAAATAGCCGTGAAATTAAACACATCTTTAAAAACGATTTCCCGCGCGATGAGAAGATTGAACATTCCTATTCGAAGTATTGAAGCATCTGTTAAATTATCTCATTCTGGTGGTAGATGGTTATCAAATCATAAAAATCCGTATTGGGTTTCTTATGCAGAGGGAAAACAAAAGTACGAACATATTCAAATAATGGAAAATCAATTGAAAAGATCTTTATGGAAGAAGGAACGAGTCCATCACAAAGATTTTATAGGAAAGAATAATCATCCGATAAATTTGGAGTTGACATTAACCTTCGATCATCCTCACAAACTTCATAAAAATAAAATTCTGAATCGAATTCCGATGTACGAAATTTATATGCGAATGGCCGAACAGATTGCAATGCGATCCACGTGTATTAGGATGAAGACGGGTTCGGTCATTGTTTCAGGGGACTTGAAGAAGGTTTATTCTTTAGGATTTAATGGCACCGTGAAAGGTTGGGTAAATTCCTGCAATGGAATTGAGGGGCAATGCGGCTGCATACATTCTGAAGAAAACGCTCTTCTAAAACTTGGGGTAGAAGATTCTAAAAAGATCTTATTCTGCACCTCAGGACCTTGCATGAATTGCGCCAAAAAATTGATTCAATCAGGATTTTCGGACGTGTTCTATCGAAGCGATTATCGGGATAAAAAACCAATCGTCTTTCTCCACTATCATGGGATAAGAACTTGCAAATATGATTTATACAAGGAGCATATATGGGATTAATTCAGGAAAAATATCGAAAGGATCCGTGGAAGGTTCTTGCCTCGTGCATCCTCCTAAATCGAGTGGTCGGCAAAACGGCCGAGCCGATCATCGACGAATTTTTTAGAAGGTATCCGACTCCCAGACACTTCTTAAGTGGATCTCGGTTGAAGATCATATCCTTTTTAAGGCCGCTTGGATTCTACCACGCTCGAGAGAAGAATTTGAGGGAGATGACGAAGCGCCTTCTGCAGGGGATCCCCTTCGACCAACTTCCTGGGATAGGAAGATATGGGCGAGATTCATACCAGATATTTGTAGAAGGAAATATAAGGATCAAACCAGAAGATGAAAAATTAAAACAGTACCTTTATGATAAAATTTGAAAGGAGGAGGCGTTTAAACGATGAAGAATAAATCCAAAATAACTTCAACTCTTTATTTTACGCCAAGTAAAACTAATGAGTGGAATACGCCGAGAGAAATAACCCGAGTTTTAGGACCTTTCGATCTTGATCCCTGCGCCGGTGATCCTCGACCTTGGTCACACGCCAAAATAAATTGGACGGAACGTATGAATGGATTAGATCGAGAATGGTTTGGACGAGTATGGATGAATCCGCCTTATTCCACAGGGTTGATCGAATTGTTTATAGATAAGTTCGTAGAACATGATAATGGAATCGCTCTCGTGTTTCCTCGAATAGAGACAAAATGGTTTCAAAAACTGGTCAAGGGATCTTCCTTAATATTTCTGCGTAAAGGACGAATCATATTCTGCAAAAATGAGGGATCGTTTTCCTCCGGTGGAATTTTAGGCAATATATTTATTGCTCGGGGAAAATACAATGCACAAATTTTACTATCAACGAAATGGGAAGGCCTTTATTTAAAGGAGATAAAGATATGAGTATGTATCATACTGTATCAAATAATTTAGAACAAGTAGAACGTGTGAAAAAAATAATTGAAGTTGTAAAACTTTCCTATAAAATAGAATTCTCTTCTGAATGGCTTTCGTGGAAAGGTACAAAACAAAGACTAGATTTTTTTATAGAATGGAAAAGACATTATCTTACTTTAGAATTAAAGACGCAAATGAAAAAACCAGGAACGGCAATTTATGATAAATTTCCAAGTGTCCTGTTAGATGCGAATATATTAAGATCTTTTAATGTAGATTTTTGGTTAGTTCTTAATAAACCATTATTATCGAGACAGGGAATATTAGCAACGGAAGCAATTGAATCTCGAGGATTAAAGATTGTTTATGAACAAGATTTATTTTCTGCATTAAATCTCTGGAAAAAGGAGACGCTTATATGACGTGGGAGATGCCTGAAGAATTCCCCGATCTATCTTCCGCTAAAAAGATCGTCGTCGACATTGAAACTCGGGACGAGGATCTTCAGAAGAAGGGACCCGGAGTTCGCCGCGGCGCCTATATCATCGGGGTGACGGTCGCGGCCGACGACGACTTCTGCCAATACTTTCCCATCTGTCACGAGGAAGGGCCAAACTTGAACAAGGGAGCAGTCTTCAAGTGGCTTAGAACCGAGCTGAGGCGGCCGAATCAGATAAAGCTTGGTGCCAACCTCCTATACGACTTTGACTTTTTAACTGAGGAGAAGATTGAGGTGAAGGGATTGTGGTACGACGTCCAAAATGCCGAGCCGCTCATCAACGAGAATCAGGGCGGAAGCTACAACCTCGACGCGCTTGGAAAGAAGTATCTTAAGAGAGGAAAGGCTGAAACCGAGATCGATCGAATCTGCAAGGAGAGGGGTTGGAAGGGAGATCCCAAGAAATTTTTGTGGAGGCTTCCCGCGAGCGCCGTCGGCCCGTACTCCGAAGAAGACGCGATCCTATCAAAAGAGATATTCAAGAAGCAGGAGCCGATTCTCCGGTCGGAAAATTTGTGGGATCTTTTTTTAATGGAGACGAGGTTGATGCCTCTCTTGCTACAGATGAGAAAAACCGGAGTGCGGATCGACGTTGATAAATTGGATAAGGTCATCGAATCTTCAAAGAAGGAGCTTTTAAAAAACAGGCGAGAATTAAAAAGGATCGTGGGGTTCGAGATCCAGCATTGGGCGGCGGAGTCCATAGCTAAAGCGTTCGATAAATTTGGAGTAAAGTACTCGCTCACTCCTAAGACGAGGAAGCCGTCGTTTACTCAGGACTGGTTGAACAAAAACGATCATCCAATTTCAAAACTAATAGTACGATGCAGGACGCTCGACAAATTCATCGGCACATTTCTCGAGGGATCCATACGAGATCAACTCATCGGAGGGAGGATCCACTGCCTATTCAACCAACTACTTTCCGATGAATATGGGACGGTGACGGGAAGATTTTCCTCTTCCCACCCAAACCTTCAGTTCATCCCCGTTCGGGACGACGAGTTTGGCCCGCTGTGTAGATCTATGTTCATTCCTGAGGATGGGTGCGACTGGGGTAAGGCGGACTACTCGCAAATAGAATTTCGCATCTTCGCCCACTATGCGGTGGGGGTTGGGTCGCATGAATTTAGGAGCCAATATATAAGAGATCCCCGCACCGACTACCACGGGTGGTGCGCGGAAGAAGCCTCCATATCCCGCAGAGAAGCGAAGACGGTAAACTTTGGAATCATATATGGGATGGGGATAGATTCTCTCGCTAAAAATCTTGGGATATCACGAGGCGAGGCCGAGGCGTTTAGAAAAAAGTATGATGAAAAGATCCCGTTCGTTAAGGCCACCCTTCAAACCGCGTCGGAGCGGGCTCAGAACAGGGGATACGTTTTAACGATACTTAACAGGAGGAGAAGGTTCAACCTCTGGGAACCCGCGGATTGGGAGCTTTCAAAAAAAGTTAATGCGATGAGAAGCCAGGAAGCGATGATCAAGGAAGTTGATCGAATCATCCTTGAAGCAAGGAAGAATAAAGAAGAGATCCCGCGGCCAGGAACGAGGAGAGCAGGAGTTCACAGAGCTCTTAGCGCCGTGATTCAGGGAAGCGCGGCCGACCTTATCAAAAAGGCGATGGTCGACTGCTATGAAGCGGGCGTGTTCAAGGTCCTTTATCCTCACCTGACGGTGCACGACGAGCTCGACGAATCGGTCCCGAGGACGAGCGGAGGAAGGGAGGCGTTTGACGAGATGGTTCACCTCATGGAAGAAGCCATCAAGTTCAAGGTCCCAGTCGTCGTCGATGCAAGCCTCGGTGAAAATTGGGGAGGAGCAAAATAATGGCGGAGCGATCGTTGTGGTTTTACCTAAGAAATGGGATGAAGGGATCATGGGATGTTACAAGGCATGAAGATCGACTTTCGGCTGGAGTGCCCGATATTTCCTACGGGATAAATAACGTGAACGGTTGGATTGAATTAAAAGCACTTTATTCCTGGCCGAAGAACCCAGTGACAATTGTTAAGGTTCCGGGATTTACCGACCAGCAGCGGATGTGGCTCCAGAACCGTGGCCACAAAGGTGAACACTGTTGGCTATTGATTAGGGTTGAACGGACCTACCTGCTTTTCTCATGGCGGCGAGTCCATCTCATCGGAAAAATAATTAAATTGGGAATGTTTTCTGAAGCAAATAAAGTATGGGACAATTCAATTGATTGGTCGGAGTTTAAAAAAATTATTTCCTAGAGATAAAAGGAGAATGTCATGGAAAATGATTCTTGGTTTGAAAGATATTCTATCCCTGGGCAAAGAGAGCATATTCGCAATAAAAAAATCAAGGCTTGTTTTATCGTGTTTATCGTCACAGCATTTATTTTTACTGGGCTTGGATATACATTAAGATATATTCAAGTTAATGACCTGCACGAAGAACAAGTTGCTAAAATTATGGCAAAGTATATAAGCGCAAGAGATCGGGTAGCCGATCTTGAAGCAAGACTTGGGATCAAGCAAAAGAAAATGGGTAAAATTACTGAGAAATTAGAAAAAAAGAATGGGCCTTGATCCACTCCCTACTTAAAAAGCTGATGCAATCACGGTTATGATGATGGCGACTAACCCAAATGCGCCTAATAACTCCCAGTTCGATTTAGGTTTAACGGTCTCCGCCAATTTAATTGCTCGATCCGCAACCTCCTTCATCTGACCAAAGCTTCGATTGACGGCCGCAATCTCCTGGTCCTTGATCGCGAGCATCTTATCCTTTAACTCAAGTTCTCGCTGGCTCAATTCATTAGACCGCTTTTCAAGAGCCAAAGATCTCTCGAGTTCGGAGATCGTCCTCACTTGCTCGGCGGTAAGCTTCTGGAGAATCTCCCGCTCCTGAAAACATCGGTCTATTTCCTGAAGATCTGCGAAGTCATCGACGACGAATTGAGCGGAGGCCATACCGCTTGAGATCATTAATAACGACGTCAGGATCATTGCTAATAACAATGCGCTTAAGCATTTCTTGCAACTCATTTATCCTCCCCTTCAACCGCGCCACCTCAACGGCCGATTGATTGGCCTCCAGTTGAACGCGGGCCTTCTCTCTCCCAATCTTATCGACCTCTTTTTTTAGGTCGAGGATCGCTGATTCGCACACCTTGATCCACTCGTCCTTATCTCTGATGACCCGCGACTCATCTTTTCGAAGATTGTCGAGCGCCATGCCATAAAGTTTCCGGGAGTAAGCCCACCCAGAGAGAGACTGCCACAACAGAAGAATGGCGACGATTGCTCCAACCCACCCCCACCAAGGTATCTTTTTAATCACGGTGCTTCCTCCAACCTTAATTTTTAAACACGAACCACTTTCCAGTTGCGATCCTTCCCTCTAAAATAATACCGGCCACGAAACCAATTCCAAACACTAATAAATACCACCCCATTTCAATCACCTCCCCTTAAAAAGGATTATTAAAACAACTAACAAAATCCCAAAAGAAATAATCAGCATCAATACCTTTGCCTTCATTTAAATGAACCCAGCCTTTTCATACATGGGAAACCATCGGTCTAAGATCTTCGCCACATAATCTCTATTTTCCTTGATAGCCCATGCTGCTCGGTTGGAGAAGTGCTCGACGTTGCAGATCCATCGGGTCGAATCTCTCCCGTTCATTTCAGCTAAACTTCTATCTCTCGACACCCAACCAGCACCTCCATTGTAACCTGACAAAGAAAATCTCCATCGATCATTCTCATTGAAGGCGAATGAATTCCTATCGTAAAGCCATCGGTCGTATCTCACGCAGGCCCTAATCGCCCATCGAGCGTCAAGTGGATTGTTCTCTCCTAAATCTACCGGATACAATTTTGAAATCCACTTTGCCGTATCTGGCGTAAATTGAGCAAGGCCAGAAGCATATTTACTTTGGGCATCGGGATTCCAAGAAGATTCTTGATGGATTTGAGAATAAAAGACCGTACCTTTTTGCTCAAGCCCCCAGTAGTAATTTACCTCTGCCCGAACCGCTCGCTTCAACCCATAGGCCAGCGACGGGATTCTGGGATCACGAACGTCGGTTTCTTTTACTGATGTGCTATCAGTCGCTTTTGCTTTAGACACCGAGCAAGACGCCAATAATAAAAGCAGACATAATAGCGCCGCGATAGATAAGGATGCCCAAAAGCTTGATCGAGTCCGGAAACTCATTTGCTCTGTCCTCCGCAAGCAGTTTAGATAAGCTCATCTCAGGATGAAGTGCCTTGCTCGTTATGTATCCAGTGATAGCGGCGGCAACCCCAAGCATAAGTTTCCATAGGCCAAGTTGCCCAGTGGTATTTGGAATAGCCACAAATTTAAAAAAAAGAAAAAGAAGGACAAGAAATAAGAACAGCCACTTCGCGGTGAAAACAGCTCTGATCGGTGCGACGCTTTTTAACTTCATTTCTCTACCTCCATTTTCAACATTTTTTCTAATTCTTCAAGATCATACCGAATTCTTTTGCAAACAAACTTCATCTTGTCCCTATCCATTATTTCGACGAGGTGCCTCCCTCTATACGCCCATTGCTCGATCTGTAAAAACTTACTGATGAAGTCAGCTCTATCATTTTCCATGGTCTTATTTTTTAGGTTCAGGGTTGTTCTTGTGTGGGAGTTTTTCTAAGTGACCATCCAACTTCCACTCAAGCCTCTTTATCCTACCTCCTAAACTTGTAAATACCTTACTAACAGCCTCGCCCCTATCCCTATAACTAATCCTATGATCACAGATCTCTCCCGTTCCTTGCAGATTCTAAGACAGCCTTCTCGATTTTCAGCCCAATGTTCTCTTCCATCAACGCTACTCGTTCAGTAAAGCGAGTCCATACTTCACCACAAAAAACAGCATGGATAGGTATGGTCAAGACCGGATTGAGAAGTAACTTATCCAAGGCCAAACTTTTAGCCGCTTCCAAATCTGAAATGCGTTTCTCCAATGCTGCGTGGGATTTGTCATTGGATTTTGCTGAACTCCTCCAGATATATACGATTAAACCTGTAACAAGAACCCAAATGGCGCCAAAAACTGAAATCATCACATTAACGTAAACTCCTGGATGTTCCATGCTCATGTCCCCATGATAAACCTTCTTTCAATCTATCCACGCTACAAAACTTACTCCCGATGGTGGTGTCTCCTCTTCCTCACCCCCCCAACTTCCCCAGGCTGGTTCACCATCTCTCCAACTACGGATAACAAAATCATCAAATCTCCTATCAATCGCAGAACTTATTGTATTGTTTAAGTGCAGAATAAATCTCTGCTGGTCAGGAAACGTTGTCGTCGTTGCAACCAATCTTCCTATATAAACGTTATCCACCCAACCATATACCTTTTTATCGAACTCATCCCATAATAATTTTAATGTATGAAATACAGTGGCTTCATTTCCAAATAATGCAACAGGGCCAACCACACTTCCAGAGGGTTGCCCATTATTCTCTACTTTTTCTACTCTATACCCATCTGCCTGGCATGATATTTCAATAAAATTAATTGAATCAGCTTCCATCCTAAAAAGAACTTCCTTGTTTACCCCTAAAGCACCCGTTGGCGTCTTGAATTTAATGGTTTGTAGCCAACCATACCTCTTACTGGTATATGGAGTGGTAATATAAACATAACCTGTAGCGCTTGGCGTTCCACTGTATTTTAATTCAGCACCAACCTCCTCAAATAGCGTGCCAGTGACCGAGCCGTAACTAATAGTCCATTGTGCACCAAGGCTATTATCATTAAAATTATCATCCGCAATCGTATCAAGGGCATTGTCAGCAGAGACGAAACAGATGTCATCGTACTCAACAATAGCATTAGAATTGGCGTCAAATATCGGCCTAACGGTTCCTGAAAGAATACTTAAAGTGTTATATTTTATTTCGGTGGTTCCTATCCTAACTGCAATGCTTCCATCCTGGAGAGCTATATCAACATTATGAAAACTCGTTCCATAAGTATATGCACTATAAGCCCTTCTATACCATGTCCCACCAACCTTTTCATATATGTCAATAAAGTCGTTGGAGTAAATACAACCAATCGCAATCAGATTGTTGGTTCCGTCACTTCTCAATCGAACGTGCCAACGGTTGTAAGTGCCAGATACAAATTTGAACTTAAATCTTAAAATGAAATTATCTTTCAGTGGGGGAACATCCCATCGAATATTGCCATCCGCATGTGCAGTATTTTTTAAGACATTCCCACCATCGTCTTGAACAGACCAACAACTATCAAGGTCTGTAAACCCAACTGGGTCATTTCCTATTGTGTCGCTGGCAAAATCGTTAAAAAGCTTCCCAAATGTATTTGGTCTATTACTAACCGCAGGAGCGTCAGCCCTTCCATAATACATATAGAAGGTTGTCGCTCCCGTTCCAATCGAATCAAATTCTACCCAAACAGTAGCAAGTTGGTTTGGTGTGGTTCCAGTTAGAGACTCAATCCAATAATCAAGGAGGGTTTGTCCATCAGAAGTGGTGAAACGAAGGTCATCAAAGTCAGTCTGAACGTGGCTATTACAATCAACATCTTCACCCGTTGCTCCTGCACTTTCACCAACTAAGAGTTTCATCCTATTGTTAGTAAGAATACCTGACGCCCTACTTAATGTAATAGATTTACGATATGTCCAACCAGTTAACCAAGCCATAAGTTCTCCTTATACTGTAAAATCAACTTGCACGGCAACTTGAGTTGGAGAACCAGCGACCGTGACAATCATAATCTCCAGCTTATCACCTGCCACGTAGGCAGTATTTTGCACCGCCCCGCCATCCATCCATGTATCAGCGCTGGTGAGAGACAGCGCAGCCGCCAAATGATTACTGGCGCCATTCAATCTCGCATTTATTGTCGCACCAGTTCCGCCCACCCGATAGCCCCTAACATTTGTTACAGTGCAAGCGAATGGTGCTCGCCAAACAATCACGTTAATCGCACCGGATGGAGAGAGAACCGTTCCACCTCGGCTGATAATATTTGACCCACCATCTGCTACTCCTTTTGGATTAAATAATATCCATTTGTCAGCCGTAGCATTATAAATTAGATGTAACTCATGACCTGCTCCCACAATATCACCCGCAGCAAGTGCAGCAAGATTTTCCTTGACGATTATTTTTGCGGTAAGTCCATCCGGTGCAAAAGTCGGCGTTGTAATTGTATTAGCTCCAGCTGCCCTAATTATCACTTCCATCTTATCGACAAGGGCTGTAAAGGTCGGAGAGAACACGGCGGTGATCGCATCTACCGTGCCGCCGACTGAAACGGCAACATTTACACGACCTTGAAAAGTCTGATGCCCCGTAAATTTATTGTCAACGGCAAGACCTGCAAAAACTCCCACCGCTTCAATCATCACCAGCATCTTGGTCGCTGATAAAGCATACCCGATGACCTGAATATTTGCACTGGGCGGGGTCTGGGTCAATGCTCCTACAGTTGATGGATCGAGATATATTGCACCACCAACCGTGGCCCACGCCCATCCAGCATTGATGATTTCTCCCATTCGATGAATTCGGATCTCATCAGAAGCATCTCCACCCTCAACTGCCAAACCTTGGCACGGCTGTTTTGCTCCATTGGCCTGCGCCTTATACCATTTGCTATCTGCTGCTTTAAGGTAGAGAGGCTGATGCGCCGTCACCGTTTC
>Ga0315284_10007309_pt1 | contig 15764 bp, 21 predicted proteins | sample YL17G09_16_MG_FD_203696 | JGI IMG/M metagenome (GOLD analysis project Ga0315284, IMG submission 203696) | Sediment microbial communities from Yellowstone Lake, YNP, Wyoming, USA - YL17G09_16 | ecosystem: Environmental > Aquatic > Freshwater > Lake > Sediment | place: USA: Wyoming | collected... | reverse complement strand
TTTTTAATGGCGTGAGCAACTTTTGGAGGGATGATAATGAGAGGGCACTTGGTACCCTCAATAATCTTCTCGCTCCGGGTAGTGGTGACGGTGTCTATCGTGACCAGGGTGGCTTTTTTACCCAGCATAATGATATATTCCGTTTGAGTGGGGTGGAAATGGTTTCCTCTTACCACACCAGGATTGAGACTTACTATATGAATATTGTGGAGGGTGTTCACCTGTTTCTCTTCGAAAGGTTTTACCAGAAACCCCCGCTCGTCTTCCTTCGCTGCGAGTTCGATGATGGTAGGTTCCCTTGTGTTCTTTTTCATGAGGGTACTCTGAAGGTTTTCCCTTGTCATGCTCGATTACTGCCCTATCTGTTCCTTCTTTCTTGGTATGCTTTTATACCATTTTTTGGTGAGGATTGAAACTGTTAGATTGCGCACGGTAAGGAACTATCCTGGGGAGACTGAGAGGCGAAATAAAGATTTTACGAGACCATCAAATATGATACAATAATTAGAGATGAAGCTATGATGACTTTCAGACCAGGGAGGGTGTGGGGGTAAAAATTGTGAGAAGAAAATTCTCAGATGTGAATATGTAATCTGGATAAGGTGCGGTAACAAGAGAAGCGCGGGTTTTGATATAGGCATTTAGAAATAGTGAAGAGGAAATCCTGTTATGCCTTTGGAAAAGAGATTTTGTGTGGTCTGTGCCTGGAGAAAATTCTGTCAGAAGAAATTCCTTGTCTCTTCAGATACTTCTTTTAGTTGTCCGGATTTCACCAGAGATCTGAATATTAAGGATGAGGAAGATGATGTCCGGCAGGAAGAGACGGGAGAGTAAAGAGAGCCCTTGTGGTTGAGCTACTCAAGTTATTTTGATGTTCTCTTTTTCTGCGCTGTGTCCACCAGGCAGGTAACTCTCTTTTCAGTTACCTCAGCAAACCCTTTGCCGAGGATGAGGTATTCAACATCACCATTTTTAACGTAGTGGGCATCTCCTGCTTTCAGTGCGGTTAAAAAGGGGGTATGACCAGTGAGCGCACCAAATTCTCCCATCACCCCTAGCACGTTAAATGATGAAACCTCTTCTTCTAAGACAGTTCCTGCGGGAGTTACAATTTCTAAGAGAAACATAACCAACCTTACGCCATCAGCTTTTTTGCGTTTTCCTGGACCTCTTCGATAGTGCCTACCATATAGAATGCCTGCTCAGGGAGGTGATCATGCTTTCCTTCTGCTATTTCCTTAAAGCCCCTGATGGTATTTTCTAATTTGACGTAGACCCCCTGGCTGCCTGTAAATTCTGCGGCCACAAAGAAGGGTTGAGAGAGAAATCGTTGAATCTTTCTGGCCCGGGCTACTATGAGCTTATCCTCTTCGGAAAGCTCTTCCATTCCCAGAATGGCGATAATATCCTGAAGACCCTTATACCGCTGGAGGATGATTTGCACCTCTCGAGCAACCTTGTAGTGTTCTTCTCCAACTACTGAAGGGTCAAGGATACGCGAGGTAGAGTCCAGAGGGTCAACGGCTGGGTAGATACCCAACTCTACTATCTGACGGGAGAGCACCGTGGTTGCGTCGAGATGGGCAAAGGTAGTCGCAGGAGCGGGATCGGTGAGGTCATCAGCAGGCACATAAATTGCCTGCACCGAGGTTATGGATCCCTTATTGGTTGAGGTGATCCTTTCTTCCAGCTCTCCTAAATCGGTGCCCAGTGTTGGCTGATAGCCTACTGCTGAAGGCATCCTTCCTAGAAGCGCTGAAACTTCGCTGCCTGCTTGGGTGAACCTAAAGATATTATCTATAAATAAAAGCACATCCTGTCCTTCCTCATCTCTGAAATATTCTGCTGCGGTGAGGGCAGAGAGTCCTACCCGCGCCCTGGCACCGGGCACCTCGGTCATCTGTCCGTACACCAGGACGCATTTATCCAATACGCCTGATTTCTTCATCTCCAACCACAGTTCATTCCCCTCTCTGGTTCTCTCTCCCACTCCCCCAAATACGGAGATGCCACCATGGTGGAGGGCAATATTATGAATCATCTCCATGATCACTACCGTTTTCCCTACTCCCGCACCTCCGAAGAGTCCGATCTTACCCCCTTTGGGGTAGGGTGCTAAGAGGTCAATTACCTTAACCCCTGTTTCCAAGAGTTCAATTTTAGTATTCTGGGCAGTGAGAGAAGGTGCCTTCCTGTGGATAGGGTACCTGAGGTCGGTGCTCACTGATCCCATACCATCCACTGGTTCACCGATTACATTAAGCACCCTCCCCAAGGTAGACTTCCCTACAGGCAAGGTAATTTGGGTGCCTCGGTAGGTTACCTCTTGATTTCTCTTGATGCCATCGGTGGTCTGCATGGCGATACATCGCACCGTATCATCTCCTATATGCTGGGCTACCTCGAGGATGAGATTATCCTCTTGGTCATTTATGTTAGGATTAGTCATAAAGAGCGCTGCATAAATCGGGGGTATCTCCCGCAGTGAGAAGCGTACGTCTAGCACCGTTCCAATTACTTGGGTAACTCTTCCTTTTACCACCATGCTCTTCTCCTTCCCTTAGGCCTTTATCGCTTCAGCGCCACCAACGATATCAATCATGTCCTTAGTGATGCTTGCCTGTCGTGATTTATTATAGACGAGGGTCAGTTCGTCGATCATCTTTTTACAGTTATTGGTAGCACTATCCATAGAGTTCATCCTGGCGGCGTGTTCGCTTACCTGTGATTCTAAGAGTCCCTTGTAGACTTGAGCTTCAAGATACGCTGGTATGAGCTGGGCTAACAGCTGTACTCGTTCTGGTTCAAAGAGGTATTCAATCTTACGTGGTGTGTCAGCGGCTGGCTTTAGCGGAAAGAGTTCTTCTCGCTGCACCTCCTGTCGTAGTACGGTGTAGAATCGGGAGTACACTAAAAAGACTTTATCACATCTCATGGTAGTGTAGTAATCTATAAGATCCTCGCTGATTTCTCTCGCGAGGTCAGGTCCCAGGGTGCGTATATCAACACGCTCTTGTACAATTTCTCTCCCTCTTCTTTTGAAGTAATCCCTTCCCTTTCTGCCCACCGTATAGAGAGAGATATTTTTATAGTGCCCGCTATGCTCCGTTAAGAGTCGGTCTACGGTCGTGCAGAGGTTGATGTTAAAGCCACCGCAAAGCCCCCGGTTAGAGGTAATCAGTACGATGAGCACGTTTTCTACCTTACGGGGCAGGAGCAGGAAATGTGATTCTGGTGGCACTCGCATGATAATTTCACCCATCAGTGCTGCTATTTTATGGGAATACGCGCGGTTACTGAGCGCAGCGTCCTGCGCTTTCCTCAGCCGCGCTGCTGCAATCATCCACATGGTACGGGTGATGGTTTGGGTGCTCCTTACACTTCCTATCTTTCTTCTAATAAACTGAAGGGTGGCCATGGAATAACTTGATCATTGAATGGGTAGAGGTTAACGCAGATCTACACTGAGAAGAGTTCCTTAAATTCATTCAGCGCTGCTACAATCTTCTCCTCAAGCTCTCTTTTAATTTCTTTCTTTTCACCTATCTCCGCAAGAATATCAGGATGCTTTCCATCCATAAAGGCAAACAATTCTGTTTCATAACGCGGGAGGACTGACTCGGGGTAGGTGTCCACAAAACCATTGATAGCAGCATAAAGTAACATAATCTGCTTTTCTACCGGCAGGGGCTGGCGTTGTTTCTGCTTGAGAATTTCCATAAGCCTGCTCCCTCGGGCGAGCTGGGCCTGGGTGGATTTGTCCAAATCACCACCGAATTTGGCAAAGGCTGCCATTTCACGGTACTGGGCGAGGCTCAGTCGTAGACTACCAGCAACCTGCTTCATCGCTTTAGTCTGTGCATTTCCACCAACCCGGCTCACCGAAAGGCCCACGTTGATGGATGGTCTAAAGCCTGAGTAGAAGAGGTCGGTATCAAGATAGATTTGCCCGTCGGTGATAGAGATTACGTTGGTAGGGATGTAGGCACTCACGTCTCCCGCTTGGGTTTCGATGATGGGGAGCGCAGTCAAACTGCCACCTCCGTGGGCGTCATCCCACTTGGCGGCGCGCTCTAAAAGACGGGAGTGGAGGTAGAAGATGTCTCCCGGGTATGCCTCTCGTCCCGGCGGCCTCCTCAGCAAGAGAGAGAGCTGGCGGTAGGCGGTGGCATGTTTGCTCAAGTCATCATACACGATGAGTGCGTGTTTTCCGTTGTCCATGAAATACTCGCCCATGGCGCACCCGGAGTAAGGGGCAATGTATTGAAGTGAGGCAGATTCGCTTGCGGTAGCGGCAACGATGGTGGTATACTCCATGGCTCCGAACTGTTTCAGGGTATCAATGATTCTTGCCACGGTGGATCGCTTCTGCCCAATGGCGACGTAGATGCAGAAAACGTCCTTACCTTTCTGATTGATGATAGTATCAATAACGATAGCGGTCTTCCCAGTTCCCCGGTCACCAATAATCAGTTCCCTCTGACCTCTCCCGATGGGGATCATCGAATCAATTGATTTGAGACCGGTCTGTAAGGGTTCTTTTACCGGCATCCGCACCACCACCCCTGGGGCAGTGGCCTCGATGTTTCTAAACTCCACGGCAGAGAAGGGACCTTTGTCATCGAGCGGTTCGCCAGTAGCACTCACCACTCTTCCCACCAGTGCTTCTCCTACCGGTACCTGGGCAATTCTGCTCGTCCTCTTTACGACGTCTCCCTCTTTGATGGAGATAAACTCTCCCAGCACGATTGCTCCCACATTGTGCTGCTCCAGGTTGAGCGCCATGCCATAGATACCTTCAGGGAATTCCAGCAGTTCACCTGCCATCACATTTCTTAATCCATAGATTCTCGCGATGCCGTCTCCCACTGAGAGCACTCTCCCGGTTTCGCTGATATCGATCTCTTTTCCGTATTCTTCAATTTCTTGTCGTATGATCTCTGTAATTTCTTCTGCTTTAATTTTCATAGTCTATCGTTCCCCGAATTAATCTGTATTTAATCTTTTCCAATTGTGTTTTGAGACTTCCATCGTACACCATATCCCCGATCTTTGCCACCACCCCGCCAATGATCTCCGGATCCTTTTCAAACTGGAGGTAGACCTCTTGGTGCACTACTTTTTCTAACGCTGATTTGATTTGGGTCACCAGATCGGAAGAAATATCACAGGCGGTGGTGATGATTGCTTTCACCTTCCCGCTTACTTCATCAACAATTTCCTGATACGCCTGCACAATCTCAGGGAGATGGTGAATTCTCTTATTGTCGACTAGGAAGCAGAGCACACTCATCACTATGGGAGAAATGGTGAGTTGCTTACCTATTTTTTTAAGAATGTTTTTTAACACCGCTTCATCGTGGAGGGGTGATTCAAGGTAGTCTTTTAACTCCCTATGCTCTTTAAGGAGCGCATCAATGCTTTCCAGGTCCGCCTGGTATCCTTCATATCGATTGTTCTTAATCCCGATCGCCATTAACGCTTTAGCGTATCGGATACTCACCGAAGAAAGTATCACTGTAGTGCCCCTATCTTCTCGATATACTCTTTAATCAATCTCGTCTGGTCATCGTGGGAAATGTTATTCTTTACCACCTGTTCCGCCATCGACAGGGCAAGCCGGGCTGCCTCTTCTTTAAGTGCGGTCCTTGCATTCTCTAGTTCACGGTTGGCGGCGTGTTGTATCTCTTCTCTCATTCTCTCAGCGAGCTTCTCGGCATTGGTGATAATCCGCTTCTTCTCAAGTTCTCCCTCCTGGGAAAGATGAGCGATAATCTCATCGACCTCGCGGGTAACCTCTCGCAGCTTACGCTCATACTCTTGGAATTTGGCTTCTGCTCTCTGTTGAGACCGCTGGGCTTCCTGTATCGCTGACCTTATGGAAGACCTGCGATGCGCAAGGAACTCCCTGGTTGGTCTGAATAAGAAGTAGATCACTATCCCTATAAAAATGAGAAAGTTTACGATTGCCCAGAACATAGTTCACCACTGTGGTGTTTCCACACCATAGGTTTTTCTACGCGATCTCCCTTCCGAGAATTTTTTTTGCGATCTGAGAAGAGAGAAGCTGGATCTGAGAGGCGAGTGACTCTCTGGTTTTTTTCATTTCTTGTTCAATCTGCGCTTTGGTCTCCTTGAGGATGGAGGCTGCCTCTTCCCTCACCTTTGCTACCATCTCCTTTTCTATGAGGGTCCCTGCCTTTTCGAGGAGTTCCTTTTTCATCCTCCCCTGGAGCCGCGCCTCCTGGAGCTTTCTTGTATACTCTTCCCTCATCGATTCTGCCTGTGCTTCCTGGTGCCTGCTCTCCTCTTCTTTTCCCGCAGTCAACTTCTCTCGTTCCTCACGCAGGCGAAGCAGTGGCTTAAAAAGGATGAGATCGAGTATGAAGATAAGAATGATAAAATTTATTATTTGAAATAGTAAGGTTGCGTTAATGTTTAACATGGTGCGAAGGGAGAACGTATAAGGTTACAGTTTTAAAATCAGCATGAAGGAGATCACCAGCGCATAAATTACCAGTGACTCAATCAGGGCCAAACCGATTATTAATACGGTGAGAATTCGGTTATACGCCTCTGGATTTCTCGCAATGCCTTCAAGTCCTGCACTTACTGATCTCCCCTGTCCCAGGGCGCCGCCGATCGCCGCGATTCCAATGGCGAGGCCAGAGGCGAGCGCAATAGCAGCTTTGGTGATGGAGCTGGTTTCGGCAGTTCCTTCTTCAGCGGCGAAACAGAATGATACCAGACTCAAGACGAACACCATTGTTAGTAAAACTTTTTTCATACCACTCTCCTTCTTTTTAGGGTTGTGTTTATATAAATGCTGTCCCTTTTATTTTTTTTCGCTTAGTGCTCTGATTTCTCAATAGCGAGTGCGATATACATGGTTGAGAGGAGAACGAAAATCAGAGTCTGGATAAAACACACAAAGAGACCAAGTGCCAGCGGAGCAATAGGAGCTAAAAAGGGTACTATCTTTGAAAACATGGAAAGCACCAGATGGTCTCCGGTCATATTGCCAAATAACCGTACTGATAAGGTGAGGATGCGGGCCACGTTGGTGATAATTTCTATGCTCATATACAAGGGGGTTAACCATAGGACGGGTCCCATAAAGTGCTTTAGGTAACCTATGCCATGTGCCTTAAATCCCCAATAGTTATACACGATAAACACTACCACCGCCATCCCGAGGTTGATGTTGATGTTGCTGGTAGAAGGGATGAATCCGGGGACAAGACCTAAGATATTAGAAAAGAGAATGAAGAGCGCCACAGTGCCTAGGAGAGGAAGGAATTGTTTTCCTCTGGGTCCAATAATATCGGTGGAGAGGTAGAGTACTGCCTCGGTGATTAATTCGAATACATTTCCAGGATGAAAGGTTGCGGAAGGAATCACCTTAAATTGTATTACAAACCGTGCGATGAGGGCCAGTACGATAATAAGCAGCGATACCAAGGTAGCATAGGCTACGGGCACTGCATCTATGGTGGTGAAGTCTATCAGCGCAGGATTGGGTTTTTGAAAGGATGAGAGCCACTCCCAAAAAGGCAAATGTTCTGCCCAGATAAAACCCTCTTCAGAGGCGAAAAGGGAAGACGTGAGCACGACCAGGACTATGCAACTAAAGGAAACTGCTATCCAGAATTTCTTTACCATACCGCTTATATCTCTAGCATCCTCTCCTGCTTTCGTAGCATCACTAGCGCTTCACCAATGATACCAAGGGGGAGGGCGGAAAGTCCTATCAGAAATCCAGAGGGAATGACTATCTGGTAGGAAAGTAAAACCAATAGTGCTGCAGCAAGCACGAGGAGTCTGAAAACGAACAGGATGAGATAGAAAACTTTTAACCTTCCCTTTCTTATGAAGAGCTCCTCTATGGTGGTGCGAATAATTCTGAAGTCAAGGATAATAAGTGCTCCACCCAAGAAGGTGCTGACGGTGAGATGAGGTGTGCTAAAAACAATAGTTACACCGCTGAGGGCAAAAAGTAGTAACCAGCTTTTCTTCTCAAGGGAATTTAATCTGAGCAGGCTACTTTCCTTGATCTTCATATCTTTTTATCACTCTAAAGAGCTGGATGAATCCAGCAACAGCACCAAGAATAAAAAAAATCAAAGTGAGCCAAGGCTTGGTTCCTAAAAGCTTGTCGAGATACACACCGATACCGGCACCGATGATGACTGAAAATACCAGTTCAAAACCGACGGCAGAGTATCTGGCAATCTTTTTTAGTAACACAAGATTTGAACGGTCAAGATCCACTTTTAGTTATCATACTTCATTTAACTTTTCATCATAAAAAAAACATTTTACTTCGCACTGATAATTATATTTTTCTTTTTAATTGGTGATTTATACATAATAAGCAACCGACGTGCCAAGATTCTTATTCATTAACTAGCGATACTACCAATTATTTTGTTAAAAAAGCAAGAATATTTTGCTCAATAGTAAGCATAATGATTACTATTAATCTCCCGAAAATTTATTATTGCTGGTAAATGATGGAAGGCGCACAAGTGTTTCTAATTTAAAAGTATGGTCCGGGTGCAAAACAGTGGGGTGCTCGTGAGCGCATTGTTGCAAAGCATATAAGAGGTACAGAAAGGTTCCTGTGGATTTTTTATTAAAACAATGGAAATATCCTGATATGCAGGATGGTCATAAGGTAGTCTCGAGGAGTAGTGGTAACCTAGGTTATAGTTATATTTTCTAAATCCTTTTGAGAGATAATATTCTGCTACGCCAAAGCTCGATAAGAAAAGATGGCTGATAATGATCAGTAGTTTTTTCATCTATGCTCAAAAAAAAGGTCAGTGGGTTAGGATCAATAAGCTTTAATAAAATAGTATATTTTTGGTTCTAATGTCAAATGGTAATAGTAATGGGGTAAGGGTAAAAAAGGCTTTATGATGGCGAGCGCCTTGGTGAGAATACATTTCTGATACAGTGGAATAGACTACCATGTGTTATGGTATCACTAAGTGCTTCGATTCGCAATTACAGCGACGTATTTTGGGAGAATTTCTATGGGCAATGGCTCACTCAGCACTAAGTCCTGAGTAAATAAATTCGTAACCGAATTTATGAATCGAAGGACTAAGGGTGTGTTATTCTCTTACTGTGAATTACTAAAGTAGTGGCTGAACGAAAACCCTCTCACACTACATCGGCTGTCATTTCGAAGGAGCGACGTGACTGAGAAATCTCATGTAAATTAAGGGATTTCTCCCGGAGTTTACCCTGAGCAAAACTGAAGGGGTCGAAACGACAATAGAGCCAAAAAGGGGTTTTCGTTCAGCCACTAAATATTTCTCTGATATGTCCGGGATTGACCAGAGAGGTGTGCCACTGCGTGTCTTGAAGAAATCAGTCGGAAGGCTTGACTGTATTTAATAAAATAAGTATAGTATTTATGAGGTGATTTAGAGAGCAAAGAGGAGAAAAAACTATAGAGCCGGTGTAGCATTTAGCGAGAGAGATGCCGAGGATAAATGGAAACTTCTGAAGTATGCTTTTTAAAGATTGATATAGGAAGGTAAACTACTGTGGAGCACAAGGGAAAGAGGGAAGATTTAAACGAAGAAACTTTAAGAAGGCTCTACGTTGATGAAAAGAAGTCAATCACTACAATTGCCAAAATATTTGGGTGTTCCGATTTAAAGATACGCTCTCGATTCGATAGGTACGGAATTACCATCAGGCCAAGATTAAAATCACTCGATAGATTAGATAGAGAAACACTCTATAAACTCCGTGTTATAGAGGGTGCTTCAATCCGTGAGATTGCGCAGATATTTTCATGCTCTCCCAGTGGAATAAGAAGCAAATGCATGAGGTTTGGGTTTAAATAAAAAAATTTTCTATTAATAAATTCTGTAGCAAAATAGAAAGAGACGATTTTAAGATTATTACTGAGATAACACATCTTTTTTAATAGAGATTATTTTTTTCCCTTCATCACACTTCTCTTAGCCTTCATATCAACCATAGTATACCTCTGAGTACCCTTAATATTCTCATGCCCAGGGGCAGCCTCGCTCGCCGCACTGTGTCTGGTAGCTTCATAGAGGCATAAATTAAGTCCTACCTTCTTAGCTGCTATCTTTTTACCAAAAAAGTAATCGCCCAATATTTGGGGGTATCAAAAGATCAGGTGGCTTTAAGGGCAAAGATTTGGATGAGGTTACCGTACAGAGCTTAAGGTGCAAGCTTTCTATGGGCGAAATGATCACACTTTTTAAAATGCTTGATGTAGAATTCACCGAGAAAGGAGACTATCAGTAGAGGTCTAAAATAAAATTTTCGACCGATCGGACTCAACAGGCGATCCAGTGAGTTTGAATATAGGTAAGTCATGGGTGGTGAATTCTTAGACAAGAAATTAGCAGGGCATTTTATCTTAAGGCTTAATTAAGAACAGCATAGAAATCCCATAAAACTCATGTGTGAAGATATAGATTTGACCTAATATATTGAGGGAATTGTTATGCAAGGCTGCAGGTGAAGTTGCTAAACGAAAGTTAATTTAAGCTTTTTGATAATTGCAAATATCTCGGTATCTTGTGTCTATACAAGGTATTATTATTGACATATAATAGCAACTTTCCTATACTTATTTAATATGAATGGCATTACTCGAAGATACAAGAAAAGACGGTAATGTCTTATGTAGAAAGAGGCAGTCTGTATTTCCCATCTTTTATATAGACAGTATAATCATTGTTCGCCAGTAAAATATGGAACACATTGAACATCCATCACGTGAAATCTGGGAGCAGCGTCGCAGTTGGTTCGAAGCTGTTGAAGAGAAAGCGCAGGGAGAAGGTAGTTACCTTGTAAGCGAACAGGCCTGTGCGCTTACGGCAGATGTTCAGGCCGCTTTTTGTGCTGGCGCATGGGCTGGTTCATCCTATCGATGATAGTGGTTGATGCGGCTCTTCGAGAAACTGAAATTCCGGGATTTAAGGGAAATACTAAAAAACTCATAGAGGCTGCTAATGCTAACCCTCGACTTCAAGTTATGCGCGAACGCAGAAATGCACTTGTACATGTAGACTCAGAAAACTCAGCACTCACAGTCGACCAGCAATGGGCAGAAAGAGAAAAACTTGAAAAAGAGGCAAAAGAAGCTATTGAGCTCATGTTTGAAGCATTTTTCATTAGTCCATGGGTGTAATGCTGGCCAACAAATCACTGCAGTGGTCGTGTCAAAACCGCGTCACTAAGTTTTGCCATTAAGCAAAATGACAGAGTGACCCGGGATGAAGGCTCGAAGGAAGCGAATAACCTCAAGTAATATATTGCACGTGTCAGGGATCCCAGCGACTGGCAAGTCGTCGTTTTGCCGGTATCTTACTCGTGAGTATGGTTTCGCTCACTATGACTTGGAGTGCTACCCTCGCGGCTGGCCCGCTCCAGAACTGATATCACTGTGGCCATCGTCACCGGAGGACTTCGTTTCAGAACTTCGAAGGCGCTACCAAAACGTGGTAATAGACTGGGGTTTTCCTGTTCATTGTACAAGCATTGTAAACGCGTTTCGGGATTCTGGTGTGCAGCTCATATGGTTTTCTGGTGATATTGCTTGCGCGCGACGCCTCTTCGTTAATCGAGGCGGGTTAGACCCTCAAACCTTTGATATTCAGGTGGCTCAGATTGCCGAATCGCGTCTTCCGAATGGGCTGGAAGCAATTGTGGTAGATGCTCTGACCAAGGATGGCAAGGTGCGTCCGATGAAAGAGCTTTATAAGGGGATCTTTAGTTCACCATGTAATGAACGCCTAACAAGCCGTTCAACCAGATGCTCTAAATGAGTTGTAGGCAGTTAACTATAGAAAAGAAACTCGTTAACCGGAACAGACAAGTATCATGCGAGTACTGCTCGATACAAATATTCTGATTCACCGCGAAGCCGCAGCCGTCATAAGAGATGACATTGGAGATCTCTTCCGCTGGTTGGATCGTATCCGTGCCGATAAATGCATCCATCCACATTCAATTGAGGAGATTCGTAAGCATCAGAACAAGGAGGTCGTGCGCAGCTTTGAAGCGAAGTTGCGAAGCTACGTCCGGCTACAAACAATAGCCCGTGACATGCCAGCGATTGCGCAGATCAGACAATCGGATCAGACCAACAATGATAGTATAGATACGGACCTCATTCGTGAGGTTGTTGCCGAGAGGGTGGACTTCCTCCTGAGTGAAGACCGGGGCGTTCACGCCAAGGCCAAGCTACTCGGCATTGCCGGCCACGTCATGCGGATTGATGCCTTCCTCGAGAAGGTCGTACGTCAGCATCCCGAGTTGGTTGAGTATCGTGTCCTTGCGGTCAGGAAGGAGTATTTCGGCAATGTTGACGTTTCTGATAGCTTCTTTGATTCCTTCCGCCAGGACTACCCTAACTTTGAGCGATGGTTCAATCGAAAGGCTGATGAGATTGCCTATACCTGCCGGTATGATGGAAGCCGGATCCTTGCCTTCCTCTATCTGAAAACTGAGGGCCCTGACGAGCCGTATGGCGATATCCGTCCGACATTCTCGCCGAAGCGACGGTTGAAGATCGGCACGTTTAAGGTAGTCTTGAATGGATACAAAATCGGAGAGCGGTTTCTGAAAATAGTCTTCGATAATGCTCTGAAGCAATCAATCGATGAGATATATGTGACGATCTTCGAACGCACACCCGAACACAATCGACTTATTGACCTGATTGGCCAATGGGGATTCTCTCGGTACGGAATCAAGATTTCGAATGGGGGCGGAGAGACTGTCTGGATCCGTCCGTTTTCCCGTCGGGCTATGCGGGATCATCCCTCCTCCACCTACCCATTTATTTCTTGCGGGGCACCGAAGTTCATTGTCCCAATCTATCCGAAATACCATACAGAACTTCTCCCCGACTCGATCCTGCGTACTGAATCCCCGATGGATTTCGTTGAGAATCGGCCGAATCGAAATGCTATTCGGAAGGCCTATATTTCGCGGTCATACTTTCGCGATCTACACTCTGGGGATATCATCGTCTTCTATCGCACAGGGTCCGGGACGGGACCAGCGCACTATACAGCAGTTGCGACCACGATCGCTGTTGTAGAATCGGTGCATCTGGATCTCTCAGACTTCGAATCGTTCCGCGCGGCCTGCGAGACCGTGAGTGTATTTACGGATGATGAACTTCGTCAACATTGGGACCATAACCCGCGGAACAGACCTTTCGTCGTGAAGTTCTTATCTGTATATTCACTTCCGAAGAGGCCGAATCTCTCGCAAATGAAGGACGAAGGGATCCTCCTTGAGCATCCGCGAGGGTTCGAACCACTAACTGATCATGGTTTTTATCGCTTACTGGAGATCGCTAATGCAACAGACTGTCCTATTGTCGATTAGGCCTGAGTTTGCCGAGAAGATTCTCGATGGGCGAAAACGCTTTGAATTTAGGCGTACTCTTTTTAGGGACGCCAATGTGACAAAGGCAATCATTTACGCGTCACGGCCGGTATGCCGCGTCATCGGTGAATTCGACATAGAAGAGGTGTTGTCGCTGCCAATGGATATTTTGTGGCGCCGGACACGACGGGAGGCGGGCATTTCCCGTCGATTCTTTTGCGCCTATTTTCAAGGTAAGCAGGAGTGTCACGCCATCAGAGTCTCCAATCCTACTCGCTATAAGGAACCGATGCATCTCGATGATGCACTCGGCATGGTCCGTCCGCCCCAATCTTTCGCGTATGTAAGAACGGCTAACATGCCGCTTCACCGGACGGCGGGTAAGCTGGAGCCCTTGTGAAATGCTTGCAACAAGACTCTTTACGTTTCTATTGAAACCTGGCCTCGGTCAAAACTAACCACCAGTGAGTTTTCCGTATTTATTTATAGCACTTCCGATTGAAGTTTATGTGATGTAAATATCATAAATTCGACTTTTAACTGTACTTGCAATAAACTTTGCTTTATCCTCAGGTGAAATTTATCTTTATCTAAAGACTTGATCAAGTCAACAGGATGATCCGGTGAGGTTGCATGTGGGGGAGGGATGGACGCTGAGTAGCTAGACCTCAGATTTATTTCTATTCTTTATTACTATATCTTTTTATTTTTTTGATGACCTTTGTGAGGGGAGTCTTAAATCCTATTCCTGCTATGTTTGGTATACCAATAAACAAATCTATTCCTTCCCACCAATGGTTTTTTACAATTTCGACGGTTTCTTCGATAGCTTCAAAATTTACTGGCGGAAGGGAAAGTCCTTCTTTATGCAAATATTCAGATATATTTAATGTAATTTCTGCCGAGGTTAATGTTGCTGGATAAAATAAATCTTTGCTCTTTTTATCTTTGGGTTTTATTGATACTTGCATAGGCGCTTTCCCTCCAAATCGCATCCCGCCTTTGCCTTTTATTGTTGATCCTACAAATGCTTTTCCCCCCATTCGAATTCCACCCTTGCCTTTTATGGTTGATCCTATATGTGCTGTACCTCCTATTTTAATTCCACCTTTGCCTTTTATAATTTTTTCGTCTTTAGAATTATCCATTTTTACCCCTCCTGAATTTAAAATTTTTGCTGTTGCCTTCGTCTTTTATACCACCGTTTTAAATCCCACCAATAAGAGAAGATCAGCAATGCTATTGTTATCCCTACTTCATATAATGCCTTTATCCCTTTGTCAAACAAAACATCGTACCATGCCATGATAAAACAAAACCAAAAAATAAATCTTATAAATTGATAGCCGCGCATTTAAAATCTTCACTTAAAATTCGCAACTATTTCGCAACTATTCATTTGACAAGATATTGATTTATTTTGGGAGTATTAATACTACATATTGTATATTGGATGGTGGAGGCGGCGGGAGTCGAACCCGCGTCCGGAAATACTCCACTTAAGGTTCTACGTGCGTAGCCTGCATTTTGAAATTCATTCCTTAAAACTCCCACAGGCAGGATTTTTAAGAAACTAGCTTATCTTAATTTCATCTCCACCCCTGTAAGCGAGAGGCGAAGACTATCCCGCTTCTTCGACGCCCTTTCTAGCCCCACGGGCAAAAACTAGAAGGACGCTCACTGCCCCTTAGGCAGCGAGGGCATAGTCATAATCATTTGCGATTATGTTTAGCTCCACCTGTTTAACGAGCAGGTAGAAACCTCGGCACGCCCCTTAAGCTTCAATTATCCCCGTCGAAACCGTTTCGCCCCCTTTCTTTTACACTCTGCCCTTTACCCTTTTCCCCCGGAACTCCTTTTCAACCTCACGGGCAAGATCCCTTCGCTTTATATCCTCCCGTTTATCATAAATTCTTTTGCCCCTTGCCACCGCCATTGCCTCGGCTGTTTTTTCGGTATCGTCTCGATTGGAAGGCGCACCATAAAAATGGCCGTCATCCAGTTGGCCACATAGACATGGGCATCGAAAAATCGCCTCATGAGATCATCCGGGTTCCCCTTGAAATTGCCCCATTGGTATTCGTTGGTGAAACTTACGGGCGTGATGTGGGCCCGTGTGGAAAGCGCACGCAGGGCAGCCATCTCCTCCGCCGTGAGTGGCCTGTCTATGGAGAGGAATTCGTAATATTGGTACTCACTCATGGTGTTTGACCGTTCGGGACTTCAAGGCGCGAAACATGGAATCGTCTCCCAGATGAAAGAAGATGCGGCCGTGCAGCTCGCCGTTTTTGATCACGGCCCAGCCCCGGCCGCTTACGGAATTCATCTCATCTTGCCCCTCCCAGGTAAAGTCGATCCGTTCCCTT
>Ga0315284_10007307_pt1 | contig 15766 bp, 13 predicted proteins | sample YL17G09_16_MG_FD_203696 | JGI IMG/M metagenome (GOLD analysis project Ga0315284, IMG submission 203696) | Sediment microbial communities from Yellowstone Lake, YNP, Wyoming, USA - YL17G09_16 | ecosystem: Environmental > Aquatic > Freshwater > Lake > Sediment | place: USA: Wyoming | collected... | reverse complement strand
CAACGATTTGCCAGTCGCGCGAGCAGCAGCAGCAGAAGTGCCACAAAAAGACCTCTTGGCGATGGTGGCGGCGGCGGCGGCGGCGGAGAGCAGAAAGTAACAAAGACCACAATACCTTAATAAATAGAAACCAACGACACGACGCAAATGTCGCAGTGGCAAGAACACACTGTGTGCGTCATCCCGGCGGGCGCCTACAATAGTCAATGGCAGGAAGCGCTCGACAAGGCGCTTCGCACTTGGCCTTTGTGGCGCAACGGCACAGTGGATTTCAACGAGCGTTACGTTGGCGGCCGTCTTCGCCTGCTCGGCTACGGCTCCTATGGTATCGTGTTTCGCGCCACTCGCGCTGATCTGCCGGCAGCGCAAGCCGAGGTGGCCGTGAAATTATTCCGATTGCCAACGGAGCCGCTTATACCGCCGGCGGAGCCGGCGACGGTAGATAATTCACCGGACGCGGTAGCGCTTCGAAAATTCATCGAGGAAGAGAAGAAGATCAGGAACATCGAATTGCGCGCGCTCGTGTATTTGAAAGCGATTGCGGCTGATTGTCCTCGTGGCTGTCCGACCAATCTCGTCTGCTACGTCGACCATTTTCGCGCCCGACTGGGCAAACACTGGTCGCCGCCACTCGTTAACAAGGTGACACCGGCGGGTCTCACAAAGGCGCAAAAACAGACCTATATGGCGGATCCACGCAGGTTTCCAGATCTCTATGGCGCGCCTGGTATTGCTAACATGCTACCAACTGAACTCGCGTATTTCATCGAGACGCACTACGAGAGTGGCATGTCACTGGAGAAGGCCATCGACATTGGCTTTTGGGCCGATCGAGTTGAGCCGATTGTCAACCTTCATCTGCTGCTGTCGGCGGCAACCGCGCTGCTATTCATGCATCGCGCCAACATTATTCATCACGACATCAAACCGGCGAACATCAACGTAGCGAATCTGCCTGCTGCAGCACCCGAGATGGACGACGAACGCTACGATCCACCCGAAGAAGTGGCACTGCCAACATGCATTCTTCTCGACGTTGGCCTAGCGTGTCGCGTCGAAAACGACGCCTCCTATCCCTACGAGCCAGGCGTGTGCGCCAAAGTGCTGACCAGTGCCACGTATCGCGCACCGACGCAAGTTATGCATCGGCACATCGACGCCGACGCCGAGCACGTCGAGTTGTCTGACGCCGAGCGCAAATCGTGGGATGTCTACGCGCTTGGCATGACGTTCTACGACTGGGCGTGGGGCATAGACGACCCGCCTGCTCTGTCAATCGACGACGCGCAAAAGGCGATCGTCGGCACGTTCAACGCCGACGCGTATCCGGCACCCGGTGTCGATCAGTCGGCTGAGAATCTTTCGGTGCTGAAGAACTCAGAACAACGCTCCCGACTGCCCACCAAACCTTACTGGCCCGCGGCGCCCAACGACGACGAACACGGGTTTTTCAACAACCTCCTCGCACACATGCTTGATTTCAAAGACAGCCGACGCTTCACCATCGAGCAGGTCGTCGCCGAACTCGATAACTTTGCTTCGTCGCGCTCGTCTTCACCGCGCGCGTCTTCAACGCGTTCAACACCTCCGTCGTCACCGGGCGGTTCGTTCAGGTCGGTGTCGAGCACACGAACTGCCACCAGTGTGACGCCGTAAATAAATAATAAACGGCGCTGACTTGTAATAGCAGCGTCGACACGCGCGCGCACACATGAGTCAATGGTTGACACACACGTCGGCCTCGCAAGACGACGCATTCTGGCAACAAGCCTACACGGACGCGACGACGTGGCAAGACGACACTGGCGCGCTGCGCGAAGTGACAGAGCGCTATCGCGACGAGCGCCTGGAAATGCTTGGCTACGGCGCGGCCGGCCTCGTATTCAAAGGGCAGAGAAAGTTTGCGACCGGCTACGCCGATGTGGCCGTGAAAATGATGCTGCCCAACGAGGCGTCTGCAACTACAATGGCGATTCGCGAGACGCGTGCGCTGATTTTCCTGCAGAACGTCGCCGTGAGCGCGCACAATAAACTGTGCGCGCCCCACCTGGTCTGCTACGTGGACCACTTTGTGGCGCTTCCGGGCGCACGCCTTTTTGAGATAATCGCCGACTTTATTGAACCCAAGCGTGCGTCGCAGTCGTCGCAGTCGTCAACTGACGACGAGTCGGTGGCGAAGCGAGTGGTGGCAAACAAATTCTCCTCGCTCGTGGCTGGCTCGGAGAACAAACCCGTTCACTTCATTGAGACGCATTTCGTTGCCGGCCGCTCGCTGCGCGCGATGTATCGCGAGGACGGTCTACCGGGCGGACGCATGCCGTTTGCGAAGAACTTGGAAATGCTGCTGAGCGCGGCACAAGCGCTGCAGTTTATGCACGCGCACGAATTGATTCACTCGGACATCAAGCCCGACAACATCATGGTTGGCCACCTCTACGATGGCGCGCCCGGGCACCGCGGCCTCACGGCGATGGCAATGACGTCGGTGGCGCCCGAGTGCACGTTGCTCGACATGGGCTTGGCGTGTCGTGTCAACGCAAAGAAGGCCACCGTAGACGAGGCCATCGACGACGTTGGCACGTGCGTCACGTTTCCGGGCGCAGTAGGCTACTATGCACCCGCACAAATGCGTCCGCAAGCCAGGAGCACGCTGCATAAGATTGCGTTCGCCACGCGCGCCTCGTGGGACGTCTACGCACTCGGCTTGTCGTTTCGCGACTACGGGCTCGATATCAACACCGAAAACTTGCGTCTGCTTCCGCTGCAGTCCTGGGAGGTGACAACGATGTTCGTAGACGCGTTTGACCTCGGCCAGCCAATCGCCGCCGTCGACGAATCGCGATCGCGTGTGCCAATAGCGCCGCATTTTCACGAGTCGGGCGACAACGCCGATCGAGCGCTCTCGCGCATCATTGGCAGCATGTTGGTGCTCGGCGACACGCGGCGCGCCACCGCTGCCGACGTTGTCGAAGACCTTCTTGCGCTCAAACGCTCGTCGTCGCTGCACGCGCCATCACCAAAAAAAGGCGTCTTCTCGTCGTTGTTTGAGAAGCGGCCACGACGTCCTAGCGGCGGCGGCGGCGGCGGCGGCGACGATTAATCATAAAATTTGTTTGTGTGCACTTGGCGCCGGCGGCGGAGGCGGTGGCGTTGTTGACGTCGGAGCGCGTTTCCGAGCCGCCAGCAGAGACGACGAATGAATGCGAAAAACTTGGTCATCAGCACACGCACGTTATTTTATGTGTGTGTGCGTTGCGCTGCACACCACCAGACATGTGCGCGTTCTGTGCAACGTTTTCTCGCGCCACCTGCGACGTGGCACACATCATCGACGAGTTGAAGACGCTGGTGCGCGCGCACTACTGCGCCAAAGTGCTCGTAACGAACACGCAGCCGGGCGACCTACTGGTGTTGACCGAGCAAGTCGACCACGTGTTCAACAACGGTCGCGCATTTGTGCTTGTGAACCGCTGGCGCAGCAGACCGAATAGCATCCTCGTGGAAGTCGATCACACCGATATTGATAGTGATTCCGAGGACGACCCGCGCATTCTCGATATGTGCAGCAGCACGACGTGATAAATTTATTTAAAGCATTGGCAATTCATTTCTCGGTTATCAAGAAACTACACACACACACACACACACACACGAGCGCGAAAATGGCGGATTGGATCGAGCACACCAAATTCATTGAGATCGCAGACGATTGTAGTCAGCAGCAGGTGGCGGCGGCCGACCTATGGTTCAGCGACACTGAGATCAAGCAATATCAACGCTTGCAGGCCGAAGTGGCTGCACGCAACCAGCCCGGCTCCTGGCAGCCCGGTCAGAAACTGCAGATCGTAGCCAGTGACGTCGTAGCGCGCCATCGATTGCAAGGCAAGATGGCACGCCTTGAGCGCGTGGTCTTCTGCGACCAGCGGAGGCGCCTTGAGAGTCGGCCGCGCGTGCAGAAACCGATCTTCCTCGTCACATACGGTCCGCCAGGCTCGGGCAAGGGCGCATGTTTGAACGCCTTCCTGCGCAAAGTGCGGCCGCCCAGCGGCGTCGACGAGGCCGACTACTTTGAGTTGAACATCGACAACATCGTCGCGGCGCTCGACGGCGGCGGCGGCGGCGGCACCATCGCCATCGACGCGCAGAACTATGACTTCTTCCGGCCGATGGCGAACAGAATCGTCGACGATTTGCGCGAGATTGGCATCAAACGCGGCGTGCACCTCATTCTCGAGACGACCGGCGACAGCGTGTCGGCGGACTGGTATCGACGCGAGGTGGTCGACGAGGCGCACAAGCGCAACTACTTTGTCGTTGTCGTCTATCCGTTGAGCAGTGTTGCCGAACTGCTGCGCCGCGTCGAGGTGCGCGTGACGAGCGGTGCTACGCGCCGGCGACCCGCCGACGAGTTCGTGCGCACGGCGGCGACGCGCGCTGCCGACAACATCGCCACGCTCATTCAAATCGTCGACAAGACCATCGTGTTTGATAACTCGCCGGACGGAGAAGCATGCCACGTTGAAATCATTGAATGCGATCGAACCGCGTGCACCGTCAATTGGGCGTGGCTGTCGAAGCAGATCGCCGAGAAATTCGGCGGTCTCACACTCAATCTCGGCAGCAGCGGAGGAACGAATCCGTTTTTATCACACTAAACGAATGTTTTAATTCTTTGCAATTTCATACCGCTTTCTTGTTGCTGCTGCTGCGTGAGTGGTGCACCCATGGCAGCAGCAGCAGCGACAACACGAACGGTCGACGTTCGCCTCGATCAGCGCCGTGAACCATGCGCTGCCATAATGCTCTCGGCGACGGTGCCGCTGTTGGTCAACACCGACTCGGTGTTCCTCCACTTCATGGCCTACAAGGGCGGCCACGAGACGCGCGACGCCGCCGTGCAATGGCTGCTGAAACGCACCGACAAACTCACCGCCGTCGAAGCGTCGCTCGCAAAGACGGCGCCTGCGGCGGCGGCCTACACGGTGCGCCAACGCTCACCCGAGGTCGACGAGCAATTGGTTAGCACGGGCGGCAGCGGCACCAGCAACTCGATCAAGGTCTACAACGCGTCGTTTCACTTTGCGTTTGAACTACCGCTCGCGGCAACACGCGACTGGAGCGAATGCATGAAATTGATGCACACCGTCTACACCAAGATCGCGCACGACGTCGGCATGAAACTCATCCAGCGTCGCTTCCTCTACGATAAGAATGTCGTCGACGCGACCGCCGACGCGCTCGCGAAAGCGACCAATGTGATTCGTCAGCGCGCACAAGCCATCGCCTCGCAGAATCGCTCACACCTCGTTTTTCCCGCCTTCTCGGTGCACGAAACTCGCTCATTTGAAGGTGGCGGCGGCAGCGACGCCTCAAGCAGCCTCGCAGAGTCTGCGCCTCAAGCAATGGCGGCCGTTTACGAAAAACCACGTTCCCTGACACGATCGAAACGCTCGGGCTCCGGTGGTGGCCGCGGCGGCGGCGGCGGCGGCGGCGGCGGCGAGGAATTGGATTGCGACGATGAAAACGTCAAACTTCTCTTTCAACAGCCTCCGCCCATCGAAATAACGTCTTCCGTGACCATCGTGTATGAGACGGAAGCCAACTCGAGCGATTCGGGCGCTCGTAAAGGCGACACGAAGAAATGAAAGTTGCCCGATGCGCCGATGGCGCGCATCTCAACTCTCTCGCGCCCGTGTGTTGGTGTCGCGTGAGATTCAACCTTAGAGTTTTATGTCATTTACACACAAGTCGGAGAGGTGGATCTGATGGCCAAATTTGGTGGCAAACTGAGATACTTTTGGTTTCTACGCCGAGTTTTCCCGGTTCCTGGGACACCTAGCCGAGATCGCGCCTGGGATGCGCACGAGAAAAAATAGGAAAATCTTGGTTGCACTCAATGTGCTCCGTTTTCCTTGGAAGTTTCACCCCATTGTTAAGAATTACATTGGTATTGACAGAACGTTGATGCCAGTTCTCTATTCAACGTCAACGCCTAGTTTTCTCATGATGTGCATTCGACTGATTCGGCTGATGGTGAATCGCGCCACCACGCGACGAAGAATAAAAATTTCGACTCAGGACCAAAGAGACGTGTTTATTCTTTTGTATCTTAATAGCAGGGTGAAACTTCCAAGGAAAACGGAGCACATTGAGTGCAACCAAGATTTTCCTATTTTTTCTCGTGCGCATCCCAGGCGCGATCTAGGCTAGGTGTCCCAGGAACCGGGAAAACTCGGCGTAGAAACCAAAAGTATCTCAGTTTGCTACCAAATTTGGCCATTGGATTTACCTCGCCGACTTGTGTGTAAATGACATAAAACGTTAAGATTGAATCTCACGCTACATAGACATACGAGCGCGACAGACGTCGATGGCGCGCCATCGGCATCAACGACGACGACGACGCCGCCGCCCGAGTTAGCGGGGTAGAAACTCAAAACCAAGTGTTTGAAATATGATTTATCTCACGATAATGTTGATCTGGGCCTCCGGGCCGTCGACGGCGCAACGCTGTGATCTGTATGACAGGAAAGCCATCGCGCTGGATCTAGTGCTCGTGCTGTGTCCGCGATGTTGGAATGCACCTTTCGAACCGCAATGTTTGCCGTGCTACAACACAACGGCGACCAACGCCAGCGCGTTCGACTTCTACTGCTCTAGTGATTGGACTGGCCAGCATATTGATGGTGTGACGTGCAACTTGTCGTGTCCGGCAATGCCACCGCGGTCGTCGCCGGCGCCCACGCCCTACGTCTACAAGGGTGACCGGTGTGTTCTCTATCACTGCTGCGAGTCGGCGTGCACGGGTTGGAACGGTGGCGCGGATTGTCAATTCTGCGCGGGCGAAGCCGTCGCCACGGGCCCGCCACTCTACCAGACGTTCTTCAACACGTGCAAGCCAAAGACCGAAACGTGCGTCAACAACTTTGGCGGTTCACACCCGCAAACGCCAGTGCCATTTGCTACGTTTCAGGGCATAACAGCGCCCACCGTCCACATCTATACCGCAGGAGCGGCGGCGGCGTCGGCGTCCTATCTCACCTGCGACCAAGCACTGGAATTTTTCCTCGTCTTTTCGGCGGCGGTGGTGGCGGTCTTGATTTTTGACCTCGCATAAATAAACTGCGCGCGCGCGCGGGCACGCGCCGCCAGCCAAAAAAAAATGGTTTCACTTGCCTCGCTGCGAGAACGCGTTGATCGCGAGCGAAGGCTTGTCGCACTCACACGCTCGTTCAACGACGACGTCGACGTCGACGGCTTTCGGCGCAACGCGTCGGCCACCGGACTGCTCTGCTCGATCGTGATGTCAAACGCCGAACAACGCTCGCGCTTCGTCAACCTCGTCAAATGGGGTGCGCTGGCGACAGCAGTCTCTGGCAACTCGTCGCTCAACAAGTTTGCAACCGACGAGATTGTCAACACGGGCATCCTGTTGGTGGCTAATCACTGCGAAATCAAGGATCTCGGCGTCGCGAGCACGCAGACGCCCAACCTGCTCGTCGATTCATTTTGCACACAGGCGGCGATAAATAAATACGTCGCCGATGGCAGGCCGCGCGGCGACGACGACAACGTGTTCTCACTTCCGAGACTCGGCGGTTCCAACGGTTTGAAAGCGCTGCGTGCGCATCTCGACAAGCGTGCGTCGACGACGGAGACGGCGACGCTCGCCGACCTGCCGGGCGTGATAAACACCACTTTTGTGTTGCACGGCTCGCATCATTGGTCGTTGATGGTCTACAGCAGAACGCTCAACGAACTGACGTTCTACGACTCGCTCGGTGCGCTGCACCATGATCTGGCCCTCACGCTGGCGCACCTGCTCATCTCGGCGCGCCTGGTTCCCAACGACTGCGCTGTGCGCACACTCGCCGAACCGGTCTTTCAGCGCGGCGGCTGGCAGTGTGGCTACGCCACCATTGTGATGGCGGCGTGGGTCGGCGACGCGTTGACCGCTGGCATCACACCGCGCGACATCGTTGGCAACGACAGGCGCCTCCTGCAGTTCATTGGCGACATGCTCATCAAATCGATGCAGAACCGCGCAATCGAGCGGCAGACGCAATGGCATTGGTTCTACGAGATTTGACGCGCGCTAGCGCACTAAATAAAAACAACAAATGCCGCGCGCCACACCATTCGACGTCTACTACTGGCGGCGCAAGAATATGCGTGGCTCTTTCGCCGTCTTCCCGGTGAAGGCGCCGTCACAGTTTCGTGTCAACGTATTCATTCAATTCACAACGTCGACGACGCCGGATCTCTTTCCGCATCTGTTGCGTTTCACCAACAGCGTCAGCACGGGCAACATCTACTCGCCGTCGCTCATCGTCGCACTCATGATTGCCGCGCGTCTCTTTCCCAACGACTGGCGGCAACTGGTGACGGCCACCGCCGAGCGCACGGTGCGCGACGTCGCGCGCTACAACGAGGCGCACCCGGTTGTTGGCGCCGATGAACTGCTCGAGATGACGCAACTGGTGCGCGACTTTCTCCGGCCGCCGCTCGACGTCGTGCAGCGAGCGGCGGCGCGCCACGACGCATTCATAGACCCGGCCACACTCGAGGTGTTTGGGCGTTCGTCGAGCGCGAGCGACAACGACGTCTTTCGCATCGGCATGCTGCTTGTGCTGATGCGCGCCTCGCCAGCACTGGGCTCCGACGGCTGGCACGAGTTCATGCGTTACTTGCGTTGGTCGGGCGTCGTGTTGACGCGACCGCTCGTGAGGCTCAACCGACTGTTTGACGCGGCGCGCATCGCCAGCAAGGCCGAAGTGCGCGCGTTGCTGGCGCAGTTTGGCGTCTCGAAACTGCGCTACGCACAGCAACTGCAGCAGCAGCAGCAGCAGCAGCAGCAGCAGCAGCAGCAGCAGCAGCAGCAGGTCAAATAGACTTTATTTGGTTTCTTATTTCGCGCAAATCTCTCATCTAGAGAACGAGAATAATTATAAACCCTCTCTCGCCGCCGCCAGCCACTATTACCAAATTCGACGAATCATTTCTTCATTTTTGTTTCCACTGTTTTTGTTGTCGTGCATTTTTGAAATCCCTTGTCCACTGGAGCACAATGATGTGTAACGACTTCTCGCTGCGTCTTTGTTGGTGTGTCGATGATTTTGATTAATTGAGTTTTTGTTTTACTACTCATTTTTTTGTGTTTTTTGTTGCGGGGCGTGTATGAGTATTTTCACAGAACAGATAAATCTTTTTGATTTCATTAATCGTCGCTCAATTCATCGATGTCAACGGGCTCGCTCAAAGCCGCTCGGCTGGCAACCATCAATTGCGCCTGTATGGCAGCGGAAGCAGAGGGGTGGAGTGCCATATATTGTCGCGGTGGCGGTGTCACTTCAACGAGTTCAGGGATTTCTCGTCCAACAGAAGAGTTGTTTGAGACAGCGGCGGCGGCGGCGGCGGCGGCGGCGGCGGCGGCGGCGGCGATGCGTGTTGTTTTTGTGCATCGCGCACACATGAGAACCAGGCGCAAATCAGCCACGCAACCCTCTGTGCACTCGAAACACATTGCGAATTGATGGCACTTGACGCACTCCCAAGCGCCTGGTGCTTTGGAGCACGCGACGCAGACGCCGAGTTTGCAATCCACGCATTTCTTGTCTGGCGATGCACGAGCACAGAACGCACAGTGAACGGTCTTTGGAATTCTCCGTGCGTTTTGCACTTCGTCAAAACGTTCAGCATTCTAGCGAGAACGAGAGGTTGAAGAAACATGTGAGGGTGGGTTTCGTCGACACGAAATCGCGCACGCATGCGTCAAACCTGGAGGAAATTTCGCACATCTTGGCGACGACGCAGGGCAAATTCGCTCGCTCGAACGAATCCAGTTGCATTTGTGTTTGCTGTGGCGGCGGAAGACATTTTGTGTGTGGGGGTTTTTTTGTGTGCGTGTGCGCGCCCGTCTGCTCAACACGAACGGAAACCACGCGCGCGCGCGCGCTCGCATAAACACAATGACTTGCAATTTTAAATACGAAACCGACGATGAGGAGAATGTGATCGCGTTCGGCGTTTACGGAAACGCCGGAAACGCCGCCACTGACGTCGGCGGCGGCGTCATCGCTGATCGCGATCCAAAGAAACGTCGTCGCATTGAGCGAGTTTCCGATAAACGTTTGCTTGAAGAGTGGCGGAGGCGTGAGAATTTGCGTTTCGGCATTGCCGATCCGAGGACGCTGCGGAGATACTGTCTCGAATATCTCGCCGCTTCGCAATCGCCGGCGCCGGCGATCGTCGACAACGAAGAGAACTTCTCATTGCCGGCGCTGGCGTCGGCGGAAATGGATTGTTTGATTCAGCGCTGTCGCGCATGGCGTGAGACGAACTGGCATGCCGAAATGCTCAACAACAGGAAGCGTCACGAGCAACAACAACGCGAGTTACGCCGCGTCCGCGACCGCCAACATCGCACAGAAACACCACCGCTTACACCTACGACGACAACGTCGACATCGTCGCCGCCACACAACACCGCTGCCGCCGCCGTTGACGAAGAGGAATTTTTGGCCGCCTTGCTTCTCTGTGATCTGAGAAAATAAACTCTAGTTCATTGCGTCATTATTGATGGTGCCAGCAGCGGCAGAAGCAGCAGCAGCGGCGGCGGCGGCGGCGGCGGCGGCGGCGGCGGAAGCAGCGGCGACGGCAGACTCACACGCGATCTGTTCAGAGAGTAGACGTCCATGAGAGAATTTCCGAAACGCAGGCTCGGAGACGTTGATGACAATGATGCACGCGCGACAAAACTCGTCGGTGAGCGCCGCGAGTGCGTCGGGTGCACGTTCGGCGTGAATTTTCAGCGCCAATTCGGTGTAGAGTTTGTGCTCGAGTGGGTAGCGCTGCGCGACAAACGCTGCAAACTCCTCGTTCTTGAGCATGTTGCAACAGTGCACCATATCACGTTCCAACTCTTCGGGCACGGCGATATCTAGGTTTATCATCTGGCGGCGGCAAAACATTTCTCGAAACATACGTGTGCCTTAGACATACACACAGCGGAAAAAAATATAAACACGTCGTCTTCGTCGACCACCACCGCCGCCGCCGCCGAACAATCACCGGCGCCGCCTGCATCGTTATACGAATGTGTGACGGCCGCCGACACCGCCGGTCACAGTCGTTGGTATGCGGCGCTCGCGTGCAGCATTCGCAAATTCCACCCCGACCAGGCCGGCTACGACCCGTGGATGTTGGCGCTCACACTTGGCACTGTGTTGGCCTACGTGTATTTCAGGAACGAGGCGATCGTCGTCGGCGGCTTTCTCGTCTATTTGACGCTCGAGTTTCTCGTCTACGCTGTCATGTGCTGGTTGACCTACAAAACGGTGGCCGACGTGAGGAGGACGCACTCGCGCGACTTGGCGCACCTGCTCGATCCGCTTGTGTTTGCGCTGGCCAACTTTGTCGGCTGGTATCTCATTGACTATAGCGCACTGGGTCGCGAGGGCGCCGGCGCGAGCGAGGCGTCGGTCGCGCGGCACGCGTCGGTGTGGCGCTCGCTCGTTGTTGTGAGCGTAGCCGTCGCGCTAAGCGGCCACTGGAAGATCCACGGCTGGTCGTTTGTCATCATTCTCGCGACGATCTGGCTGGTGCACGCGACGTCGGCGGGCTCCAACGACGCCTCCTATTCGCTATGGGTGTCGGTGCGCGCGACGGCGCTCGTCGTGTTCTTCTACGCGTTCTTCATCCGCCCGATCGGCTGGCATTTCGCCAACAACGCGTTCATCTCGCTCAACGCGGCGCTCTTCGTCATCTCTATTGTGCATGTTGTGCTTGTGCAGAGTGACTAAGCCTACCAGAGAAAAAAAAAAGCGCGCGCGCTCGAATTCGTTTATAAAGTTTTCATGTATATGAGCGGAATCATCCAGATGTGAAACGCGCCCACCACAGCGCAGATGAAACCCATTGCCAGGAACGAGCCACCGCCAAACGTCGTCTTCTGGCAGCGCGCGACGCGTTTGTTCGTCTGCCACGTGATGTTGATGTAAGAAATTAGCACGAGCGCCAGGAAGATGCCGAATATGCAATTGGCAAGCGTCAGGCCCCGCACGAGGCTCAAATTCTCTGTCGCCCCGGCCACGAGGAAGATATACGGCAGCGTCATCGATGCGAGAAGCGCGCCAACGCCTGGAAAGTGCACAACGAGCAGCAGTGCCGGCCCGATGTCGATCGGCTCTGGCTTCAACGGGCACGCCTCGGTGTTATCTTCAGTGCTGCTGCTGCTATCGGAACGCCTCTTTGCCGATGACGACCTCCGCTTGGCCGGTTGAATGTTTGCATCGAAACTCATCTCGTTTCTCTTAACGTCCGCCGCAGACGAAACGAAAAATATGACCGAGTTTCTAAAATATGCCATTGGCACGTTTGGAGGCGCGATCGCTGGCGTAGCGACTTGGGATTACCTTTTCAACCGTGAGTTGGCGTGTGTGCGCACACGTGTTTGACGCGCGCGCGCGCGCGCGCGCGCATGCATGAAGGTGTCGACCGCGTGCGCACGCGACAGTCAGAGGTGCTCTCAACCTACGTTGTATCGGTGATAACGTTTATCTCGTTGCCGATCATTGGCGCGTCGCTTGGTTGTATGGCGACAGCAGTCTTTTTATAAATGAAACGCGCGCGCGCTACTCATTGACCTGCTCGTTGATCATCTCCATCGCCTCGCTGGCGTCGAGTAGTTTCGTCTGCATGAAGGGCGCGCGGCGCGCGGGTGTTGTTTTGGTGCCGCGCAACGACGCGAGAATGGTGGCGCGCTCGTGCTCCTGTGCGACCTTCTTCGCGACGTGCTCGTCGATCGAGTCGAGCGCCAGATAGTTGCGCGCCACGCCCGCTTCGCTGTGGTTCTTGCGCTTATTGTTTGCACGTTGCAGTTTCGAGATTTGCATGTAGCCCTGCTGCTGCTGCTGCTGCTGCGCGACTTCAGACGCCGTGTTTGTTACGATCAGAGCAGCACCGTCTTCAAGTAGATGCGTCTCCGTCGTCGACGGTGGTGGTGGTGGTGGTGCCGGGTCCACCGAGCGCGCAACAGCGCCATCGCGTTTCGACGCATTCTGTTGTAGTAGCGGCGTCTGCCAGCGCGCCGAGCCCGGCTTGGCAAACGGCACCAACAATGGCCAAACGAGGCGAAACACACGAACGACGTCGGCACGTCCGCGCATGCTGGTGAACACCATCGAGCCGCTCTCGTAGACGAGCAGCGTCGCCGTGCGCGTCTCGTATTCGGCGATGCCCATCGCGTTGAGTTCGATGACGACGCCCACCCAGAACGACTCGATGTCGTGGATGAATTTCGGATGCGCCGCGCTCAGCGCCTTGATGTCGATCTCGAAGAAGAGCGCCGTGCTCGCGACGACGTTCTTGATGCCGATGCGGCGAATGCGCAAATCCGGATAGAGCGGCACGCCGTTGTCGTCGCACGTCTCGCCAATGATGTCGACTGAGCAACGCGTCGCCCAGACGCCCGTGGCAAAGTTACGCGTGCCCGTCGTCGTCAGTTTGCCCGTCGGAAACACGAGCGACGTCGCGCTGATCTGATTCGATTGTCGTGCGCCGATTGGTCCCGACGACGTCGTCGCTGCTGCTGCTGTTGCTGCTGCTGCTGCCGTAGTTGTGTTGGAAGACACCGGCACGGCGGATTTCTTAAATCCACCGACACGAGGATTCAACTGCCGGTGAATCATGGCGGCGTAGGACGACGAGTTGAGTTTCAACCCATAGTGCGCACCGCGCGCCACGATGTTGGCGCACTGCAGCGGCTCGTCGACATACGCGACGACGACGACGTTGTCGATGGTGAGCGCGTCGAGCGCGCGCCGCGCACACTCGGCATACCAGACCGGTTTGCCGGGTGCGTTGACGATCGCCGTCGCCGTGTCGGCCTCGAGCGCCGCCATCTCGGCGGCCTCGCGCTCGTCAAACTCACGAATGGCGCGCTCTTCTGGTGTCTCGTCGACAACGATACCGCCACCACCGCCGCTCGAGTGAGTAGTGCCAAAGAACGTCTCGTTGGTCGAATTGAGCATGTCTTCGAACACGAGCGCGTCAGCCTCCTCGGCCGAGAGTTTCTCGGCGCCAGTCGCACACGCACGGCCGTTGCCGCGCACCGTCGTGCCGCGGAAGTTGAACGAGAACTCGTGCAGTTCGCTGTCGGCGTTGACGCGTCGGTATTCGCGTGTGTCTTCCATGACGAGAACCCCCCTTTTTTCTATTTCCGCACAGCGTTTGTGTGCGCGCGAGCAGCAGAAACAACAACACAAATGACTTTACTTTTCCTCGTCATCATCGTTTGCACTGCCAGTGCGGCGGTGGTGGTGCCGTATAATGCCACACAATTGGCGACGCTCAACTCGCTTCTGACGACGTGGGGCGTGCAGTTGGCACCGCCGCTCAACGCGAGCGCGTGCCCGTTGCAGTTATCGGTTGGCAGCAGCGAATGGTTCGCCTGTGACACCGCTGGCTCGGTAACGCACATCAACATGCCCGCGCAGTCGCTCTACGCCATGATTCCGGCCGTTTTCGACGCGCTGCCGGCGCTCATCTACTTCAACGTGTCGAACAACTTTCTCTACGGTGACGTAGCGGTGCTCTCGGGTGCGCGCGCGCTCCGCGTGCTCGATGTGTCGCGCAACGGCCTCTACGGCGACGTGGTGTCGCTCGTGACGCAGAACATGCCTGTGCTGCAGACGTGCGTGCTGCAGAACCTCGTGCCGGGCTTTGCTAGCAATTGTTTTCAGCCCGACATGCCCAAGGGCAATTCAGTGTGCAACCCACTCGGTTTGAACCCCATGCCACTTTGCAATGAAACGGTCACCGTCGTGACAACGCCTGTTTCTGCGGCGTCGCCTGTGGCTTCGCCTGTGGCTTCGCCTGTGGCCTCGCCTGTGGCCTCGCCTGTGGCTTCATCGCCGACTCTGGTGCCTGTGACGACGCTCGACTCTCTGGCATCTGGCGCGGCGGTAGTGGCGGCGGCGGCGGTGCACGACACAACTGCAGTCGGCGATCAACAACAGACGATATCCGCGCTCTCCATTGCGGCGCTCGCATTACTGGCGCCGAGTTTACTCGTCGTTGGCTGTCTCATGGTGGGCTATTTCGTTAAACGACGCAAGCAGAAGTCGGCGGCGGCGGCGGCGACAGCGGAGGGCGCCGAAATCGACAACGTCAAAACCGAAGACGGCAGCGAGTCTTCGTCGTCATCATCGTCGGTGACCAGCATCGTCAAAGCGCCGAGCACATACGCACTTCTGCCGCCACCACAAACCGAGACCGGCGGCTACGAGGGCGTCAAATTGGCGATTCCAGCCAACTATGATCGCGTGCGCTCGTCGGTCAACAGCGACTATTCGACGCTGCCCATCAGCACGCTGAAGCGCCGCGCGGAATTGGCAGCGAACGCGACACCCGTTGCGTTTGCGCCACCGGCAGCGAGCGCGCCGCCGCCAGCACGACCACAGGCTATCTACGACATTATTTCGGTGGTTCGCAGAGACGACGAAGTCGATTATGACATGTCGCTCTGTGATCTAGAGAGTGTGCGCGGCGGTCGGTCACCTTCTCCAACTGGCGCCGGCGCCGCACATATCAGGCAACACAAACCGAGGAGGCGAGCGGCTGGCATATCAGAGGTGCCGAGCGCGCCGGAGACGCGCTCAGAGGAAATGGGCATGAAAAAGTCTAACTACGACCAGTGCGGGGACATTTTACATCTATAAAAACCGCGCGCGCGTCATTCAAATGTCTTTCTGGTATACTGAGATGA
>Ga0315284_10007305_pt1 | contig 15766 bp, 13 predicted proteins | sample YL17G09_16_MG_FD_203696 | JGI IMG/M metagenome (GOLD analysis project Ga0315284, IMG submission 203696) | Sediment microbial communities from Yellowstone Lake, YNP, Wyoming, USA - YL17G09_16 | ecosystem: Environmental > Aquatic > Freshwater > Lake > Sediment | place: USA: Wyoming | collected... | reverse complement strand
TTAAAATACTTTGGTCAAATCCTAGACTCTCTTCTTTGGTGATAAAGACAATCATTATTTCTCTATTATCTCTACTTTCTCTGATTAATATATTCCTTAAATTTCCTTTCCCAGTTCGGCGATTATAGACCACAACTTTTTGTAAACTTAATAGTTCTTCCAAATAGCTAACCAATTTATTAATTTGCAAACTGAACAGGACACATCCACTGGCTGTTATAAAATCATAACTGCCCGCTCTATAAAATCCTAAATGTAGCTTATCTTTTTCCTGTTCTACTTGAAAATGACCTTTATTACGATAACGCCAAGGATATTCCATTCCTATGACCGGTAATACTTCCACTTTTTGATGACCTAATCTCATGAGAGCATCCTGTACTATTACCTTTTTTATTTCTAATTGTTCTTCATAAACAATATGTTGTAATTGACAACCTCCACAAAAATTATAAACTGGACACCGGGGTTCTACCCTAAAAGGAGAAGATAAAATAATTTCCTCTAATTGTCCTCGAGCAAAATTCTTTTTTACCTCCGTGATTTTTACTCTCACCCTTTCTCCAAGAATTGCCCCGGGTACAAAAACGGTAAAATTGTCAATCCTGCCTATCCCCTCTCCCTGATGAGAATAACCGTTTATAATAAATTCGTGATCTTCTTCTAAATGCACGGGTTTATCTTTCATCTTATCTCCTGCTAGATTTTTTCGCTCATTTATCTTGCTTATCATAGCACAATAATTTTTATTAGATTAATTATCTCTAAGCTATTAATCGTTACAACCATAGCGGATCTAGCGATATTGAGTTAGAAATTGCTTCGTTATTTCATTTCTCTTCATGACCAAGACAGAGGTCCATCGCCATCTATCTATTAGAATAAATGGTTTTAGAAATATTTTCAAATTTAGTTATAAATTAGTAACTCAACTAAAGATTTTATTTTTTAAATAGACGAAAAAAGCCCTCCATAAAATATCTTTTTGAAATAATTTAGATAAAATGATAGAATTTTTAAAATGGGGTGGTAGATGTTTATAAAAAATATGAAAAAATTTGTTTCACTCGCAGCTTAAAATGATTAAAATTATCAGTAAGGTTAGGTAAAATGTTTATTATTTTTATATTTAGTATCATATTTTTAATATCTGGAATCATTGAGCAGATTAATCATTATAAAAGAGTAAAGAGAATTCCTATTCGTATTCATGTTAATGGGACGAGAGGGAAATCGACCACTACCCGTTTAATAGCAGCCGGTCTAAGAGAAGCTGGTTTTAAAGTGCTCGCTAAGACAACCGGAACACTTCCCCGCTTAATTTTGGAAGATGGAACCGAAGTTTCCATCAAACGAAGAGGAAATGCAAATATTATTGAACAACTGAAGATTTTTACTGAAGCAGTAAAAAGAAAAGTCAATGTTTTAGTAGTAGAATGTATGGCTGTTAGCCCCGAACTACAATGGGTTTCAGAACATAAGCTGGTAAAATCTACTATCGGAGTAATTACCAATGTCCGACAAGATCACTTAGAGGAAATTGGGCCTGAACTTGATGATATGGCGGAAGCTCTAAAGTCTACTATACCCCGGGAGGGGGTATTGGTAACTGCAGAAAAAGATTACTTCTCTATTTTTAAGAAACAAGCAGATCAATTAAAAACTAAAATTATTTTTGCTGATCCTAACTATGTTTCCAGCAATATACTTGAAAAATTTAACTATATGAATTTTAAAGAAAATATTTCTATCGCTCTCCAGGTTAATAAAATTCTTGGAGTAGATGAAGAAGTAGCTTTAAGGGGGATATTAAAAACAAGCCCCGACCCTGGGGCTCTAAAGATCTATGAATTATCCAAAGGAGATAAAATTATATTTTTTGTCAATGCCTTTGCTGCCAATGAAAGAAGCTCTACTTTATTAATCTGGGAAAATATAAACCAAAAAACCTACTTAAAAAATTTACCATCAATAGGAATAATTAATAGTCGTGAAGACCGAGTTCTGCGTGATATTCAATTTGCTCATCTATTGGCTAAGGAAATTATACTTTCTAAAATAATATTGGTCGGACCTTTAAGTAAATTAGTGGAAAGGACTCTTTTAAAATTAAAAGTATCCCCTGATAAGATAGTAAACCTTTCCAGAATACATGATATAGAAAAAATATTACAGCTTGTTTTACAATTTACTGAAAATAAAGTTTTACTTATTGGTTTCGGAAATACTAAGGGTATGGGGCAAAGATTTATAGAATATTTTAATGAATTTGGAGAAGAAAAATGATCTATCAAGCTATTGGAATAGGTGTAATGGTTAGTTTTGCCTTTTATGAAATTGTTGGTTTCTCCCCCGGGGGGATAGTAGTTCCCGGTTATGTCGCTTTATTTTTAGATCAACCGATCAGAATATTGGTAACCTTGCTTGTGGCCTTGCTAACTTATTTTGCAGTAAAGATACTTTCCAATTATATCATTTTATATGGCCGGCGCAGATTTTTAACTATGGTGTTGGTTAGTTTCTTATTAAAATGGTTAATCGAAGAGATTATTATTAAAATGCCCATCTCTGGCATTGAACTTCGAAGTATAGGTTATATAATCCCAGGTTTAATAGCCAATGAAATGAGAAGACAGGGTATCTTCCCTACTATTTATTCTTTGGCAATAGTATCAATTCTAGTTCGTTTGATTTTACTACTTTTTTTAAAGAGTTAAAAGAATGGTTTTTAATTTGAAAAGAAATAAATTCACCCATCTATCTATGCTAATAATTATTATTATTTCTATCTTGGGGTTATTTCTAATAGAAAAGACCAAAAATTTATCTCCCACCTCTGATTATTCTTTAAAATTTCAGGCTGCTCAAATTATGAAAGAATCAATAAAGGTAATAAGGGATTATAAGGTAGAAAATGGGTTAACCATAGATAAAATAACCGACCCTAATCTTAGCGGACTAATCGGAGAAGAATGGACCCCTCTTACTACTACTTTAGGTGATTTAACCGCCAAAAGAACCGCCACCAATCCAGATTTTGCAGCTCTTTTAATAGATCTGTTCATAAAAGCAGGGCTTAAAAGAGGTGATGTAATCGCCATAGGGGCTTCCGGATCATTTCCTTCTCTAATCCTGGCCACTCTATCAGCAGCAAAAGCTTTAGACTTAAAACCAATTACTATCTGCGCTCTGGGCTCATCTATGTGGGGAGCAAACAATCCTGAACTAACCTGGCTAGACATGGAAAAGATTCTTTACCAACAAGGTCTATTAAATTATAGAACAGTAGCTTGTTCAATAGGGGCAGGAGAAGATAATGGAGAAGGATTAACCGAAGAAGGTAAAAATTTTATTTTATCTGCTATTCAAAGGAACCAGATACCTTTAATAAGAGAAGCTACTCTTGAAGAGAGCATTCAGAAAAGATTGCAAATTTATTTTGAAAATGCTAAAGAAAACAAAATTAAATTATTCGTAAATATTGGAGGCGCTTCAGCTAATTTTGGAGAATGCGCAGAAGTGCTTAAAATACCACCTGGACTAAATAAAAATCTTAAAATCTGTCATCAACCAAATCGAGGCATAATTTATGAAATGGCAGAAAAAGATATACCCCTCATTCATTTATTGGATATACGCAATTTAGCCCTTAAGAATGGATTACCTCTAGATCCAATCCCTTTACCTGAAATTGGTAAAGGAGGTATCTACTATCAGATTAAATACTCCAAAACTATTATTATTACAGTTTTAGGAATAATAATAATTCTTTTAATAGTCTTCAAAAATTTATGATTATTTTATGAAAGTGAAAGCTAAAATATATTTTAGCAATAAACTGAATCTAAAGCATTTATATATCCATCATCATATTTGTTAACTAATTCATCAGCTAATTTCCACCATTTATCTACCGCCCTATTAGCACAATTATTAGAATAATTAGTTAAAAACTTTACTGCTAAAGCCGGGTTTTTCTTATAAAGCGTTTCTGCTGCCATCTCCACAGTTGCTTGCATAGCAAAGAAATCGCCTTCTAATTCCTTTTGGGCAGCCTTTATATCTTTAATTATATAGGAGTACTTAAGGTCTGCCCAATTCGATACAAAGTTAAAAGCCCACCAAGCAAAGTTCTTATCGAATATATCTCTTCTCCCCACACTAAACTCCTCTGGAACTTTGGTAATCTGACAATATAAAGGAATATAGCAAGTCGAATGAGGGCATCTTCTCCAAACCAGAGAACACCACCGATAGGATCAGGAAGCCAGCTTCTGGCTTGTGATATAAAGCTATAGGAGCACCTAAACATAGAAATGGCACGTTCCCCAGCTAAATCTTTACGATCTTCTGGCAAAACTTTACTGGGAGTGGGATACCGATTGGGATTACCAAAAGGACCTGCCGCCATTCCTTGGGTTAGATCAAATTTAGTTCCTTCATATGGAAAGTGAAAATATGCTTTACCTTTCCCACAATAGATAGTATTATTCTCTATAGGAAAGAGTAGAAAGTGTAAACACCACTTAAAAGTAATACATATTATATAATAAAGGAGTGAATAATATGATTCAAAACTCAAAGATAAAACTTATTGCGTTGATCTTATTGATCCTAATATTCATAAGTTTGAATGTTGATTGTCTTCAAGTAAATTTAACTACAGCTATGCCCTCAAAAAAAGGAATTATTTATGGAAGAATAATGATTCCTGATCCTGCTTCTCCGGGGAACAAAGAGAAAAAAAATTTAATCCCTTTAGTGAATGCCAAAGTAACAGTTCATGACTCTGAAAATATTGACCATACCGTTTTTACTGATGAGAATGGTTTCTACCAATTTACAGAAGTTGCACCTGGCATTAATTACATAATTACGGCTAGTGGTAAATATAATGAAAAAGAGTTTATTTATAAAGATGTCGCTGAAGAAGTCATTGCAGGGGAGATTTATTATGCAGGAATTGCTAACTTTCAATCGACGCAAACTGCTTCACTCATTGAAAATCTGCGAAAAAAAGGGCTATTTGAAATACTGACAGCGATGAATGTTCCTTACTGCTTACCTTGAGATAAATAAAATTCTAGCCGGGAGCTAGAAAAAGAGTCATATTTCCTTTTCTGAAAGCTGATTCCAAATAGGGGAATAAACAATAAGGGTGGCAAACCAAAATGGTCTGCCACCCTTTGTAAATCTTAAGGTACGGTTGGATATAAGTAGGTAGGGCCATGCGATCTATTATTATTGGCCATATAATAAAGTTTATCCAGTACTTCCCAGTAGGCCTTCTCTGCTTTCTCCATGGAAGAAATAGTATAATCGGTAAGGTATTTTTTTGCCGATTCAGGATCCGATTTATATAACTTCAAAGCTTCTTCTTCTATAGTTTTTTGTTGGTCAAATAATTCTCGTTGCAGAGGTACCCGGACTTCCTCAAGTATAGGCTTTAATATACCGTACATCACGTTTACTTCATCATCGACTAAGCCAAAAGCCCACCAAGCAGAATTACGATTCACTTTAGTTCGGTCGGCAACCTTCCAGGATGGGGCAGTATCATTGACTCCAGTCCATACCGGTACAACAAGACTATTATTTGCATTATCATATCCAAACCAGAACATTCCTCCAATTTCATTAGGTAACCAACTACGGGCTTGACCAATAAAATGATAAGAATTCGTAATACCACCGATTGGTCTGAAAAATCTTACATTCAGGAGGTCTCTCATTTCCCCTAACATATTGGGAGTGGCCAATGGACTTTTCTTAAAACCATCCTTAGTCTGTACATACCAATTGGGATCCTCGGTATTATCAAAGGCTGTTCCAGCGTTCACATCGCCTAGGATCCTATAGACATCTTCCGTAGAAATTAGCTTATCTGGTTTAATGGAGTAGGGGTAATCGCGAGCTTGCTGCATCGTCCAATTTCCGGAAGGTTTTAAGATACTATAAGCTCTCCAGAGACGGACACCACTATTATATGTTTTATTTGTTCGATGCCAGATGTCATAATAATCATAACGAACACTAAAAGGTTTACCACTGGCGGGATCATAGAGTCCTAGATCAGTTGCTACTTGGAGGTAGTCAGTGCTCACCATAAAGTTTTCAGTATCGCTGGGGTCTACTTGATCTATTCTGCTGATATTCGAAGAAACAAAAACCTCATCATCGGGAACTCTCTGCGCAAACCAAATTGCCCCTGGTTTTCCACTCTTCGGAGACCAGACCGGTCCTACTGCATAGATCTCGAAACTCCAGGCTTCGTTTGGATCTATTATGGTTAAGCATTCTCCCCCGTCACCATACCCATATTTCTCGGCCAGTTCACCCATAACTTTGATCGCTTCTCGAGCCGTCTTGGTTCGTTCCAAGGCAAAAATCTGAAGTTGCTCGATCCACATAATGGCCTCTGGACCAGGAGCTGCATTGGGATGTTGACCCATAGTATGCTCTCCCATCAACACCTGATGTTCATTACCGATCGGATATCCTACCCAAAAATACTTATAAGTATGAGGTACTTGAGGGATTTCCCCTATTTTTTTTACCGGTTTGTAATCTCCATGTAGCTTATCAAAATAGACTGGTGCCATTTCTCCAGGCTGATGATCTGCTGCAGGGATTACTACTAGACCTCCATCGTACCAACCATCACAATTATGAGAGGTAATCGTCGAGCCGTCTACACTCGCTTTTTTCCCCACCAGTACGGTGGTACATCCTTTTTCTTCTTCTTCTTGAGCATAGGTTGACCACCCAAACATAACCACCAGCATCGAGGTAATAACAATTATCAAAAGTAGTTTTTTAAATTTCATTTTGTATTTTTCTCCTTTTTTTATAATAGATTTTTTTAAGTTTTCAAATTTAAGACATATAATCTTATCTGGAGACTAATATACATCACCTCTTTTCTAAAATGTTTTATACAAAAATCTAAAATTTACCAATTAAATATTACATGCCGCCTCCTTTCTTCTTTGTACTTAAATTTTTTCTTCCTATAATCTAATCCGCTTTTTTAAAAACTAACTAAACTTAAGGAAGAGGCAGGATTTTACCTGCCTCTTCCACCAATATTGCACCTTTAGATTCTTACGGAGTAAGCCCAGTATTGTTGGTATATTTTGCAATTAATTTCCAATTCAGATCCCAGTAAGTTTTGGTAGCTTTTTCCATGGCTGATTTGGTATAATCAGTAAGGAATAGTTTAGCTTTCATCGGGTCTTCCTGGTATAACTCAAGGGCTTTCTTTTCAACAGATTCCTGATTAGCATAAAATTCTTCCTGTAAAGGATCACTGACCTCTCTTAGATCCTTAATGGCATCCTGATATCTTCTGTTCACCAGATCATCAGCCAGCATGAAAGCCCAACGATCGGATTCCAGACTGAATTGAGTTCGCTCAAAAGTGCTCCAGGAAACAGGAATTTCTTGCACTCCTACATAAATAGGTACGTGGACACTCATGTGCGGATTATCGTAACAGAACCAAATGACTCCTCCGATAGCATCAGGTAACCAGTCTCTGGCTTGAGTAACGGTTGCAAAAGAGCAATTTTCCACAGCTGCACCACGATAATAAGGCATGTTAAGAAGGGTAAGTGTGGCACTGTCAGGGAAAGGTGTAGCCAATGGACTCTTTACAGATTTACCCCCTTCACCTGGTACTAACCAACCTGCATTTGCTTCCATATCATAGACAGTTCCAGTGAGGGTAGAATGCTGTAGTTCTATCACATCTTTAAAGGAAACCTTCTTTTCCGGTTTAATAGAGAAAGGATAGGTTTGGGTGTCTCTATAAGGATCCCATTCCATGGAAGGAGCTGCCCAGCTATAAACCAGATGTAAACGTATCTGTACCCAATCGGAAGAAAGTGCCCAACCACCTAGTAACGGGGTATAAGCTTCTTGCCAGATAAAAGGTTTTTTGCTGGCCGGATCATACCAACCACGGTCAATGGCTTCCTGCATATAGTTTTTTGAAGCCATAAAGTAATCAGGTTTGCTCAGGTCAATCTCTCTGATTCTGCTGATATTAGGAACACAGACCAACTCATCATCCGGAACTCTTTGGGTTGCCCAAACCGCTCCAGGTTTTCCACTCTTAGGATCCCAAGCAATTCCGACACTAAAAATCTCAAACACCCAGGCTTCCTTAGGATCGGTTATAGTCAGACATTCAGCCATACCGACACAGGAGGGAAGAAACCCATATTTTTCGGCTAATTCTCCCATTAATTTTATGGCATCTCTCGCGGTTTTAGTTCTTTGTAAGGCAATGGCAGTAAGTTGTTCAATAGTCATGATTGCCTTTTCACCAACAAAAGTACTCAGTTCTTCTTTTTGTCCAATAGTAGTTTCTCCAATTAACAGTTGGAACTCATTACCATGACAATAAGCATCATGAAAATAGGTAAAGGTCTTTTCTGCCTGGGGTATCTCGCCAATTTTTTTAGGCAAATCTGGATTTAATTCATCTCCGCACATACCATAATAGACATCAAACATAGCACCTTTGGGAAAAGTCTGGCCTGGTACCACATAAATATTCTTGGAATTATAATTAGCATCATACCAGCCATCTACCGTATGAGAAGTAATCACCGAACCATCAACGGTTGCTTGTTTTCCCACTATGACGTCCATACAACTACCACTACGAGATTCACTAGTAAACCCCGAAATAGATAGTAACAGCAAAGTAACAGAAATAATAGCTAGATTCAAAATTAATTTCTTAACTCTCATTTTTCACATCTCCTTTTTAAAAAATTTTATTGAAAAACTTAAAACTTACTAATCAAATATTAAATAACGTCTCCCTTGCTTCTTTGTATCTAAATCTTATTCGCCTATAATCTATCCCATTCTTTAAAAGCTAATTAAACTTAAGGAAGAGGCAGGTAAAATGCCCGCCTCTTCCAGTGCAAATATTTTATTTTTTACGGAGTAAGCCCGGTATTATTAGTATAATCAGCAATTAATTTCCAATTTAGATCCCAGTAAGCTTTGGTAGCTTTTTCCATGGTTGATTTGGTATAGTCAGTAAGGAATAGTTTAGCTTTCATCGGGTCTTCCTGGTATAACTCAAGGGCTTTCTTTTCAACAGATTCCTGATTAGCAAAAAATTCTTCCTGTAAAGGATCACTAGCCGCTCTTAAATCCTTAATGGCATCCTGATATCTTCTATTCACCAGATCATCAGCCAGCATGAAAGCCCAACGGTCTGATTCCAGACTGAATTGAGTTCGGCTATAAGTGCTCCAGGAAGCAGGAATTTCTTGTATGCCTACATAAATAGGTACATGGATACTGGTGGCCGGATTATCGTAACAGAACCAAATGACTCCTCCGATAGCATCAGGTAACCAGTCTCTGGCTTGAGTAACGGTTGCAAAGGAACAGCCTTGTCTAGCGGCAGGACGGTGATAAGGAATATTAAGCAGTGTACGTGTATCACCATCAACGAAGGGGGTAGCAAATGGACTCTTTACAGATTTACCATCTTCACCCGGCACTAACCAACCTGCATCTGCTTCCATATCAAAGACAGTGCCAGCAAGAGTAGAATGCTGTAACTCTATTACATCTTTAAAGGAAACCTTCTTCTCCGGTTTGATAGAGAAAGGATAGGTTTGGGTGTCTCTATGAGGATCCCATTCCATGGAAGGAGCTGCCCAACTATAAACTAGATGTAAACGTATATACACCCACTCATTAGAAAGCGCCCAATCGCCTAATAACGGAGTATAAGCTTCTTGCCAGATAAAAGGTTTTTTGCTGGCTGAATCATACCAACCACGGTCAATAGCTTCCTGTATATAGTTTTTTGAAGCCATAAAGTAATCAGGTTTGCTCAGGTCAATCTCTCTGATTCTGCTGATATTAGGAACACAGACCAACTCATCATCCGGGACTCTCTGGGCTGCCCAAATCGCTCCAGACTTTCCACTGGCCGGATCCCAACCAATTCCGACACTAAAAATCTCAAATACCCAGGCTTCTTTAGGATCGGTTATAGTCAGACATTCTCCAGCACCGGCACAAGAGGGAAGAAAACCATATTTTTCGGCTAATTCTCCCATTAATTTTATAGCATCCCTTACTGTTTTAGTCCTTTGTAAGGCAATGGCGGTTAGTTGTTCAATGGTCATAATAGCCTTTTCACCAACAAAAGTACTCAGTTCTTCTTTTTGTCCAATAGTGGTCTCTCCAAATAGTAGTTGGAACTCGTTACCATGACAATAAGCATCATGAAAATAGGTAAAGGTCTTTTCTGCCTGTGGTATTGCGCCAACTTTTTTGGGTAAATTGGGGTCTAATTCATCTCCGCACATACCATAATAGACATCAAGCATAGCACCTTTGGGAAAAGTCTGTCCTGGTACGACATAAATATTCTTGGAATTATAATTAGAATCATACCAGCCATCTACCGTATGAGAAGTAATCACCGAACCGTCTACAGTTGCATTTTTCCCCACTATGACGTCCATACAGCCACCGTTACGAACTTCACTAGTAAATCCCAAAATGGATAATAACAGCAAAGTAACAGAAATTATAGTTATGCTCAAAATCAATTTCTTAACTCTCATTTTTACACTTCCTTTCTATAAAGAATTTTTTCAAAAAAATCAGAATCCATTAAAAATAAGTAAAATGCTTCACCTCCTTTTTGCTGGTAATTCTTTTTTTTGCATCTTCTTCTCATGATAATTGTAAAAAAAGAAATATTGAATTCATTTATGCTACTCATCTCTTGCTTCTTTCAAAAATAATTTAAGATTTTCAAAAAATAGTACGATAGAAGCAGACCGACCTGCAAAAATCGGTCTGTTTCTATTATTCAAAATTAGTAAATTAATTATTATAAGGATCTGAATCCAGAACTTCTGGAATATCAGGATACTGGAATATGTTGTTATTGTTGGTCCAGAGTCTTAGTTTTTTAGTCAAATCCCAATAAGCAGATTCAGCCCAGTGCATATAGGAATGAGTGTGGTTGGTCAGGAATTCTTTAGCAGCTTCGGCACCAAGGGAGTTATATATTTCTAGGGCTTTTTTCTCCGTAGGTTCCTGCATCATAAACATGTGTTCCTGCATAGGATACTTTACTGCATCGACCCTTGGTTTCAATATGCCATAGTATTGGTTTACTAAATCATCAACTGAAGCAAACGCCCACCAAGCAGAGTCTTCATCATATTCATCTCGTTCTAACCTGACCCAAGATTCTGGTACAGAATTAACCCCGATATACATAGGAATAAACGGACTATTTTCGGGGTTATCCAATCCGTACCAAATAACTCCACCGATCTCATTCGGCAACCAGCTTCGAGCTTGAGAAAACCAGAAAGCAGAGCAATAATATCGAGCAAATGAGCCGAGATCAGTTTTGTCAAACTTAATTTTAAGGAGATCAATATCATTCCAGGTAGCCTGGGGGGTTGCCAACGGACTTTTTACTTTTTCGCCCTTTGAATTAGTATAATACCATGCTTCGTCTTCTGTTAAATCGTAAGGAGACCCTTCAAGGGAGTTTGTATAAAGTTTTATATAATCCTCTTTGGTAACCTTTTTGTTGGGTTTAATGGAGAAAGGATATTTATAAGCATCTTCTAATTTATATTCTTCATCACTAAAGTAGTTGTAGGCGCTATATAGCCGATAATATTGAGCCCATGAATCAAAATTTTCCACATCTCCATAAATATATTTCCAGATAAAAGGTTCTCCGCTCTTCGAATCATAGAGACCTAACTCCTCGGCAACTTCGATATAATTTGAAGATACCATCAAGTCATCCCGAGTTTCGAGGTCTTTGATTTCACCAATCCTACTGCTATTAGGAACACAGGTAATATGGTCATCCGGAACCCTTTGAGCTGCCCAAACTGCTCCCGGCTTTCCGGTTTCAGGTGACCATATAGGCCCCACTCCGAAGACCTCAAACACCCAGGCTTCGTTGGGATCGGTTACAGTCAGACATTCACCTAAATGCGCGGATTGAAGGTAGCCATATTTCTCCATGAGTTCACCCATAAGTTTAATTGCCTCATGTGCTGTTTTGGTCCTTTCGAGGGCAAAAACCTCTGCTTGTTCAATAGTCATAATCGCATCTTCACTATTTATTGTTTCTGGTGCCCCACCTATGGTCGTTTCTCCGATAATAAGCTGATGTTCATTAGCATAGGGATAGGCTCCATGAAAGTATTTGTAGGTGTGAAGAACTTGGGGGATTTCACCAAGTTTTATCAGGGGATTTGCTGCTTGTTCATTATAAGGGATATTATAATACACCGGAGCCATTGTTCCTGGTTCATAATCTTTTGCCGGAACTATCACAATATCTGAATCATACCGCCAGTCAACAGTCTGGGAAGTCATGACAGAGCCATCTATAGTAGCATCTTTGCCTGCCACTACATCGGTACAAGAATATACAGATAGTCCACACACAAGTACCAACAATAATGTGATACTTACAACTGACAAAAATCTCTTAAGTTTCATTTTATATCTCCTTTATAAAATATTTTTATAAAATCACTTAAACTACTTATATAATAGCTTTTACTACCTCCTTCCTTTCCTACCTTTTCTCCTATTTAGTAGTTTTAGACATTGTCATTCATAAACTACTCGTTCAACAGGAGCCTCAGCCGGATCGTAGAAATAGTGCCCTACTCCTTTTTCTATCAATTCCGCATAGCGGGGCACCTTACTAAGGGCTACAGCTTTATCGGGGTACATCTCTGAATAGGTTTGGATGACTTGCAAAACAGTAGAACAGTGTCTGCCCACTCTTACATCAATTGGCCAACCCTTCTCATCGATCTTCTCATATAAAAGTCCATACTCTCCCGCCTTCATTACAAAGGGATCTTCCCCGGTTAAGAGTAAATGCTCATCAGTAATCCCCCGTACTCTATCTAAGAAAGGCTCCGGTGCCTCAAACAAGAGGGAAAGGGCTCCAGAATAATCCCCCACTTCTCGATGGGAAAGGCCATGTAGTGAGGGAGGAGAAAACTCCATCCCCATAGGCCGCTCAAATTCAAAGGCAGTCAAGGTCATAGAGGCCATAGCAGCTACTTCTTGAGCATTCTGATTGGTTACTATGGTACTAATCACTGGATATTCTAACTCAGCTTCATGGAGATCCATAAAAAGACCTACACCTTCCTTTTTAATCAGTTCCATAAAGGCATAGCAAGTCTGTTCCACCATAGACCCATCTGCTTTTCCGGGCCAGGTACGATTCAAATTTCTGATGTCCATATAGGCCAGCATCTGACCACTGGGATAGTTTACATACACCTCGGGATCGGGCCAAGAATCAAGAGGGTTAGCCCAGCGGTCACCCATCCTGAACTTTTTTATCCCCCAACTAGTAGGGATATGAAAAAATTGAGGGTAAGCATCACCAGGCCGGCTTACGGTTGAGGCACTTCTGTTCGACCAAATAGCTACAATTAATCTTCCTTTATCCAATTGAGCATTTTCTACCAAGACCTGTGCGGCTAAAACTGCTCCCGGCTCCTCAGGATGATTTCCCCCAATGACCATAGCCGTCCCTCCGGGATTCCCGCTTTCCAAGATATAGATATTACAATCATTCATAGTTCCCTTTAGTGGTGAAAAATAGTCACTTAACTTTTTAACCTCAGTAACTCCAGAACTCAAGACCACCGAACCTTTAAAATAACGGTGTGCGTAGAAAGCCCTTCCGGCTATAAACATCACTATAACCGTTATAGTTAGGGCTATAATTTTTGTATTCTTTAACCATTTATCAGACATATCTTACCTCCGGATACTTATTATTTAGCGTATAAGACATACCTCTCCAATTTATTATTTTAGGTGGAATACCCTTAAAGTAAAAGGGATTAATATAATGCAATAAAGGATAGCCTCCTGCACATCCTTAGTTTTTATAATGCTCCATAGCAGCACAAAGGCAATAAAAGCACTCATAATATGATAAATAACCATAACTACCAGACTCACTGTAGTCATAACCATCCTCTCCTTTTTATTAAGTTAAAGATTTTCTCTTCTTACTAAGACTATTTACCAACCAACCAGAAATTTCAATGGTTTGCTAAAAATAATAAATAGGGTACAAATCAGTAAAATAATTGCCATCGGACCAAGACAGGTTTTCACAAATTCTCCATAATAACTTCCCTTATATTTAAGTTCTATTACCGCTGCCCTTCCTACCACGGCGGTAGGAGGAAGACAATCACCTAAAGGCCACATCACTGACATTGCGCAAAGAGCAATAATAGGATTTAATCCTTTCATATTAAAAAGGAGTATAAGGGGAACCCCAAGTAGGGGAGCAACAGCATACTGCACTAACCCTTCAGACCAAGGCAAAATAAGCCAGAGCGTAGCATATAATACCGTAAGTGGAAGAGTAACTACTCCCAGAGAAATAAGCCCACGAGCTCCACTTAAGGCCATAATTTGGATCAGAACTCCCACCACAATCATTATCCCCACTAAAGGGATAAGCTGGCGAATGGTATCGCTGGCAATTTGTAAAACAGGAAGTTTTTTTGGGCTTATTAAGACTACACTGATCGCTGAAATTAGAAACATAAGAGGTAATCCCAGGATAGGCATCTGAAAGGGCCAAATCCTGCCGGCTACCACTAAAGCAAAAAACACTAAGAAGGGAAGCACCACTCTGAAAAAGTTCATTTTTTCAGGGGGGGTAGGTAGTTCCCGTAAGGCCTTTTCTAAATCAACCGGCTTCCCCTTCCATCCTAAGATAAACATAGAAAGAAGAGCTCCGCAAACGGTTATAACTAGAAGCGGCCTCATAAATCCAACATAAGGCATATTGGAACCGGCAGCGGCCATCATAGCCCAGAGATTGATCGGAGGAGCTGCTGCACTCATGGCAGCACAAAGAAATATTATAGCAGCGGCTCTAGTCTCTGATATACCCATATAGATAAGTACAGTTCCTACTAAGGTACCAGCAACTAACACCGTTACTGTCCCCGATCCAGTTAAGGCTCCGGGAATTAAAAGAACTAAAGTAAGTAAGGAAAGACAAACTAAGCGTTGTTTATGAAAAGTAGTGATAATGCTTCTAATGATATAAGTTATTCCTCCCGCTTCTTTAAGAAGGTTCATAAAGAAAGTAGCAGTAATAAAGATCAGACAAACGTCATAATAAGTGAAGGCACCATCCACAATGTGCCGAACAGGAATACCTGCGCCATGAGCCAGTGCTCCGGCAATTGCCGCCGCGAACATGGATAACTCAATAGTCAACTTTAGTAATCTAGCTACTGCAAAAGCCACAACCATTACGACCAAGATCATACCAGCATGAATGAACATTTTATCCCTCCCTTGCATAATGAGTTACAGAATTTCATTAAACTAACTAGCTATCACTTTCATTAGGATATAATAACTTCTCACTCCATACCGAACAATTTTTTAAAGACACCAGTCAGGTCTAAAGTTTCTTTAAAGGTAATCATGGGGATACCAAGCTCTTCAGCTGCTTTGGTAAAATAGCCATCTTCATTGCTATCTTCTCTGATTAGGAGAAGATTTGATTGGGGGATAACTGTGGCAATAGAAGCAGCATCTGTTGCATCAACTCTTCTAGCCATACCCTCTATATGTGCTCCGATAATTAAGATACCTTCCTTTTTAGCTTCCTCGATAATTGCTTTTATTCTCGCCACCTCAAAATCTATATCTACCCCTGCAGCCC
>Ga0315284_10007304_pt1 | contig 15767 bp, 18 predicted proteins | sample YL17G09_16_MG_FD_203696 | JGI IMG/M metagenome (GOLD analysis project Ga0315284, IMG submission 203696) | Sediment microbial communities from Yellowstone Lake, YNP, Wyoming, USA - YL17G09_16 | ecosystem: Environmental > Aquatic > Freshwater > Lake > Sediment | place: USA: Wyoming | collected... | reverse complement strand
CATCATATACTTTTTTTGGTCCATTCTTAAAGGCATTTTCCAATTTTTCTACCAAAGTATTTAATTCTGGGAAATGTAATTCTATCTGTGTCTTTGAATTGGCTTGTGTTCTATTATCCTTTAATTGAATTGTAGTCCGTAGAGAACAATAATTACTCCAACCATTTTCTTGTATGATTCCAGATTCAACAATTACATTTAGTTGTACTGTGGTTTCTGGATCTTGATACGTGAACATTTTTTGTGATATCCACTTGGTATCTGCATTTTCCATTTTTAATTCTCCTATTGGCTTTTGTTTTGTATTATTTTCATGAATACCAACAACATTTATAGTTTATTCTTTTACAAATATGAATTAATTAGAGTTTTCTCAATTAAATATTCTTTAGACGTACCTTTCCCATATATTCTTTTCTTTTTTTACTCCTTTTGGAGTTTCTCTTGAGTTTACTTTGTGTTGTAAACTGAACCACATACCGATAAAACTCTTCGACCTCCGAAGTAGTTTTGCCGGAGGTACGATTAGAACCCAAAGGGTCTTCCTTGTACTTATTGCTGTAAGTTGTTACCCTATAAGAGTTTACTAATAATATTTAGTTTATCCTTGATCATTTTAGAAAATTCTAACGAAATTGTTGTGTCAAAAACCAAACACACAACATATTGTGTAATCATATATTTTTTACAAAAAATAGCAAGAAGATGTATGTTGTTACTAGAAACAGAAATTAGTTAAAAGAATTAGATAAAAATAGAATAAAAATAAATAGCTGTTTGGCTTAGTCAAAACCACACATTGTTTATAATGTATTTATAAACTAAAAAGATTTCTATCATATAATATCATTATCTATCCAAAAGCTAGTAAAACAAAACAAGTAACCCAAAAAGATAATAAACCATAAGATTAATATCTAAGAGAAAATTATCTTTCGTATAAAAAACAACCTTTTAAGCAAACTTTATATTAAGTTTTTAATTATTCTATAATATGTCTCAGACTGTTTCAAAAAAAGTTTATAAATATATTATAATTAGAACATAGAACTATAATAGTCAAAACAATATCATTAGGGATCATAATCATATATGACTGTTTTCTATTTTTATTCATAAGTGTACACTTTTCAATCAATAGTATATGTATAAACTACATATTAAATTTTAATTAATATAATTTAATTTACCTACTTAACATTGTTTCTTTTGATGGTCATACGTTTCAAATGTCCAAGTATAATATATGGATCTGTCTGATATAAACGATCTTCAATACCATAAGATAAAGTTTTTCTTGGATTCTCGAGGACTGCATGTCTTTTGACCTGATCTCCCCAAAACAACGTTGGTGTTCCTAATAAATTGGACAGAATAATAGCTGCCGTTTGTGTACCCATTGTCAATATAGAACTACGCATTGCCTCTATTGTCAATCCAACAACAGTTGTATTTAATTCTCTAGATGCATAGTCTTCTAGGTTATAGAAGAATTGTCTATCCTCTGAAGCCTTATAATATGATGGACTTACGCCGGAAACAAATACAAAGTATTTTTCACTTTGTTGTATCATATCAAACATGGATTTCCATCTAGTTGTACCCCAATTTCTAGTATTGATATCATCTCGGTGTCTGGATGTTATTACAATAGGTATTCTTCCTGGATTATTTAGACTTATTCTATCTATAACTTGTTTATTAGATGGAGTAGGATGATAATCGAAATCCATATCTGAAAAACTAAACAAGTCCTTTTGACATTTATATTGTCTAGGTTCTAAAATAAACGAATCAGGTTCTTCTTCTTTTATACTATTTAATAATGAATTATATAGCGAATCCGAAAAACCAGAGCAATCATAACAATTTGGAGAGAGTTTTTCATAATCTCCCTCATAATTAAATAAGATTTTATGATCAACTCCATTAGTATATAAATCTTGCCTATTTTCACGTGTACATATTACTACACGAATATTTGGATTATTCTTTTTGAAACTCCTAACAACACCTGACCATCGTATAATTTCCCATCCAAATTCCCCAATAAAAGGGCCAAATACTACAGTCTTGTATTGTTTGAGTTTTGATATATCTAAAGACATATAAAACACCTCACGTCGTTATGATTGTCCATTTTAATATTTCATCCATCAAATCTTCATTATGAACATTTACAGATTCCACCCAAGAGACATCTTTAATAGGGGTACCATTATCTCCAAGAGAAACAATAAGTGTTTCTGCTTTTGCTACATAACCTAACCAGAACATGTTAGTTCCTGTATGGCATATTATATGGCCACAGTTATTAATGATACTCAATACTTCTTCTATAGGTCTATTATATTCAACAATAAACTTATGATTTGCCCTAGCCTCTAGTGGATTAATTAAAAGACGTTCTTCTTCTAATCCAAGTAGAAATACTTGAATATCATATTCTGAAAGTATTGTACATGCCTTGGTTAACCAAAACCAGATATCTGTATCATATTCTCTGTATTGATCTGGTTTACAAGAAACACAAAATACTACAGTATTTGGTTTTATCTTTTTTGGCGTTTCTATAGAACAACAAGGACTATGATCTTCAATTATATTAATGATATTATGATCTACTTCTAAATTAAAACCGCAATTTAGAACTTGATTAATTTCATGAAACTTTTTGAAATCAATAGAACTCTTTTGTATATCTCCGTAATCTAAAATTTCCTTCACCATATATTTGGGTAATAAAGAAATGGGTTTGAATAACTTCTTGTTTGTCAAAACCGTTACGGGTCCATATTGTAAATACATCCTTTTCAAGATACTGGTTGCCTGCACAACATTAGACAACAGATTAGAAACAACCAGCATGGAATCTTGAATAGAAGAGGTTATACCTAAAACCGGGATTTTCTTTTTGGAAGGTACTGAAAGAGGTTTTTCCATTTTTGTAATCGAAACTTGAGGTTTTTGTTGATCTGAAATATCAAATACCTTTTGATCTTTCTTTGGTATATCCCAAACTAAAAGATTCCCTTCTCGTTTTAGATATTTCAATGAGGAAACATCTCCCCAACTAATACCCACATTTGCAGGGAGTGTTAATTTTGTTCCGGCTAATTCCTTTAACTTATTATAAGATTTCACATCTCGTTGTGTTTCTTCATCTGTGTATACGGATTCATATGATAGACGAATTCCATCATGGCAACCACCAATTCTCTTGATATCATTTTTATGCAAATATTCAATAAGAGATAATCTAGAGAAGTCAGTAAAAAATCTCTCTTCTAAACCTCCGGCCATATTTAAGATACGTGCAGATAATAGTGGTACAGGAATTAGTTTTTGTGGTTTGGGTATTTTTTCATCTTTAATTGACTTCAAACGAGCCAGCACAGATAGCATCAATCTTTTAGATTCAGTATTAATTGGATCTTTAGGAGCATCTTTATATATTTCAACTGTCATGTATGTTTTTTCAAAATTGAAATTTCTCAATTGTGCTTCCAGTTGCATTAAACTTACAACACTCCAAGAATCTGTTAATACAAGAATATCATTTTCCTCAACAGAACCATCTTTTTGTAATTTCTGGAATGTCTTATTTATAGCATATGAATAATTAAAACCCGGAACAGTTGTTTCTGTAATAGATTCAAGTTGCTGAGATTCTAATAATTGTCTGATCTCTTTACATTTATGACCCATAATAGAAACATGAATTTTACTGATTGCTGAAGAATATATATCAGAAAGTCGCCTTATTAATCCAGCATCATAACTATAACAATTTATGGTTAACAACACATTTAGTTTCATTACCAACTCTGCCCCATCAATGTATATTTCTCGAAAAGTTCTTCTATTGATATATTTTTTACATCCTCGTCTCTTAATTGAAATTGTTGCTTATCATTGTCAAACGTGTGTTTAACTAAAGAATTACACATAGATCCAACAAGTCCTCCTAAATGTATCAGAAGAGTTTTGTCTTTGATTGGCATAACTCTTAAAACATAATTAATTCTGGCCCCGTGATTTTTTCGATTAATAACATTCCACGACATACTATCATGTTTTTTGAATCTTCCATATACAGAAGCAATATCTTTTTCATTCCAAACATGTTTTTGTAACATTCGTCTATTCATAAACCACATACCAGAAGCACCACCTATGTAATCATAAGCAACTTCAAAAATTTCCTTTTCAGGAGAAAAAATATTTCCAACAGGATGCTTTTCTAAAAACCGTTTATCTGAACCCGGGCAACCTCCCGGAAATTTGACTACAAAATACGCGCATTCTTTGGAGGCATCTGCAGCACAAACAAAATATTGGTCCCATCCAGGTCCGAATAACATATCATTGTCAACAAGCATATAATAAGGAATTTCTTCTTCAGGAGAAGGTATTTGAATATGTTTACCAGTAGAATCTTTTATTGTCATAGGTGTTCTTCTAACATGATCTCTAATAAAAGATCTTTGAATCATCATGTTAATCCATCTTTGAAACCCAATAACTTTACCAAAACAATTTGTGAGTGATTCTGAAGTATCATAGGAATAATAAGTAATTAATCCTTCTTTTAACATCCTTTGAAAATGAGAAAGCCTTTCTGATGTTAAATCTGATAAATTATCAAAACAATATATGTTGATTTTATTGAAAACTGTAGAATATTTGTGTATTGATTCAATTGTTTTCTGCGTCATATATGTTCTGTCTCTACAAGGAATTACGACATTCAAAACACGATTTTCCATGAATAATACCCTTTTCTTTGGTATGAGGAACCTTTTAAGATTTGTCCTAGAATTTTCTGACTAGTCATTATTCTATGACTTTTCAATTGTTATATATAATTTGAACTGCGCCATGATTAAAAAGGACAAATGTATAAACAAATCTTGTTAGGAGATTCCATAAAATGGGTAAGTCAAAAAAGAAGAAGTATCTACTTAAAAAACTAGGCAGTGAACATATCTATGAAACTGTCAGAAAAACAGGTACGAATGTTAGAAAAAGTTTAGCTGATATCGTCAAAGATCCACCATCTATGGTTGTAGGAAGGATTCTACAAAATACAACTATGACTATAGGAAAGACTCCTATACCTTTTCAAAAAGGTACAGAATTAGTAATGGCTTTAGGTCTATATCTGTCAGCACATAAATCTCAACAGGGAGGCAAAATCGTAAAGCCATCTACTAACGTATTCAAAAATAGATGGAGAAAATATTACGGGCAGGATCTTACAAACAAAAGTTTGTTGATTTGGAGATTTGGTGGAATTGGGGACTTAATGTTTTCCCAACCATTAATATCATATTTGAAAAAAACATATCCAACAGCAAAAATACATTTTGCTACGGCACCTGATAATATGGAAGTTTTTAAGTTCTGGCCACAAGGTTTGGTTGATCGTATTCATCCTATGCCTTTTGATGCTAGATTATTAGATGATACAAACTATCATTTAACTTTTGAAGGATCTATTGAACGTTGCTTAGAAGCTCATACAGTAAATGCCATTGATGTTTTTGCCAAAATGGCAGGATTATCTTTTGATCCTTTTGATTATCCTGCAAAAATTATTCCGGATAGAGAACTTGTTTTACAACTAAGTCCTTATATTCCGCCGAAAACAATCGTTTTACAATTAAGAGCTTCTTCTCCTATTAGAACTTTTAGTTTGGAAAAAGCTGTTGAACTAATTAATATTTTGACTGATACCGGTTTTAATGTTGGAATTATAGATTCTGCAGCAGCGGCTATGGATATACAACAATTCATAGCACAAACGCATCTTTTTAGAAATCCAAAAAAAATAATGAATCTTGCTATATTATCCAAAAGTCTACAACATTGTGTAGCTATCTTACAAAATAGTTGCGGGGCTATATCTACAGATTCAGCTATTACACATTTAATGGCAGGTTTAGGTAAACCTATTGTTGGTGCATATGGTCCGTTTCGTGGTGATATCCGTATGAGATATTATGCTTATGGTGATTGGGTAGATTCAGATACATGGAATGAGTGTGGTAAGTGCCCATGCTTTTTTCATGAAAGTGAATTTCATCTGTGTCCATATTTGACCACCGGAAAACATCCAGGTTGCATGGAAAATTTGGATTCAGATAAGATAGTACAAAAATTTATGGCGTTATATGAAAGATATGAGGAAAAGGAACATGAGAGTAAACCCTACGTTCAAAGTGTGCCAAGATTGGAACCATGTGCTGCAGAGCTTCGGCCCCTCTTCCCCTTGGCGGAATCCACTTCTAGATAACAAATTAGTATTTGTTAATGGTACATTTGATTTATTCCATGCTGGACACGCAAGACTTCTAACAGAGTCTTCTAAATTGGGAGATGTTCTTCTTGTATTCACAAATACAGATAGGATTATTAAAAAATTGAAAGGGGGTGACCGTCCTTTAATATGTGAACAGGAAAGAATATATATGTTAGCATCAATACAATGTGTTGATGGTGTTTTCGCTTTTGATAAATTTAGAGTAACGGATTATCTGGAAGAACTCAGACCAGATATATGGACAAAGGCTTCCGATTATACAATGGATACGATTGAACAATCTGAAAAAGAGGTAGCGGATCGTATCGGAATAAATATAGTAATCCTTCCTAAATTGGAAGGCTTTTCATCAACTTCTCTAATTGATAAAATTAGGAATATGACTTAATAGGAGAACCATATTATGGTGCCATCCAATGAGCAAACCACCCAGGTAATTGATATAACCTATGATGAGTTCTTAGAAAGACTTAAAATAGAGTTTGGAGATTTCATTCGTTTCGCGGAAGCAGGAAAAACAGTCCGATATCAAGGTTTGAAAGCCAGAAAAAAATCTATGAAACTTCGTAAACTTCTAAAATTCTTCCGACCTGTATCTATTGAACAGGAGAAAAAAATTAATGCTGTGTTTCACCAAGCGAAACAAGAAATACAACAAATGTGAAATCACACTGATGAGTGAACAAATAAAAACTTTCAAAACAGAGGATGGTACATGAAAAAAATAGCGTTATTGTTCTCGCCCGGATTGGATAGCTTCTTGAGTAATTGGATGATGTCATCTGGTGATGATGTTGACATCGAAAGAATCTATTTTAACATTGGGAGTAGATATTCAGAATATGAAATGGATTTTCTCAAAAAATGGTACCCTCCAAATTTTGTTAAAATATATTCTATGTGTAATCTTGGTTCTCTAGAGGATGATAAAGCCTTTGTTCCAAACCGTAATGCTATTTTAGCTACCACAGCACAAGCAATTACTGATGCTGATATAGTTGTTCTTAATGCTACTATGGATGATCGTGTTTTTGATGGATCTATAGATTTTAGGAAATCTTTATCAAAAACCCTCAGTATATCTTGTAATAAAAAAGTTACTGTTACAAGCTACCTTGAAGGAAAAGAAAAATCTGAATGGGTCGAGGAATATGCACTATCACATACAGCATATCCATCCAAAATAATGGATCTACTTAACAAGACATTTAGTTGTTATAACTCCTCATTATATGAAGAAGAAAATCTTCCTTATTTTCAGAAGACACATAATGGATTTGTTGAAGTAGGTCAAACTACGATGTATGGTTGTAATGAATGTGTTGCTTGTTATCGACGTTTGTGTGCACTTACAGCAGCCAACATCTTTGTACCTTTTTATGATTTTGGGATTGTTGAAAAGTATGTAAAGAATACTGATATTGATCCTTCCGTTTATCCCTGTAGATGTAAGACAATTCAGGACTATTATAACTTTATGAAATGGTTCGGTTGTGATTAGGAGAATTCTATGAAATATTCTGTCCTAGAAAGATTAGGAGAATATTGTTTACATCGTGAACAAGGACGAAATCTTTATGTAGTTCTTAAAGCTGCCTTAAAAATGAAAGATGTGATTGAAGTTGATTTTTCATTTGTTAGATTAACATCTTCTGATTTCCTAGAAGAAAGTATTGGTTTACTATTAAAAGACTTCAATAAAAAAGCAATTTATACATACCTTAAATTTACACACGTAAGTCCACAAATAGAAAGAGCTATAAAATTTGATATTGATCATTATTATAAATACTATCGAGATGAACAATATCGTTATGTAATCGATGCCGCTTTTGGAAAAACAAACAATATTGAGGAGCCGATTCGTGGCAAAAAAACTAGAAAAGCAACAGCAAGCACAATCCCCGTATAGTCTGTTCACGCAATGGCTATTTAATCCAAATTTCGAGGATGTACTTCCAGAATGGGTTATCAGGGCTCTAAATCCTTGTTCTATCCTGCACATGTTTGCAGATGCTGGAAGTATTACAATCTTCTTAAATGACACATTCAACAATTATTCAATATATCAAATAGATCGAGTTAGATTCTATAATTACTTAAAAGAGTTGGTACATAAAAAGAGGATACAAAGAAGTCAATTATGTTATTTCAAATATCATAAAGAAGATAAAGATATTTCTCTAATACATGCTCAGCTTCCACAATTGAAACGTCGAGAAGTATCTCAATTCTTGGATCTTGTAAAAGATGAAGACTTCTATGACGATTTGATGGCAACGTTTGGTTTGAAAGAAGAGAAGAAAACCAAATTAACAGCAGCTGATAAAAAGAGAATAGAACAAAATCAAAAAACAAATCCAACACCGGTGGTGGTAAAAGAAACTACATCGGTTGGTATGAAGGATTGGCAAGATGCTTTTGGAGGGGATTAATGAAAATAAATGATTGGCTTATGGATCGATTTTCCAGAGCAGAAAATAAAATGCATATGATTCAACTTATTGATTTTATGCTTAGATTTTGTGTTAAAGATACATTTGCTCTTGGTCAAGATCCTAAAGCAATAAAAGATAAAAGATTATTAGAAAGTTTAAGAAGTAAACTTCTTATAGAACTCTCTAATGAAAAAGATGCCTTGGTTGATGCTATTGAAGAAACATGGGAGAAAAAAGATGAGGCAAGTGGATAAAGGTGGTGTGAAAACCACAAAAGTGGAAGATTTTGAAAGATATTTTGCTGAGATAATAGTATCCAACTTTCAAAGTTTAGAAAAAGAAGATTTTGTTTTTGTTGAACTTATGATTCGTGCTATGGGGGAACAATTGGTAGAAGATAAGATTATTCTCTCATTAGATAAAATTGAATTTGATAAAGAGAATAAGAAAGTTAGATTAGATTTTCAACTTCCTGTAAACCCGTTACAAACAGCGGCATATCTTCCAATGTCAACATCTGCATTGGAACTTAGTTGGAAGAACTTAACCGGAGAACAAATTTCAAATCGTAAATGTGACGAAACTTCAATGAAATTAAAAGGAATGATTTAACATGGCATTGATTTCTAAAACATCCAAAGATCTAGCTAGAATAATGTATGAAGAAATTGGTAATGAACAAATATGCTTGAAGATTTTAGGTCGATGGAAAGATGTTCGTGGTATGCCTGGAAATTTTAGAATCATATTAGAAGATATAGAACCATTTATCACAAAAATTGCAAAGAAGCAAGAAAAGGATATTTCTACAGAACCACAAGTACAAGAAATATCTACACAATAGTTGAACAAATAAAAGTCCTATAACCAGACGGAGGACAGAAAGGTAAGTGATATGAAACAAACAAATGAAGAAATCACAGGTATGGTCTTAGAGACCGCAAAAGACTTAGAGAATGTTTTGAATACTGAATTATTGATTTATTTTGCAAAAGCTCACAACATTCCTCTAGATCAAAATCGCTTCTTATTGAAACAAGAAATTGTAGCCAGAGGAGCATATTTTCTCAATGTGAAAAAGAAATATTGTCTCTTTATCACTAATGAAGAACATGTTGAATTAACTAAACCGAAAGTTGATTCTAAAGGTATGATCACAAGAAGAAGTGATTATCCATCAATTACAAAAGAGCGTGTTCAACAGATCTTAGATATGCTTGTTGCATCAGAAACCGTTGATTATGCTAAGATCAAAAAATTTATAGATGAAACAGAGAAAGAGTTATTAATCCTTTGTCGTAATGGACAAAAAGAAATTGCACGTCCTGTAACATTTAGTAAGGATGAAGAATCTTATAAGAAAGCACCGCCTCAAATAGCAGGTATGAAATTCTGGAATCTGTGTGAATATGCTGTCTTTGTTCCTGGAACTAAGGGATATCTGTTTAAGATTAAAGGTATTGATTATGAGAAATCTCCAGAAAGAATAAGGAAATTGCAGGGGCAACTGGAATCTCATAAAATGCAATATATCGTGGTTCCTACAGAAGAACCAAGACTCCCTGAATACTACATTATTGATGTGGATGCCATGCTAAAATTTGCATGGATAGATCGTATCAGTGAATTATTAGAACCAATTAGTCCACATATATGGCACAAACAAGACCCCAATGCGGGCAACTTTTCTTTTTGAGGTGACTTATGAAAAAATCTAAATTCTCGGACTGTACAAAATGTCCATTACAAAATCAAGAACGTGTTGTTGGTGAGACCAATTGTCAAGACGATATTTCAAGAGTGGATGTATTGATATTTGCAGAAGCTCCAGCAAATGAAGAAATCAAACAAAAAAGACCATTGGTTGGGCAAGCTGGTCAAGTCTTTAGGGAAGTTTTTCATTCTTCTGAATTAGATAAATTTCCTCACATGATAAACAACGTGGTGTTTTGTGCAAATATACAAGATGGTAAGACAGTCAATCCTCCTCCGGAGGCAATACATTGCTGTAAGCCTAATTGGCAAAAATTAATTGAACTTACAAAACCAAAATTGATTGTTATCATGGGGTCTGTACCTATGAGAGCTTTTGATATAGGCGAAGATGGTATTACTAAAAAACGTGGTAAGTTCTATGTTTATAATGGATATCATGTTTTATTGACAGTACATCCTTCCTATGTGATGAGACAACGTGAACCAGGAAGAGATATTTTAGAGTCTTCTACTGGTAGAGATTTTGTAGCTGATTTTGATGAAGCCGTTTCTTTTCTAAAGCAGGGAATGGATTATGATCTTCCTGAAGATAGAAAACATCATTTTATACCAGAAGAACGGGATGAGGTGATACCTTCTGAAACTGTGGGTGATGCCCGCGTCATTGATAAACCAGAAAAACCGTACGCGATTAAACTTCCCCAATGGGCATATGATTCAACCACTGAATTATTTGATTGTCAATTTATCTATTTGGATCGAACAGTTCTTTATACTTTCAAAACACCAGAAGGAAAGAAATATCATCGTGTCAATACGGATGATAATTATTACTATGTGACTGAGGAAAAAGAGATTGAAGACGCACCAATGTTGATGCCTGTTTCTGAAACATCCTTGGTTCTTGGACCCAATCCGTCAACCTATAAACAAGGCGTTTATGAGAGTGACCTTAAACCAGAAGTTCGTAGAGCTATTGATTATAGATACACACGAAAAGAAGAAGAACCTTCTTATCCACTGTTAAAGATGATGGCGGATATTGAGGTTTATAACAATAAGAGTAGAAGATTTCCAGATCCAAAGAAAGCTGAATCTCCTATAAATGCAATTTCATTTAAGATTGGTGATAATCCTGTAAATGTTTGGGTTTGTAGATTACCACAAATGGATAAAAAAGAACCGAGCGTTCCTGAAGGAATTATGTATAAATCCTTTGCAAATGAATATAACTTATTGACTGCATTTGCAAAATTAGTGAAGACAACTAATCCTGATATTCTGTGTGGTTGGAATTTTCTGGGATTTGATATGATGACCATATGGAATCGAATGCAAAAGATTGGTGTTGATCCGAATACAATGTCTCCTGTAGGTGTAACTTATGTTGACACCAAAAGATATGGGCGTATCTTTGTTTATGGAATACATGTTATTGATCTTTTAGATCTTTATAAAGAACTAACTTATTCTGTTGAAGAGAGTTATAAGCTTGACTTTATTTCTCAGAAACATTTGAAAACAGGGAAGGTGTCTTATGACGGAACTTTGGATCAATTATATGAAGATAATCTAAGTGAATTCATTAGATACAGTGCTGTAGATTCAGATTTATTAGCCAAACTAGATGTTCGATTAGGACATCTGGATCTAAAACGAGAACTGGTCAGGATTTGCTCTACCACATGGAAAGCAGCAGAATCAACTATGGGGTTAGTTGATCCTTTACTTGTATCTTATGCAAAAAATATGGATATGGTCTGCCGTAATGCAGTTATTAAAGGTCAAGAAGAAACCATTCCTGGTGCTTATGTTAGAAATCCTCGATCGGGTAGGCATGATTATGTAATTGATTTGGATTTCGCATCTCTATATCCTTCCATTATTTGTAGTTGTAATATAGGGCCAAACACATTCGTTGCTAGAATAAGTCAAGAATTAGCACACTTCATTATCTGGGAAAGAGATAAACTAAAACCAGATGCAGAAATAGAGATTTGTCTGAGTCCATTAAGGAAAAACAGTATTACAAAAAAGATTAAACTCAAACAATTACTCTCAACAATAGATTCAAAGAAATCTATCATAACTGCTGCCGGAACAATTTTCAAAAATCATGAAGAGGAGATGTCCTTCTTAAATGTCATTCTGACTTATCTAATGACATCCAGAAAGAAATACAAAGGATTAATGGCAGATGCTAAACGGGCTGATAAAGAAGCTGAAACAAAAAGATTTGACAATATACAACAGGCTTATAAAATTTTGTCGAATAGTATATATGGTGTTCTTGCCGCACCCGCATTTCGTTTCTTTAATCTTGATATGGCTAAGTCAATTACTTTAACAGGCCAGGAAGTTGTTAAATTCTCAGGTTATCACTTGGGACAATATATGAAGAATGGTACTAAAGATATCAATCCGAGATTCGAGGTTGGATATGAAGATGCAAATGTCCCCTATGTTATCTATCAAGACACAGATTCTATTTTTGTTGCGTTAGGTGAGTTTCTTATCGATCAAAAGAAAATTTCATTAGTTTAGAATCCAATAATTTGAAGTAGGATAAACTATTGTATTTTTATTGGGAGACAACAATATGAAGAAAAATGTAACTTTCGTTTTAACCGAAAAATTGATTAAAGTTTTAGAAGATTTGGTTCAAAGAACTGGATTATCTAAATCAGATATAATCAGAAGAGCTTTAGAAAATTATGACAAAGAAATCAATAGAGAATGAAGATCGTTTCTATGTTTATATTCTTCTAGATCCTAGGAAACCAGGAAAGTTCTCCTATCGTGAATCTGATATTTTATTTGATTTTGAACCCTTCTATGTTGGAAAAGGAACTGGAAATCAAATCAATTGTCATGATGCGGAGATTCATTCCAACACTAGAACCAGAAAAGCAAATAAGATTCGAAAGATTTATGAAGAGACGGGTCAATCACATATAAAGATCAAATTGTTTGAAAATCTTTATGAGGATGTTTCTTTTTCTTTAGAAATCTTCTTAATTAAATTGATTGGGCGACTTGATCATCAACGGGGATCATTAACGAATGGTACTGACGGAGGAGATGGCGCTTCTGGTAAGATTGTATCAAAAGAAACCAGAAAGAAAATTTCAGAAGGTCTATCTGGAGAAAAACATCCGCTGTGTGGAAAACATCACACGGAGGAAACGAAGAAAAAGATGTCAGAAGCACATACTGGAAAGATTCTTTCAGAAGAAACAAAAAATAAATTATCAGAGATACATTCTGGAAAGATTCTTTCTAAAGATCATAAAAGAAAGTTATCGGAAGTTCAATCAGGAAAGCATCATTCAGAAGAAACAAAGAAGAGGATGTCTAAATCATTGATTGGAGAAAAAAATTCATTTTATGGAAAGCATCATTCAGAAGAAGTAAGAAAGAAGATAGCAGACGCACATTCTGGTAAAAAACAATCAGAAGAAACAAAACAAAAGATCCGAGAATATTGGATTAGAAGGAAAGAAAGAATTTAATGCAAATAATCAAATCTGATGTAAATTTAATTTGGATTACTCCAAATGCCGAGAAAGTGATTGAATTAGCTGGGCGCACATGTTATAAATCAGAAGATGCTATAACTGAAGATTCATGTGTTAAATTTATTGAAATGCTTATGTCAAGAAAGCATGAAAGTGTTCTCGAACACGCTTGCGCCTGTCTTAAATTCATATGTGATCGTGGTGTTTCACATGAACTTGTTAGACATCGTTTAGCATCTTATTCTCAAGAAAGTACAAGATATTGTAATTATGGTAAAAAGAAATTTGGAAACGAAATTACAGTGATTGAACCACCGGGATTAACCGAAAGAGGAAAAAGTGAATGGAGAACATGCTGTATTTTTGCTGAAAAGTATTATCTGGAATTGTTGAATGAAGGTACAGCACCTCAAATTGCTCGTTCAGTTCTTCCAACCTGCTTAAAGACAGAGATAGTTGTTACTGCCAATCTAAGAGAATGGAGACATATTTTACGTCTCAGACGATCCAAAGCCGCTCATCCACAAATCAAAGAGATAATGGATATAGCCTTTGAAATTTTGTATAAGGAATGCCCGAATGTATTTGGAGATTTACTAACAAAGGAAACCTAAAATGTTTTGTATGTGTTGCTATTGTAAAAAAGATATTGGTACTGAAACACCATTTTTTAATGTAGATTCTCGTATATTTCCCGGAGGCAAAGAAGAAATCTTTAGAAGCGGTCATTGGGCGTTTCATATTAAATGTTGGCATGAAATAATGAATAAAGTAAATTTTCATCCAGATGTAAAATTTCCAACATTTGAGGATTATCACCAATAATGCTTGTTTCTAGAATATTAGAAAATCTAACAGAAGCTCAAAAGAATGGTTGGTTCATTCTTCAAAAAAAGAATACTAATTGTTTTTTAACAGGTCATGCTGGAACAGGAAAAACCCATCTCCTAAAACAATGGCTTAGTAAACACTCATACAAACGTGGTGTAAAGGTTATGGCTAGCACAGGAATGGCCGCTGTAGCAATTGGTGGAAGAACATTTCATTCTTTCTTTGGACTAGGTATTGGAAAAGGAAAAGATGAAGAAATCGTAGATCATACTTGTAAGAATGGTAGAAAAGTCCAATTGATTAAAGAAACAGATTGTATAATCGTTGATGAAATCTCCATGTTAAGTGGAAGATTGATAAATATAGCAAATATCATTTGCCAACATATTCGAGGTAATCCAAGTCCTTGGGGTGGTATTAAAGTTATTACATGTGGTGATTTTGGGCAGTTACCTCCAATATCAGATGATGGTTCTCCTACAATTGATTGGGCATTCAAATCTGAGACTTGGAAGTCAAGTGATATGAAGACGATCTTTTTAGATGATCCTGTTCGAACGGAGGACGTTGAGTTCTTAAATATTCTAGACAAAGTTCGTGTTGGACATGTTGATTTATCTGTAGCAAAATTCCTTAAGAATCATATTCTTGACCCATCTGAAATTGATTCCTTTGAAGGAACAAGAATATATTCTACCAGAGCAAAGGTAGATGAATTTAATAGAAGAAAGTTAGACGAGTTACCAAGCGAAGAGGTAACATTTCAAACATCTTATACTGGTAATGAACAGTATTTTGAGACATTGAAAAATAGTTTACCGATACCAGATCTACTTGTATTAAAGAAAGATGCTCTGGTTATGTTACGAGTAAATGATATGGATGGAAAGTTTATTAACGGTACTCTTGCTAGAGTTATTATATGTCATAAGTTTCAAC
>Ga0315284_10007303_pt1 | contig 15767 bp, 10 predicted proteins | sample YL17G09_16_MG_FD_203696 | JGI IMG/M metagenome (GOLD analysis project Ga0315284, IMG submission 203696) | Sediment microbial communities from Yellowstone Lake, YNP, Wyoming, USA - YL17G09_16 | ecosystem: Environmental > Aquatic > Freshwater > Lake > Sediment | place: USA: Wyoming | collected... | reverse complement strand
AGAAAGCCGACGGTTGCGCTTGACTATTTCTGGTTCACCTCCCGTGCTTTGATCGTAACCGAATTGGAAAAGAGCATTACTGATCCATTCAGGTTGATAGATGTAGGCATCATCTGTGTTTCGAAATCGCGCTGCCCACCCTCGCACATATCGGCGCAAGTAATCGCGATTCGCCTCCGATAGCTCTGGTGCACCCAGCCTCTCCTGCTCAAGCATAGCCAACAGCCCGGCCCCGTTTTCTTGGTTTTCGTAAGGGCCCTCCGGCCATTTTGAGAAGGCCAGGGCATACATCCAGTCCACCCATTCCACAGCCAAAGCACGGCGATTGACAGCAGCAAACCACATCTGCAATGTGCTCCAATCTTGATCGGTAAATAAACCCGGAAAAGCTGCCCGAACACGGGGCGCATAATATGCTCCCAGGGCTGCCTCATGTTGCGTAGACTTGACACTGTTGGCCGGCCCGGTGAATCGGCCCGCTCGCGCTTCGGCCAAAATTGCATCGCGAAACACTTCGGCCCAGCACTGCTGGTGCGTGCCCAGCGCCAACAGTGCAAATTCTGAGGGGCGCTTGTAAGGGTTTGCTTCGACGCGCGCCAAAAGCTGCCGATACACATCCACACCAGAAGGCTGCTGGGGATCAGCCGCAACTTGGCCGCACACGAATGGAGTGGTTTCTGTGATTCCGGGATAGGCGGGAGCCTCTGAAGTATAAAAACTATGCTGGTAAGCCACAAGGCCCCAGACGCCCAACCCAATCATCATGCTGGTCAGGCCACCAATAATCACCAAGCTCGTCTCGCACGTTGGCCTGTCAATAATGTTTTCCGTTTTCACCCGGCGACGGTCCAGGTAACTCTGCCCGGACAAGAACAACAAACAAAAAACTACCAGAGCGATGCCCTGCACAAACACAAAGAATTCTTCATCTGAAAAGCGACCCTCGATTTGGCTGAGAATGATAGGCAGAAATCCACCGGCCCCGGCCAGGATCAATCGAGCTATCCAGCGTCCTACACGATTGCAAACCAGGGCTGCGACAACAGTCCGATCCAGCCAAGCCAGCGACACGTACATCACAACGAGCGATAGCCAAGCTGCCCACGTGTGTTGGCTGAACGCATACCACGTACTGCTCGCTGCAAGGCCGAGGATCAGCCCGAGGGCTTGCCACGACCATCTATGCCAGCCGGAGCAACAGACGATTTCGCACAGTGCCAAAAGCCCAACGACGAAACTCACTGACCATAGCAAGCGGAGCACCAAATCGCCAGTGACGGACGGTGTGCTGGCGACTTGCACTATCCCCAGATAGCTGACCAGGCAAAACCATACCCCGATTCTATCTGCGATCGCTCCAAACGCGATATTGCTGGCTTGCTGACTTGCCGATTTATTGATCTCTACCCTCCGCCGGCCACAGATGAACACACAGAAACATCAAACGCAAACACGCCCACTTTGTCTTGCCGATACAGTAGCTTGAATTGCGGGGACGACTCTAAACTCGCAAGAGGCAACATGGGTTCCGGCGGCGGCAACGCGATCCGCCCTTGTCCCTGGCCCACGTAAACGTGCGTGATACTGTGCTGGCACAGCAACCGCATTCCTTCCGGCGACGTGCCCCCAACCTGCCTGAGTTGCGCCACCAGATCAGTCACGGCTTTGTCATATCCTGGTTGGTATGGTTTTTCACTCAACAGCGCATATTGCGGCGGCATCGTGTTCTGGCGACCGGCCAATAGCGGAATCCACCATCCCGCATCTGATCCAACCACCGACCGACCGTCATAGATCAAAAAACCCTCCACGAGAAAGCGAGCATCGCCCGGCGTATTGGCGCGAATCCAGTCCATCGCCACCAAGTCAGCCGGAGCCACTATGCGATATAGTGGGTCTATGACGGCGCTGCGTTCTTTGACTCCCCACGACGCCAGGCCAATCAGCCCAACAGCCGCGACCAAATTTCCCCACCGCCTTAGCTGCCCCAATTTGTCGAGCGCCCCGTCAAGCAGGTAGCCACCTAAAAGCCCGGCAGGAATGTACAGACTGATCATGATGGCAAAGCTTGCCATGTGGTTCGACCCCGGCAACCTGATGAGCCGCGTTGCCGTCAGTGCCGCCAATCCCGCAACCCACAAACCAATTGTCGCCACCGCGGCACGCTGCCGGCGCCGAGCCACGCCCCAGATCAGGCCGGCGACAGCCAATGCCATGAGAGCGACGGGAATGTAATGGGCAATGTCACGCCATTGCCCATATTCGCGCAAAACCTGATCCAGCGTAGAGCCGTTGGTAACCCCGGCTTCAATCGTCGCGGCCAGACTGCCGCCTGCGATGTGCATCAGCCACGGCACGATCAGCGCCAGCATTACCAGGCCCGTCACAATCAACCAAGCTGCCCACCTGATCCACGATCTCCAATCTAGTCTCCATCGCGGCAGACCGATTGCCAAAAGCCACGCAACGACGAATGCCGCGTAATAATGCGGCATTCGGTAGTACGATAAAAACATACCCGCCAGCGCCATGGCCGTGAGTAGCATTACGCGCCATCTCTGTTTCGCTTCTGCTTCGGCTAGCTCCCAGGTCAACCAGGCTGCGACCGGCAACACGGCTTGTCCTGCCAGTTGGGAATAACGTCCCCAATTCACGTATTCCATCGGCAAAGGTGAAAGCAATCCGGCCACGAGCAGCGCGCCAATTCCCGCCCACCGGCTTATAGTCAAACGGCAGGCCAGCGGAACGAGGACGAGGATGGCAAGGAAATTGATCATCTGCCCGGCTACCAATGTGTTGCGCGGGATAGCATTGCCCATTAGCCAATGCACAGCGGCGATGTCGCTGTGAAATCCAAAATGAACCGTGAGTGTCCGAAAAGGAGTATACGGCAGCCACGAGTCGAACAGACCGCCGTGATCTACCATCAACTGACCGATGACTGCGTGCTGAACTGAATCGCCCCAAAATGGAACTTGATAGCCACGGATGACGAACAGCCGCACTCCCAAGACCAACAACATAACCAACGCCAAAAGCGCGTCGGAGAGGAACGCTTCGGAATGCATCCACCGTCCAAACGCGGCATGCGCCGCGGCGGGCGAAATGTGGATCACGCGACGATTGCGCCACCCTAGAGCGAGGGCGGATACTGCCACCGGTCCCCACGCGGCTGCCACTCCCAATTGCGCGCCAATCACGCGCGCCCACAGCAATACGAGCGGATAGACGCACAGACTGAGGCCAGCAGACAAACCCAGCATCTCGCCCCAGGTGAGTTTTCTTCCCGGCAACAGATACGTCAGCAGCGCCCAACCCGGCAGTATGAACAACGCCAGCATTACCAACAGAACTTGCACGTCGGACAACGTATCCAGCAATACATTGGCGACTAACTCTCCCCACGCGTAATGAAGCTGAAAGGTCAGTTGCCTATCGCGCGGCTGGCCCGACCGATACATCGCCCCATCGTCATAGGTCGGCCCAAGGCCACGCCCCACCGTGAGCGAGCTGCCTTCAGGCAATCCCTGCGCTTCAATCAGAAAATAGTATCGCCTGGCGTGGGTGTCGTGGATCGGGGGAAACGAGAAAGTGTAAAAGCCGGGGCCAGAAACTCTGACCAGAGGCAGGCTTGCCTGAGCAACATCCCGTTCCGAGGTAGGATCAGTGCGGAGATGCAAAATGGCAACGCCATCGCCGGCGTTGCCATCTACCGCAGCCAATACACTGATGCCATTCAAGCCCCCGTGCCATGCCACAAAAGTCTGTCCCACATTTTGCGTGGCGGTTACCGGGCTGCCTAGACCCAGGGAATTGTTCGGCTGTGTGGCATCCACAAAATCGGAGCAGCCGCTGGCCCACAACGCGATCAGCGCCAACAGAGGCAACAGCCACAAACGGCGATTAGACATTGCCATCTAGCCCTGCTCCGTAGAGGATTGATCCGACGCACCTGTGCGCGCCTGATCGAGTGCCATCTTGCGTACGCGATACAGCGTCTCTTCCATCATGCGCCGGTTGACGCCGACCAGGTCAGCGATCAGTCCAATCAGCGCGACCTGGACACCCAAGATAATCAGGATCGCAGCGAGAATCAACGATTGAATATGGCCGGCTGCTCCTGCACCCGTCAGATAGAAATACAGAAAGCGCAATCCCAGTGCCAGGCCGCCAGCCAGGAAAAGACTGCCAATTGCCGCAAACACGCGCAGTGGCCGGTAGGTGGCATACACCCGCACGATGGTCAAGACGGACTTGGCGATGAATTGAGGTAGGCTCTCGATCAGCCGTGACTCGCGCGTCTTGGGGTTCACCCGCACCGGCACGTACTCTATTGCCAGCCGATGCGCGCCGGCCTGGATGAGCGTCTCGAGCGTGTACGAATACTCGCTCAGCACTGTCGTCCGCAGCGCGGCCTCGCGGCTGAACGCGCGAAAGCCGCTCGTCGCGTCGGGTATGGCAAAGCCCGATGCGCATTGCACGACCCAACTGCCGAACCGCTGCAACAGGCGCTTTATCGGCGAAAAATGTTCGAGTGTTGCCACGCCCCGATCGCCGACCACAATATCGGCCCGGCCGGCCAGGATAGGTTCCACCAACCGGGCAATGTCCGCGCCGTTATACTGATTGTCCGCATCCGTGTTCACGATAATGTCGGCGCCCGCCAGCAGCGCCGTCTCCAACCCGGCCCGGAACGCGCGCGCCAGACCAACGTGCTGAGGGAAGGAATAGACGTGGTGAACGCCCTCCTCGCGCGCCACCTCGACCGTCCGATCGTGGCTGCCGTCGTCAATCACCAACAGCTCGACCTCGTCTATCCTTGGCAATTCGCGCGGCAAATCGCCGAGGGTGACGGGAAGCGTGGCTTCTTCGTTATAGCAGGGGATCTGGATGATTAACTTCATGGTAGACAGCAAGAGGTGCCCATCTCAACGTGCGAGGGAGATTATAACAAAAGACACCAGAAGTGGCAACAATCGCAAGGAAGGCGAATGCGCCGCCTACGCCTCGATCGCTTTCAGCGAAGCGAGCACCCGCTCTGCGGTCGTGGCCCAATTGAACTGCCCAGCGCGCGCCAGGCCGCGCGTTCGCCATTGCGCGCGCAATGTCTCGTCAAACAGCGCGCGCGCCATCGCTTCCGAGAGGGCCGCCACATCCGTCGGATCGGCCACGAGCGCGGCATCTCCTACAACTTCGGGCAGGCTGGTTGTGCTGCTGGCGACCACCGGCGTTCCACAGGCCATCGCCTCTAAAGCAGGCAGGCCAAAGCCTTCGTACAAAGAGGGATATACCAGCAGCGCCGCCTGACGGTAAAAGGCCGGCAAGTGTTCGGGCGCGACCCGACCGGTGAGCTGCACCCCCGTTGCTCGCGCACGCTGTTGAAGCTGTGCGCTGCCCCATCGCTCGACGCCCACCCACACCATCCCAGGCAGATCGGCTCTGACCTGACGCAACCGCTCATACGCATCCAGCAGCCGTCCCAGATTTTTGCGTGGGTGGATGTTGCCGACCGCCAGAATGTAAGGCGGCTCGATCCCGTACTCGCGAAGGGCTGCCCGGTCTATTGCCAGGTCGCCTTCTGTCGTAAATTCCCGGCTAACGCCGGGATAGACGACCCTCGTCTTGGGAAGAGCCGACGGATAAAAGCGCTCCAGTTCGCTGCGCGTGAACTCGGAAAGCGCGATGACGACTTGAGCGCGGCGCACCGCCCAGCCAACCAGCATGGCCATGTATAGAGCAATGTGGATGGGAAAATAATCTGGGTGAGCGCGAAACGAAAGGTCGTGAATCAACACGCCCGCCCGACACGGGATGACGGGCGGCAGCAGAAAAGTCGAAAGGTACCACTCGGCTCGCGTGCGCCGCAGGGCCTGCGTCTGTTGCCAGAGATAAGAAGGCCAGCGGCTCCAGGGGCCAGTATCAACAAGGTCGAACCGGCCAGGCCATGACTGGGCCGAGAGTATCGTCGCCCCGGCCTGGCACGCGATCAGAGTAAGGCGGTCGCCCGAATCAGGCAGTGACCGCAACCCGTCGAGCAGGCCCAATAGATACGATTCGTTGCCGCCGCGATTGCGGCCAATCTCGGTCGCGTTGATCGCCACGCGCATGTCCGTCACTCGCCGAGGCTTGATTGGGGCGCGTGGATGCGCGCCCGGATGTGCTTGAAGCGCAATGGGATTTTCCACGGAGGCTCAAGAGGGCGAATCAGCCGCAGGTAATCGTTCGCGCGGGCTGGGCTGTGGCGGCGTTTGCGGATCATGCGGGGCAAACTCAGCAGGCCCGCCACGCGACCCTCGATGGCGCCTATGTCGCCGCGCGAGAGCAAGCCATACCCTAGCGCGAGCAGGTCGTAAACCACCAGCAACACGATCCACGCCAGGCGCCAACCACCCGGCATGTTCTTGGCAAACATCCACACCTTGTTGCGGCCCAGCATATAGTTCTTGAAGCGCGACCCTTCGCCGGAGGTAGCCGAAGCGGCATGATACACGCGCGCAGCAGGCGTATAGAGGCAGCGCCAACCCGCCCGCTGCGCTCGCCAGGCAAGGTCTGCGTCTTCGGCGTAAAGAAAGAAATCCTCGTCCAATAAACCAATCTCGTTCAGCATGGCGCGCCGATAGAGCGCTGCGCCGCCCGTAGGGCCGAACCGCTCCTCGATGGCGCTGGCGCTCGGATCATCGAGCTGTCCACCGCGCCAATCCCAGCAGAACCCGGCCCAGTCCAGCGCCAGTCCGGTCGAGTTAATAATATCCGGCGCATCGGCAAACAACAGTTTGCAGGCAACCATGCCCACCCCGGGGTCGGATTCGGCTGCGGCCACCATTGCTCCCAGCCAGCCTGGCTCTGCCTGCGTGTCATTGTTCAATATCGCCACGTGTCGGCTATCGCGGGCTCGTATGCCTTGATTGATCGGCGCCGCAAACCCGCGATTGCTCTCGTTGGCAATCACCTCCACCGTCGGCCAATGCTCCCGCAGCCACTCCACCGAGCCATCGGTCGAGCCGTTATCCACGACGATCACTTGAAAATCGGAATACGTCTGCGCCCGGAGCGCGTTCAGGCAACGCTCCAGCAAATGGCGACCGTTCCAATTTGGGATGACGACGGCTATCTCGGGCATAAACACAGACCAGCGCAAAGCTTTCAGCTACTTGATGCGCTCCGCCACGTGCCGCGTGCGCTCGTTGACCCGCCAGACCGCCGTCATCGGTGACATGCCATCGGGCCACCGGGAGCGGCGAACCGGGTTGCCGGGCAGATGGCGCTGGCGCCAGGCGACGCGCCAGCGCCACAGCCCATGCAAACGCCCCCGTATGTTGTGCCAATTTCCTCGCAGCACCTGGCGCAGCGACAGTGTGCCCACATCATACAGCACAGCCAGCGGGAGATAGAGCAAGCCCACCGGCAACGGATAGTTCTTGATCAACAGCCAGACCTTGTTGCGCCCCGAGTGAAAATCCTTGAACGGCGAACCTTCCACGCCGCTCGCCGAGTGGTGATGATAGACGCGCGCTGCCGGCACATACAGGCAACGCCATCCGGCCAGGCGCGCGCGCCAGGCTAAATCTACGTCCTCAAAGTACATGAAAAAATCTGGATCAAAGTCGCCGATTTGATCAAACATGGCCCGTCGGTAAAGGGCCGCCCCGGCGCAAGCTCCAAATACCTCGGTCGATTCTGTGTCTCGGTCTGCGTCTGGTTCTCCTCCACGCCGGTCCCAGGCAATGCCCATCTTGTCCACGCAAATGCCGGTTGAGTTGATCATGTGGGGATTGTCGGCAAAGAGCATCTTGGAGGCGCAGGCGCCCAGGCTCGGGTCGCCGTCCATCACCTGCACCAGCTCGGCCAGCCAGTTCGGCTCGACGCGGGTATCGTTGTTCAGCGTGGCGATGAACTCGGACCGGCTGGCGTGGATGGCCTGGTTGTTGCCCGCCGCAAAGCCCAGGTTCACCGGGTTGCGAATCAGGCGCACGGCCGGAAACTGCTCGGCCACCCAATCGGCTGAGCCGTCGTCAGAGCCATTATCTACCAGGATGATTTCATAATCCGAGTACGTCTGATCTAGCACTGTCGGCAGGCAGTCTTGCAGAAAACGTTTTCCGTTCCAGTTGACAATGATGATCGAGACGCGAGGCGTTGGCCGGGGCTCTGTCACGCTGTTGCTACCTTTCTCATCAGAAGGCCTGGGATCGCGCAACCGGTCGCTTCAGTTAGTCAAGACGAAAGGCACATCGCTATACCAGCGGGCTGTGTTGTAGCCATCGGTTATTTCGGCCATGATGTAATAGGCGCCAGCCGATACCCCGGCCGTGTTCCATATCACCTTGGTCCCAGTCGGCGTTAGACCAGGCGGGGGATAACCCTGCACGACGAGGGGCAAATAAACACACACCGGGCCGCATGGGCTTGGTGCTGGAGCCGTGTAAACTTGGACCAGCGTCTTGCCGTTGGACGGATTAGTGTCGGCGTCATAATACAACGTCACCGTCACACCGGATGTTTCGGATAACTCGTACCAGATGGGCACCTGCGAGTTGATCCTGCCGGTGGGATTGCCGGTGAGCAAGGCATAGTCAATGTGAAAAGTCCAGGGCACGCCCCGGATGTTTTCGTTCGGGTCAAAGCGGAACACACCCCACGACCCGGCTTGCCACGGAGTACCGCCCGGCTCCAAGATCGCCTTAGTCAGGTCAAGCGTATACGTGTTCCAGCCAGGATAGATAACAATGTCATCGGTTGTCGTATGCAGACTGCCAGCCGAGGCAGCCCAAAGAGCGCGCGCCACCCAGCCGCCGTACAGGTCCCAGTTTCCTTCCAGCCACATCCGGACGCTAAAGTATTTGTACTTGCTGGTATCCACGGTCACCGGCGTGTTAAAGCGCAGGCGAGGGTCTCCGCCAGTGTTGGTGGCGTTAAACTGCCCTCCGGAGAACTGGTAACTGTCGAGGCCCAGGATAGACTTGAAGGCATTCGAATTGTCCATGTTCCACGGAACGCCAGCGTTAGTGGCGTAATCAGGCCCGGTGAGGTAGCTGGGATGGGTGACCCACAGCATCGGCGTCCCTTTGACGGTGAGGGTTCCACCGCTGTAAACGGTCGAGCTGCCATACTTGCCACACACGTAATAGTTGCCCGGCGCAATGTTGACCGGAAGCGGATAAGGCAGACCCGAAGGGCCACCCAGCGCAGCGCCCCAGGTGAAGGTGCCCGACGAAGATGGCGATGAGATAGATGCGATTTGTGGTCCGTCACAACCGGACGTGTCCTCGTCCAGGTAGAGGCCCAAGCTGGAACCAGATACCCCGCTCCAACCGAGAGGAAGCATGTGCGTGGTGTCCAAGGGCGTGAGCCGCACCCAGTCAAGCTGCATGTCCACGCCAGCCGTCTTGATCGGATTGAGGCGCAGCCCAGTGACTGTGCCACTCCAGCCCGTGGCGCCTCCATAGTTGCCCCCCACATAGTTCAGCAGATCAACCGTATAGACGTGCCAACCTGTCTGGATGCTGATCCAGTTGGACCAGGCATACTTTGAATAAATTGGATCGTAGAACCAGTATATGTTCGCCAATCCTGCTACACTTGAATACATACGAAAGGAAAAGAAGCGGTATTTGCTGGCGTCAATCGGGTCCGCGACGCCGGTCTTGCCAATGTTCTGGGCGCTGCCGTATCCCTGGTGCAGCACCCAGAAATATGGATCGGCGGTGGCAGTGCGAAAGCTCATAATTCCGCCGCTGAAGGCAACGTTCGAGATGTTATTTATTTCCCAGACATCGCTGCTTTCGTTCATGTCCCACGGGTCGCGCAAGACGACGGTGGCAAAATCGTCTCCTCCGCCGACAGTGCTGCCACTGGGAAAAGTGATGCTGGCCTGGGGCGTAGCTTGGGATGGTGTAGTCGTTCCCAAAAGCGAGAGCATGAGTAGGATGGCTAGAGAAAAGCCAATGGGCCGGGCCAAGTTGAGATGGCCGAGTGTTCTCATTTTGCTTGCCTCCATTGCAATTTACTTTTGCCTGGCTTCTGCCGACGCGCGGCGCAGAGCGCGCGTCGGCCCCGAGGTTCCCAAGAACCATGGACGGGCGCGAGCGTCGGGGCGTGCGGAGGACCAGGTGACGTCTCGTGTCCGACCGTTTTGCGTCAGGCTGCCTGACGATTACAGTTTACACCGGCACGTCTGTCGGTGTCAATAGCTTGATGGTCACACCCGCCTGATCCACAAACGGGTGTCACGATGAAGAGTTGCCAAGAAACCCGACCGATCATGAGGCGGGTTTTTCCGCTTGGGCGAAGAGTATATCGCCCCATGCCCGGTGGGCGATCTGCTGGTGAAAGCGGCTCAGTCGGCGCACCAGGTGTTGCGCCAGGCGGACGCGTAGCGTTTTTGTGTGAATCTGGTCAGGATTGAGGGCGCTATTGGTGCGCACATCTATATTGACGAAACCCGTTCGTTCGAGCATGGCGCACAGTGTCTGCGGTGTAAAGTAAAAGAGGTGCTCCCCTGGGCTTAACACCGACCATTCGCGCCCGACCAACTTGTAAGCCAGGCTATTGAAATTAGGGGTAGTGATGGATAGGACACCTCCTGGTCGAAGCACGCGATGGATCTCCTTGAGATCGGCCATCGGGTCGAGCAGGTGTTCGATGGTCTCCTGCAACGTCACGACATCATAGCGATGGTCGGGCAAGTTGGATTCGGTCATGCGGCCCTGTATCACATCCAGGCCCAATCGGGAGCGAGCGAATTCCACGCCGCCGCTGGCGATTTCTACTCCCTGGACTTGCCAGCCATCGCGCTGTGCCACGTGTAAAAAGAGGCCAGCCCCGGCGCCCACGTCAAGCAGCCAGTTCGTTTGCCGGTAGGGGCGCAACTCGTCTAATGTGGGCAGATATCGCCGATACAACTCTTCCGAATTGACCTGATCGGCGCGCACGCCCCAACTCGGCAGATATTCCTGCTCAAAGTACTCGCGGCTGTAACGACCCCAGATAAAGTCCAGTGACGGGCGTGGATTGGTGTAGACCAGAGAGCACTGGCGGCAGCGCACGACGGTCAAATTAAACTTGGCCGCGATGACCGCGCCGTCGTCGGCCAGGCAGAGGTTACACCGGATATATTCCATTTCGCCCCTGTGTTATCTGTGTCGCAGCCAGGTGAGGTAACCACGGACTTGTCTGGTCAGAGCCTCTCCGCCTTGATACCACAGAGTATTCCAAGCGCGACCGGGCAAACGCCACAGGGAAGTCGGCGCAGGTTTCTGTCCTGACTCGCCGGACTTTGTAACGTAAGCAATCACGTCACCGCCGAACGAGTCCAGGTCTTTGAACCGGACCTGCTCCGCGCCCAATAGCTGGACGAACTTGATTTCCAACTCTTCGCGAGTGTAAAACACGTGCCAATGACATTCTTCGCCCTTGCAGATCATCTCACATACTTTACTATAGTCGCCATAACCGATGTGCGGCGCTCTCTTCCAGGTAATAAAATGCAAAGCCGCCTTTCCCTTGGGTTTCAGGACTCGCATGATCTCGGCCAGAAGCAGAAAGGCCGCATGTTCCTCTATGTGCTGGATGCACGCGGTGCTATACACTTTGTCAAACACATGGTCCTCAAAGGGTATCGTCCTTCCATCGTAACGTTGCCAGGAGAGGGCTGGATGAGACAATCGCTTTTGAGCCAGTTCGAGTGTCGCCTCTGAAATATCGAGGCCAACTATCTTCTTGACCTGGCAGCGGCTTAAAAGCTCTTCGATGATGTATCCGACCCCACAACCAAAATCCAGCACAATATCCTCTGCTCCAAAGAAGCCCGGCGGGAACATGGCTTTACAATAACCCTCTGCGCGCGCTTTTAATTCTTCAGGAGTCATCACTCCGTCATGGCTTTTCACATTAAACTCACCCAGCGAATACGGCTTTATCCATGTATCTTGGTAGCTCATCCTTCCTCCATGGCGTGGGTTGTGAGGGCGGGGACGTCTATTCACCAACGCGCCTATGAACAACAGCATCCGACCGACTCTTTGCGCCTTATTGGTGTCTCATCCATGTGAGATAAGAGCGAATTTCTTTGACCAAGGCAGCTCCGCCCTGGTACCACAGGATGCCGAATGTGCGAATAGGCAGTCGCCACCAAGGAGTCGGCTCGACCATCTTTTGTGCCGCCCCAGCCGGCATTGGGAGCCGGGGGCCGGTGCGCGCCCGATAGGCAGGCTTGCCATCTCCTTGCTCGAACCGGTCGGCGTTGCTAGGCGGCCGGGTCTTGCGCTTTTGGCCGACCAGCGTCACGCACTCGACTCCGTCCGGGAAAGCGCGTTTCATGACCGCGTTCAAGATGCTGATGGTGCGCTCAGCGTGGGCCAGGCTCTCGGGCGACTTGTCACACGCCAGATAGTAGAGATCGCGGAAACGATCCAGAAAGATATAGCGGTAGTCTGCCATGTCAATGTGAAAATATTTCTCGACGGAGGGGATGATGGCCCATTCGCTGCAATCTTCGTTGACGGAAGCCACGCCGGGAGGAATAGGAACCGACTTGATGCGCTCGTCTCGATAGCGCGGAAAGATGGCCTCTTGCGCCCAGTCGAGAAGCGCGGCGGCGACCAGGTTGGCTTTATGATTGTTCTGAATATGCTCGTCAATCGCGATGCAGCCATTCATTTTGATGCTGTCGTACACACTCTGCATCAACTGGTCGAGGTCCGGCACGTGATGGAGCGAATGAAAGGCGAACACGACGTCCAAGCTTTCCGGCTTGAACCGCAGGTTGCCCATCGCAGCGCAGATGCACTCCAGGAAAACGCCTTGCTTCATCGCGTACTCTTTGGCCGTGCGCATGTTTTCCAGGCCCGGATCATACGTGACCACGTCAAAGCCGCAGCGGGCCAGGTAAAACGAAGTCCAGCCGCTGCCGGAGCCGATGTCGAGCAATCGCCCGCCGCGCGCGACCAAAAGATGTTCGGCCAACCGGGCAACCCCGGCTACCCGCTGCCGCTCTGTATGAGGGGCAGCCTCTCCCACCTGGTAAGGCAAAAAGCCGGGCACGTCGCCCCGCGAGTCCACATAGCCGGTATAGCCCTGGTCATAGTGCCAGCGATAAAAGGTTCCCCAATACTCGCCGTCCTTCTTGACGCTTTCTGGCATCAGGTCATACAAGGAGAGCACATAGTCAGCGATGGGCCAAGTCCGTTGGCATTCGCGGCAGACGACCTGTCCCTCCTTGACCTCTTCAACCTCTCGCTCGCCGTAGCGCACCTGTTCAGTTTGCGCCTGATGCAAAGCCAGACGGTCAGCGCCGCAGACAGGGCACAACATCAATTCGACTAGTTCGGCTCTCATCGTGTTCTCACTCCACGGGACCAAACTGTTGGTCAAGCTGGAATAGAGTGACCAGTTTTTTCTGCACCTGCTCGTAGCCGGGATCAATAAAGTTGGGCTGATACGGGACGCCAAAGAGATGCACGATCTCGCCATCAGCCCGACGACGGGCGGCCTGCACCCGCTGCCGCTTGGCCAACATCACGGGATAAAAGCGAGCCACGTCGCTGCCGGCGACCAGTAGGCTGTAGGCCGTGCTGGGAATCTCTATCAGGTCATCATCCGTCAGGCGAGGCAGCCAAGAAGACAGCACTCGTCCGGGCCCACCGCGCCGACGCAGCTCCGCTCGCGTTTTCGACCAAAGCGCGCACATTCCTTCCTGGCGCAACGTGCGCCACGCTTCGCGCCAGTAATACTCTGCGGTATAAACCGGCTGAGCCGGTTGCGGCGGCATCGTGGGGCGGCGCTCCACTCGGAATGCTGCCGGGTCGAACCCGGGGCGCGCGTAGAGATAGGCCCGTTCCAGCATCAGGAGCAACGCAACCGGCAACACTCGCACCAGGTTTTCGTCGCCGTAATTCTTGATGAGCGAATAGAGCGCGTTGCGCTCGTAGAGAACCAGCTTGCGCTCTTGTCCGACTTGACCCCAGTAACCATGATGAACGTGATAGGAGACCGAGCGGCCGGCCAGCATCGCTCGGTAACCCATCACCCACAGCCGCCAGCCCAGGTCGGTGTCTTCAAAGTAGGCAAAAAAATCTTCGTCAAAGCCGCCAACGTCGAGAAAGACTTGGCGATTCATCAGCATCGCGCCTCCGCACGGCGCGAGAATCTCTCGATCCTCTGTATAATCGTCAACACGCTCGTCGCCATAGCCGATCTGCCAACCGTGGCCGTAGAAATTATGGAGTGAACCGGCAAAGTCAATTCGCTTGCCATCCCAACTCAGTATCCGCGAGCCGACGGCGACCACGTCGTCCGCGGCCAGCACCGGCTTGACCAACTCGGTCAGCCAAGTCGGCTCGACCCGCATATCGTTGTTCAGAAGGGCAACATATTCTCCTTTGGCTTCAGCCGCGGCCAGGTTGTTGGCCCGCGAAAAGCCATAGTTGTGCGGCAAGGCGACGATCCGCACTTGTGGAAAGTGCTTTTGCGCAAACTTACGCGAGTCGTCCGTCGAGGCATTGTCCGCCAGAATCAATTCCAGCCGGTCGGTCGGATAGTCCAGCGCCAGCAGCGAACGAAAGCAAGGCTCCAGGTGTTGCACGCCGTTGTAGTTGAGGACGATCACGCTAACATGAGGCCAGTCCACGCTCAATGCTCCAGTTTCCACACCAGGTAGCCAATGATCTCGCGCTTCAGGGCGGCCCATCCGCCTTGGCGCAAGCTGCGCCACGCCTTGACCAGCCTCTCTCCCCACGAACGAGCGGGACGTGGTGGAACCGCCGTTGCGTATGTCGTAAACGTCAACTCTATCAATTGCCTGCCTCGATCAGGAGCGAGCCGGGGGGCGCGACAAAACTCTACCAGGGGGCGGGTGGTTTGCTCCCAACGATAGGCGCGCGCCAGGTCGGCAAAGCACGGAGCGAGATCGGCTTTGAGGTTGGGAGTGGCGAGCAAGTCCAAGATGGCCTGGGCCAGGCCCGACGCATCCTGATAGCCGACGACGGCACCCAATCGGTGCCGCTCCACCAATTCGCTGGCCGTGTCGCCTTCAGTCGCGATGATTGGCAGCCCGGCCCAGATGTAATCGAGCACGCGATTACGAAAGGCAAAGCGGGTTTCGACGTGTTCCAGGTGGAGGGAAAGACCCAGGTCGGCTTCGAGCAGATAATTCTCGCGCTCCTGGTAAGGAATCCAATCGTGGAAGAAAACGTGCCGGTCGGTCAGGCCCAATTTGTCGCTCAAGCTCATCGTCTGCTGGCACATGGGCGAAACGGCTGTGACGTTGGGGCTGGGATGGCGCGTGGCGGCGAAAAAGACGACGACCTCGGGTCGTTTCTCGATCACCTGCGGCATCGCGTGGACGAGTGTGAGTGGATCGAGCCAGTCGTAGAGGCCACCGCCCCAGAACAACACTCGGGCATCGGGAGGAATGCCGCTGTAGACGCCTTTCAGCACGGGCTGGCGGTGTCGAGGCGGCTCGTCGGGCAAGCCAAACGAGACCACGTCCACCAGGCGACGGAGCGATGGATCGTCGGCGTAGGTCGTTGGATTGACGCGGCCCAGGGCGGCGAGCATGCCGATCCAATAATCGCGCTGCCGCTCGCTGTTGCAAACAAAATAGTCCCCAACTGCCAGTTGCTCGTTCAACACTGCTGCGCCATCCCGAAAGACGTGCCACTGAAATTCCTGTCCCTTGCCTTCGGAGATAAAGTGTTGAATGTTTTCCAGGACAAAAGAGTGAGGTACGCTCAAGACCAGAGGCATCGGCAGCATTTTCAGAAATGGAA
>Ga0315284_10007302_pt1 | contig 15769 bp, 17 predicted proteins | sample YL17G09_16_MG_FD_203696 | JGI IMG/M metagenome (GOLD analysis project Ga0315284, IMG submission 203696) | Sediment microbial communities from Yellowstone Lake, YNP, Wyoming, USA - YL17G09_16 | ecosystem: Environmental > Aquatic > Freshwater > Lake > Sediment | place: USA: Wyoming | collected... | reverse complement strand
AGAACTCGTCAGCTCTTCTTTTTCCTGGTAGAGTAAAAAGTGACTCTTGTCCCTCTCTTTGCTCCCTTTTTCTTTGCAATAAAGCTTACTCGTTTTGCCATTTTCTCTCGTCCTAAATGCTCTATTTGAATCTAATATCTTTCTATTTCATCGTCCTGATTTCTAAAATTTCCGGATCTTGTTGGCAGGGCGCCTCGTTATGCATGAATCGCAAAGAATTTGTTTAAAGAGGAAGAATTTTGGAATGTAATATGCGCACCTTCTGCATACAACCTTGCTATATGCCTCACATCTGAAGCGGTGAGATTCATTAATGCCGGGGCTCGGGATGAACCGGGGATCAACGGAAATTGCAGATGAAGATCGGCTGAGAGGAATCAGAATCACCAATCAAAGATAGAGGAAGTCTTCTTCTTTCTAGCTCTCTTCTTTCTCTCTGGCATTTCCTTCAATTCCGATTCAATATCTTTCTCAGAAATGACCTTTGCTAACGCATTGACGTATTGCTTCTTGGTGGGGGGAATCTTACGAGTTTGGAAAAATCCCTGTTCGACTTTTCCCTTTAATTTAATATGGTGTTTCTTAGCCAGGAATTTCAATTTCTGCATACTTAACCCGGCCAAAGTCTTCTTCGTCCCCGAACTCTCGGGCATAATTCCCTGCTTCTTCATGAAAACGATCCAGCTGTCAGTTCCCTGCGCTCTATTGCATCGAGCGCAGAGACATACACAATTCTTGAAAGTCGCTTTCCCGCCTCTTGAAGCCGCTCTCTTATGACCGACTTGCATTTCGTCGAATTCGATACGTTTTCCGCAAGCTGGATTCTGACATCTGCCTTTCGCATTTCGATATAGAATCTGTTTGTCCCTGATGCCGAATGTCCGCTTAGTTCGCTTTACGTTATAACTCCACATTCAATTCATTCCTCCTTCAAGTCCCCATCCGGCATCGATGGAGCCGATAGTCAATCTTTCGATATTTCTGCGGAAAAACCCTTATCTCCTGACGAGGAGATGCCGGAATTCGAGGAAACGGCGATGAAGAATGGATTGGAGATAGACGAAGGAATGGATGATTGGGGGCCAGACAATCTAACGCCGGAGCGTAAAGCCATAATCGACCTCAAGTTGAGAATCGGGAGAAATAAGTATGATGCGATATTCTATTCCGTTGCGCTAACACTGATCTCAATTTCGGTCGGCATCTATTTCTCAATCTTTCTCAGTCCGGTAGATGTTCCCATTACTTACTGGAATCTCGCGGCTGATTTGCTATTCTTTGGCTTTCTCTTCGGTGGCTGGAAATTTGTTTGGAACTGGAAGTTCATGCCAGAAGACAAAATGATTTATAATGAACTAATAAGGAGAGAATACGTAAAAAGAAGTTCACACAAGGTGAGGCATTACCGATGATCTGATTATTTACTTAACAATCCTTGACAAGACAGGTGAGGAAATGGGTATGCTTGATGATATTAAACGGACCTGGAACAATCTTACCCCAGAACAAAAGCTCCGATTGAGCAAAATTGCTGGGACGACGATTGGAACGCTCGCAAATAACGTATGTAATTCGCTCCCAGCAAAACAGAGGGATGAGTGGAACAAGAAACGGCCTATGCATCATGGTGACATTGGATTCTTAGTGGCTCAATATGGGAAAATGACCGATAACCCCAATCTGCTGCAATTTGGGAAAAAACTCAGAGAAACCGATATTCAAGATAAGGATGAGTGGATTTTCAGAGATGAGATCAAGCCTATCAAGTTAAGAAAGCGGGAGAAGAAGTGAAAGTCGAAGATGGCTTTGGAAAAAGCCTTTATCTCCTGACGAGGAGATGACTGCAGGAGGAATTGGAAATGTCTAAGAGTCAGATATTTCAGGGTGATGCTTTGCGTTTTTCAGGGTTGCCACTTGAATTTGCTGTCAGCCAGATTCTAACCCAGATTGATGGTGTTCAGAATGTATTACCGAAAGGTCGCCTCTATTATGAAGCTATGGATCAGGGAATTTCCAAGACTTGCGAAACCGATCTTTGGGCAATTCATGGTTGGACGAAATGCCATAAGGTAGACGAAAGTGGATTGGAAGATGAATGGACAGAGATATTGCACGAATTGTCAATTGAGTGCGAGCATAGATCCGGCGAAAAACATTGGTGTTTCTTTCCTCAAGCTAGTAATGTCGTAGATTTGAGCGAGAATCTATTCTTCAATGAAATCCTAAAAAATGAGAAAGCTTACAATCTTGGGAAGTTACACCGAATCAAACGCGAATTTTTCCTAAAAGCTAAAATTGTGGGAGATGGAATAGAATTATTTGAAAAGAGTAATTCCCTTGGTAATTGGGACAAGAATCCGGAGTCGATACGTGACGCTATCAGACAAGTGTTAATGCCAGTTGGTCATTTAATCCCAAATATTTTCATTAGAAATTTCATTTTGAGCTATTCAGGTCAGGAAATGGCTTTCTGTACTCCAATAATCGTCACATCAGCTAGAATTCATGCCTTGAAGGAAGGGATTGGCTGGGATGAGCTTTCAAAATGCGAGGAGATTAATGAATGCTTTTCGCAAGAGAAAAGTGTCATTTGTACAGTTTGTACTCCCACCAACATTGAGAGCCACTGGCGCAATTGTGTAAGAAAATTCCTTTTAGAACTCAAAAAGAATGATAACGATACCTTTGTAAAAAGTGTTTCAAGATTTGGGGATCCGTCAGAAGATGGAATAGTTGATGATATTTCATATAAGATATTCAATGGCAGTCCAAAAAGGGTGATTATTACTCAGATTGACTCCCTAAAAGATACTCTTAAAGAATATCTACAGAACTTTGAAAAAATCATCAATGAGACAATCCAATGATGTTTATCTAATTGAATGGAAGCTGAGTGAGATCGGAATGGAAAGGTAATTGGCGAAAAAAGAGCCTTGAAAGGCGATCGGCTCCGGCCATATTACTTCTTGAGTGAATCCGGTCCTCGATTTACTAGATAGCGAGAGATTCGAATTCCATCTCGCCCGCATTCGTGCTCCCATCTGTAGGGGACCTAACAATTATTTTGGAAAAGCCTTATCTCCTGGCGAGGTGATGACCGAGGGGGAATGGCATGGGGAACCATAGGTTGTTGGTGGTGAGCATAGTGACCATCCTGCTGGCCGGGATGTTCGCCGGATCCGGTACGGTATCAAATGTCGCAGCAGACGGTCAGACCGTCAATTTCACCGTTCACCTCGAATCTATCGGGCTCGTCGGCGGGTTCTCGGCTGTAATCGATTGGCCGGCGAAGATGGATGTCGCCAGGGGAGACATCGCCGCGATTAACTACGATATCGAGGCAGCCTCCGGGTCAATCAAAATCACAATACCTCTGAGCACAATTAGCTTCGGACTTGTCGCCGATCAGAGCATCATCGTCCCGTTGCCCGAGACGCCGGTCGGCACCGTGAGCATCCCAATCCTTCAATATCTGGCGCAGATCCCAACGAGCCTCGCGAGTCTGAATATCAACATCCAGGGAGCGGTCTCCCTGCAGAAGGCGATATGGACCTGCGACGCGAGCGACATCATCTCAGAGAACAGCGAACTAGAGTGGACATCCTGGGGAACCAAGTCGTTCAAACTCCAGACTCATTCTGAGACGCAGCAGATCACTGTCACCACGACTTTCGGCTACGCCCTTTCGATCGGCGTCTCCGGGTCCGTCCTCGGAATGAGCATGGAGCTGATCCACCCGGTCCAGATCGCGGCCGTCAACGAGCAGGGCAGCCATGCGACAGTGATCTCCGGGGTGGATCCGTTCCCGACATGGCTGCTCGTCGTCGGGGTGATCGGCGCGGTCGCAATCATCGGCGGGTTCCTATACTACAGACGATCGGGGAGAGTTTCGCCGATGCCTCCGGAGACAGTCCCCATTATCCCTATGGTTCCGACAAGCCAGCCGATACAGCCGCCGGTCCTACCCGATGCCAAAGTCGTTCATCATGGCGCCAAGAAGATTCCCAAGCCTGAAACGACGATGGCGCCGCTGATGTACTGCCCGGCGTGCGGGGCAGATCTCAGGATAGGAGACGGCTTCTGCATGAAATGCGGGAGGAGATTCATCTGATCCCCCCAGCTATCTCGTGGTAAGAAAAAGCTCTGAGGGGGGGGGAGGTTGAGAACTCGCAATCTCTCCTTTCCGCACCTACCATGGATGCTGAGAGGACTGGACAGTAGATTCACGGAAACCTACTCATCGGAGAGCTGGCATTGATTCATAAAGAGAAAACATAAGATACGGAGAAAGATTAATCAATTGAAGATTTCATTTGAGGTTCCAGGAGGAAGGCATAATATGTGGCAACATCAACCTATCCCGCCACCTGCGGGTTTCTTTCAGCAACCAACGATGAATGTAACCCAGCGACAACAGATTATCCAGAATTACCCCATCGGAGCAAGGGAGGTCGATGTTGACGGAAATTACCACCCAAAGGAATTTCTGAGGAAGCTTTCTCGCTATTTTACCATGATGCAATACAATGTCACATCCGAAAGCGGTGACATGATCAAGAGCCCGGTGGGACAACAGACTGGTGAATTCCACGGAAATATCCAAGCTAATGCTTCATTTCCGATAAATCCTGCTGGGACATTTAACTACAACGATTACACAATGATCTGGTTGTTGCTGATTGTATTTACCATAATCGGAATTGCCATTGGGATATACACCTATGGCATCGGCCTCGCCATTATGTTGATTCTATTCTTTCTTACATTCATTATGTACGGCAATCAGCTCTGCAATAGGACTGTGTCATTTTCAGGTCGGTTAGATCTTTACCTCCAGGCGCATTTAGATGGTGAAATCTATGAAGATTTTCGTTCTGGGGCAAGTGGGAGAATGCCTGTATCCAGCAATCTATCATTGATTCTCGGTGGAAGAATCGAACCGATAACTAATCGACTGGGGTTGAAAGAAGAGCAGTTCTTGATGTCCGGGAGAGGGAAAATGTTGAATTCCGCCGAATGGTTCCAAGCTATCGATTTTTTCACATCTAAGGTTAGAACAGATATTAACGGATTGGCTGAGAAAGCCGAGGCTGTTAGACTGGAGCTGAGCTCACGATGACGTGTGAATATTGTGGCGGCACACAACTGGTTGAGGGCCGATGCACATCATGCGGTCATCCTCAGGAGCCTCTTAAAGAGAAAAAAACAGATCACTTGCTATCGAAGAGAAGTATATCTTATGAGGGGCACTCTTTCTATTCTAAGATTCCGGGACAGCCTATCGCTCAACGGCAATTTGGTCGTGAACCCTCGGATGACCGAAATATCCCTAAGTCTCTACGATTCGCGGTTCTCGCACGCGATAATTACACTTGTCAGTACTGTGGAATGAGAGCACCAAATGTGACACTCGAAGTTGACCATATGATTTCTTGGAAAGACGGAGGTAAGACTTCGATTGACAATCTCGTAACTTCCTGTCGTGATTGCAACAGAGGAAAATCCTCTAGATCCATCGCATAATGTCAATATCTGGAGAATCAATGCTCCCATCTCTCTGGGAGAATGATCAGGAAGAATCCTTATCTACGCTTCAAGGAATTACCAAAAAGAATTGATCTCATGCAAGAGCTTCCGCGCAAGAACCGAGGAATCAAAAAGAAAGTCGCGAAGATATTATCGAAAGCAAGGACACAGACGAAGCCAGAATATCTATTGGTTCAAGTGCCCGGTGGTGGCAATCTTCGCTCCTATCTTGACCAGGCCGATCGAATTCTTTCAAACATAGCAACTCTTGATGACCCAGGTTTGCTGAATCTCGAGAGACTTGCGAGCAAATTAGAGAGCATCATCACAGGGATGAATCTCCGAGACAATCTCATCGAATTGAGCACGAGAAAAAGATCTCAGAAGAACGGAAACAAATTCGAGCGGGATCTCCTCGAATATCAGCGGATGATTGATTACCAACAGAAGGTCACCGATTCTCAGATTTCGGAGCTCAGAGCAATTTCTATGGGGGATATGCAGGAGAATTCTTCCATCCCATCGAGCAGATTGCAGGAAGGAAGGACGATTGATATTGGCAAGATTGGACTGCAATTGACAAATGCAGGTTTCAAAGGGGTTGAATTTTCCTCAGATTTTCATGGAATGCGATTTCAACTGGTTGCAAAGGGCAAGAGGAGAGAAGCGAGGCAAACAGTTTGGACATACCCGACAATATTGATCAAGACAGTGAAGACATTTGATACCGAATCCGCTCGGGAGCTTGCCAGGGATTTCTCTTCTATTTACAGGCAAATTATGAAACCTATTGCGGGAGAGTGCTTCCTCTATTGCGTCATTGCAGACACTGCTCAACCAGATGCGGAGATTCTGTTCTTGAAGATGGTACAAAAAGAAAAGAGCAAGCTGAGATACTTAGCAATTGACTCGGGGGATGGGGATTTCATAATAGCCAGCGTTTCCAAAAAAGAAATCTTCCCTCCAAACAGGATTGAGATATATGCTCCAAGGAAGGATCACAGCGATTTTGGGAAAGCGATTGAAATCATCAGGGATTCATTGTAACTCATTTTTAACTATGCTCCCACCTCGTAAGAATCAGTGCTTCTAAGTGAAGTTGAACAGTGCTTCCAGTTCTCAAAGCACCCTTCGAGGAAGCCTTATCTCCTGACGAAGCGATGACTGGGGCGAGGAATTGGATTGAAGTGCCCGAATTGTGGACAGGACAATCTCGACTTCAAGATAGTCTGCGGTTACTGCGGGACGCAACTCAGAAATTTCCCGGAGAAGACGGAGATTTCCAAGCCAATTGATGATCAAGCATCATCACAAGAAGCTGATATGCAATCGAGAGCGCTCAATAGGAAATTGGTTTACTCTGAGGCAGTTGGAATTCTCCTTTTAATCCTACCAATCCTTTTGAGTGCGCTGGCCTATATCTTCACCTCCTATCTAATCGGTATCAATGAGATCTCATCCCCATACATCCTGGTTGTTTCTTCACTTATCTTAATGAGCTTGGGCATTCTTGCAGGATCCATCATTTTCAATGAAGGATGGAGCCTTGAGTCGATAGAATCCCCGATCAAGGGCGTGATTGCATTCTTCCTTTGCGCTTCGCTTCTTTTCGTATGCATTTTTGGTTCAATTGCTATTTTTGACAGCACTTCCCAATATCAGTATCATGAACCCATCAATTTGCAGACTTTCCCCAACTCGGGTGTGGTCGAGAATTGGAAAATAGATACCGCATCCGAAGCTGGCATCGTGGGATGGGAATATGGAATTGTAATCAGGAATATACTTGCACATTCTTCGATTGATCCAGTCCTTTCTTACCCGGGAATCGATTTGCGTGTATCTTCAAATTGTCTTATTGAGAATTGTATTTTTATCGGCCCGTCAATCGGGATAGATCTGAATAGTTGCCATGATATTGTAATAAGGAATTGCACTTTCTCGGTGACAAACGGCGTAATCCTGTCCAATTGCCAGAACATCGAGATTGTGAATTGTGTCTTCAGCAGCGAATATTACATTTTAAAGGATAATAATTGTTCAGGGATTGTTGACGAGTCGAATACGGTCAAGGCAGCGAGTCAATTGCCGAAGTACTCGGATTTCCTTTTCCCTCCATTAGCATCGGTTGCTGAGGCACTTCTTATCATTCTCTTCGTCGTCTGGTTATTCCTGTTTGGTTGGCTCAGAGCAATAAGACCCGGAGATCTTTAGGTCGAGGTCATTGTAGACGAATTTCGGAAAAAGCCTTGAAAGGGGTTTAGAGCCGAAAGCTCAATCCGGTCTGATTGACCGATTTTTACGACCTTACTGGCTAGGAAAATGAGTAAATCCTGCAGGGTCCACTATTCGTGCTCTTATGTCCGGAAAGAATGCTCCCACTTCTATGAGAGCGCTCTCAGGAAAAACCTTATCTCCTAATAACTGATAATTCAAAGACATCGTACCGGATGACCCGCTCAAGTGGAAGAATGAATCGCGCGGTCAAGATCGAAAAAGTGAATCGCGCACAAGGATTGAGCGCCGGGTCAAACCCCTTCTCTCTTTCACATTTCGGATAGCGGAGGATTTTCTCCCCCATCCTAAGGGCCCTCGACTAATTTTCACCCCTTTCGGCAAAGATTTCAATGCATCGCAGATGCAAAATGGAAATCATCCGGTCGGTCTCAGAACCTTAAAGATGGGTCGCCGTGCGAATCTATTTCAAGGTATGTCTGGAACGTTCTAGATAACAATAATAGACCCAATGTTGATTTGGTTCTCGTCCTCAGTTGGAAGGCCGACGAGGGGTGAACGTTATGGCAGTTGCAAGATTGAAATTTCTTGATAAGGACGAAGAAGAAATTATTCACAGTCAAAGCCTGAAATGTCTTTATGGTATCGGAGTCGCAATACAGAGTCCTTCTGTTCTTAAAATCCTCGATGATAATGGAGCAGATATTGACTATAAAAAAGGCATAGCCAAAATACCCGAGGAAATGGTTAACGAAGCCATCAAGAAGGCTCCAAAGAACATACGACTCGGAGCAAGAGATCCGAAACGAGATCTCCTACTGCCAGTTGAAGCGCGCCCGTACATTTCAACCGGTGGCGTCACAGTGACCATGCATGATTTTGAGACCGGTCTGGAACGAGATGCTACAAGAAAGGACCTCGCGGATTTCGCTCGACTAGCTGATTACTTGGATCCTATCGATGCTTTCTGGCCAATAGTCACCGTGAAGGATGTTCCTCCAAATGCCCACATGGTTCACGAGCTCTGGGTCTCCCTGCAGAACACGACGAAACATATACTGGGATCACTTGGATCAGCTACACTGGGAGTGCCTGACGCAAAAAGGCAGATCGCAATTGGAGAGCTCGTCTCGGGAAGCGTTGAGGAAATGAAAAAGCGACCGCCTTTTTCAATTCTCAGCTGCATCATTGCCCCATTGACTTTTGAGAAGGGGGCTGTCGAGGCACAGGTGGAGTATGCAAGAGCGGGGATACCGGTAATCTCTATGTCCATGTCTCTCGGAGGAATGACATCCCCTGTTACAGTTGCTGGGACGATACTGAACGCGAATTCTGAGAATTTGGCAAGTCTGGTAATTACTCAGTTCGCAGAAGCGGGCGCCCCGCACATATATAGCTCCGAGTCCACACTCGTGAACATGAAGACCGGTTTTATCGACTATCTTGGGGTTGAATATCCATTAATCTCATCGGCCGTGGGTCAGATGGCAACGAGATATGGATTGCCGAAGATGACTGGATGCATGGGAATCGACGCCGAAAAGGTGGGCAATCCAACACAGTTCGGCGAGACAGCCGCCAATATCATGACGACAATGTCCGGAACAGACCTTTGCTCAGGAGCGGGAGGGATAGACAACGACAGGAGTTGCGCTCTCGAACAGGTGGTTGTTGACGCGTATCTATGGGAAGATTTCCGAGCGTTCATTAGGAAATTCGAGATCAATGAGAAAACCCTCGCCCTCGATGTAACTCGCGAGGTAGGTCACGGAAATACCTTCTTGAAACATCCGCATACTGCCAAGAACTTCAGGAACGAGATGTACTTTCGAAAAGAAAGGATGGAGATCTACGGAGCAACACTTTCGGACATAATGGTATCAGATGCTAAGAGAGTCGTCAAAAAGGCTCTTTCTGAGCACAGAGTAGAGCCGCTAGATGGAGAGATTGTCGACCGAGGCAACAAGATCATCGAAGATTATGAGAAAGAGTTAGGCGATGGCTGAACAGCCGCTATATTCCTGCCCACGAGTCCAAAAGGATAAATCTATATTGCCAAAAACGAGTTTTCACACATAGTTTAAGTGCCGAGTATTTTCTCATATTCCCTTATTAGCTCATCGCCCTGCTTGATGATATCTCGATCGATCTGCGGTACTTCATGTTCCTTTAAAAGCTTCTTAGCTATCTTTCTGGCCTCTGGAACCATTCGATTGGAAAGTGTCGCCTCCCATGCAAGCTTCTCCTTGTTAAAGAAGAAGAGTTCTTTTTTGAAGTTCTTCGCAGTATGGGGGTGAGTGAGGAAGGTTTTTCCATGACCGACCTCTTTCACGACATCAAGGGCAATTGTTGCCTCGTTTATTGTGAAATCTCTCTTGAATGAACGAAAATGTTCCCAGAGATACGCGTCAATGACTAGCTGTTCATATGAACAACCCTTTGCTACATCGATTGAACCCATGCCTGCAGCAAGATCTGTTTCAGCCAAAATTGACATTGCACATCCAGCCAGTTCAGAAAAAGCAGTCATTATGCCGGGTTTTGAGTTAGCATTAGAGCCCCAACCCGCAACCATGCATGGAAGATTATATCTCTTCGCCATTTGACCCGTAGCTGCACATATGAACGGTACCTCTGGGGCATTATAATTTATGACACCGGTCTGCATGTCGATAGGGGTGGACTCAGAAGAATAGACATGAGGGGAGCCTGGAGCTGCCACCTGGTCTATTACGAGACTTGCCAAATTCTCGGTATTAACGTTCGTGATCATCCCCGCCAAGGTCACAGGACTAGACATACCTCCCAATGACATCGACATCGAGACAATTGGAATTCCTGCCTTTGCGAATTCAACCTGAGCTTCGATGGCTCCTTTCTCAAATGTGAGGGGGGCAATTGGGCACGACATTACCGAGATGATGGGATGTTTTCTGAGTTCGTCCTCTCCGCCGACAATCAACGATGCGAGCTCTATCTGCTTACGGGCATCTAAGCCACTTAGCACTGTAACCCCCTCTACATGCTTAGTGGTGTTTTGAAGCGTGGTCCAAATTTCATGAGCGCCGTGAGCACCTTGAGGAACTTCGGTCGCGGTCAAAGAGGTCCAAAGATAATCGACCTGTTCCAATGCGTCGCCAAGTCTCGTGAAACTCGCGAGATCTGCTCTTGTTGAACTATGATCTATCCCTGTTTCTAAATCCGGTATATGAAAAGCAAGGCCATTCGTAGCAGTAAAAGGAAAATTATCAACGGGTATCTCGAGATTGTGCTTGGGATCGCGGGCACAATACACAATTCGCTTTGGCGCCTTCTTGAGAGATTCATTGACCAGACTTTCTGGTATTTTGGCTATCCCCTTACTATGAGTCACCTCGGCACCTGATTCTTCAAGCATTCTGAGAACTGACTCACTATGAATCTTAACGCCAATTTCTTCCAAGCTCTTTAGACTCTGCTCATGTATTAGATCTTCCTCCTCTTTTTCAAGGAATTTTATCCGAACTCTTGCCATGGGACACTCCATCTTGTCCGAAATATCGCTATCTTCTTGTTATCTCAATACCTGAAAGGGATTATATCGTTTTTCAAACGGGACAGCATCGGAATAAGCCTTATCTCCTGACGAGGGGGGATTAGCAAGATTCTTCTATTCCTGACTATTACTCGATTCGATGAGCGAACGCATCACTTTCAGGGAATATGAGAAAAAGGACTTCAAAAGATGCGTCGAAATCACGGCCGCGGCTTGGCCGGAGCTAACCGGCGGGAGAGCTGCGGCGGATGTCGAAGGATACTTGTGGCCGGCGACATGGAGACAGCTTGCTTGCGTAGACACCATCCCTGTGGGGCTTCTATTCGGCACAATTTATGGCGACCTCGGTGTGCTCGGGAAGCTGAAGGTGCCGTTAATGCACGCCACTGTCAACGCGAAGGTGCTTCTAGGGCTCTACGGCAAAACACCGGACCGGCTCGCCTGGATTATGGGGGGCATTGCTACTGAAAAGGACATAAGGAGAGGCAGGGCCGAGGCAGATGGGAAGATCAACCTCTTCGTAATCGATCCGGCATACCGGGGGAAAGGCATCGGTAAGGACCTGTTGCAGAGGTTCGTTGAACATGCAATTAGCAAAGGCGCAAGCAGGATATCGGTAGATTCTTTGGAATTCGAGAGCTGGGGATTCTATGTCAAAAATGGCTTCACAAAGCTCAGTGCTACCTTCCGCGACGCCCTTCATTCAAGAATAAGGAACGAAGATGTAAAGGGATATCAATTCGTCATGGACATAAGCCGAAATCCAACGAATGTTCGGGCAGCTTCCCGAACTCCTTGAACCCGTTCTTCTCATACAATCTGAACCCCTCGACGGTTGAAAGGACCACAGCGAACTTGAACCCCATCGCCCTCGCATCCGCGAGCGCATTCCTGATTATCGCGGATCCGACCCCTTTTTGCCTCGCGGAATGAATCGTGCCAACCATTTCTAGGCCGACTAAGTCGTCGCTCCAAACCAGGATGGACGTGCCGGCCGCTCTCCCATTTAGGAACCCGAGATACATCCGCCTTGGGAGCGAAAGGCCCATTTCGCGCTCGATAGAAAGGTTGAAACAGGCATTCCGCAGCATCCAAGGGGCGGCATTCGCCGGCGACTCCCACGAGCGCGCAAGACACGATGCCCAATCCTCGCAGTCTCGCATGCTATCGACGACCTTGACGGTCACGCCTTCGGGGGGAGGGAGGTTGTCCATCGATTCAAGGTCCACAGCCATCGCGGCCAGGTCGTAGTCGTGCGGGAATCCCCTGGCTTCCAGGCGCCTCCCGACGTCTCCTGGCTCAGACAACAAGCCGGGATGCCAAAGCAGAGGTATGCGGCGAGACCTGTAGTCTTTGATGGCCTTGTCGATCTCATCGTCAATGGTTTTCGGATCGAGATTGCATTTCAGGACCACATTGAAGACATCCTGGCGTATGCCGGTGATGCACTGTGTTATCCCCCCGCCCTCCGAGAACTCCGCGTTCGGAGACGCGCCGACGCATCTCCAGTAGTTGATGTAATTCTCTTCGCACGCCTTGACGATGTCCTCCGACAGGATTTCGTCGAGCGATCTCTTTTCGCTCCCTTTCAAGTCTCTCGGAAACCCCAATGGTCATCCCTATGATAAATAGCCCCTCGCACCCCCCCGCCTCTTCCTCATCCTGCCTTTCGTAGCCTCCCCGTCAAAGCATTTTTCTCGGCTGAGGGGAAAAAGAAAAAGCCTTAGCTACTCAGTGGGTCGAATGCCCAATTTCTGTACGTCGGCGAGGTCAGCTAGTATCTTTGGTGGGTTCGAATCCCACCGAGCCCATATTCATGCTCCCATCTGTTTGAAAGCTCCAGCGATCTATTGGAAAAACCTTATCTCCTGGCGAAGGGATGACTGAAACGAGGAAAATGGCATTTAAAGACTGGAGGAAGAATTATCTCTGTCTGATTGGAGCGACCCTTGGCCTGGTCAGTATCTTCCTTCCCTGGCAAACAAGTTGGATCACCGGCGGTAATCCTACACTCAATTATTTACTCAGGGATCTCGGTATTCACAATTCTAACCTCCTCGACATAGTGACCTGGAGAAATAGCACGAATATGATCTTGGTTTTCGGCGTATGGATATTCACAATCAGCTCCGTTGCCGTGTTTTTTTCACCGATAGCTGGCATATCGCAGATAATCGGCTTGTCAATGGTCGGCTATTATATCGTGACGTTTCCGCAGATGCTTTTTTTAGGAATCACTACAGGCATTTCGCTTTCTACCGGATTCTTTATTGCATTGATCGGGGCAATACTATCGATTTTATCCCTGATCAGACCGATCGGTCAGGGATATGCCAAGGGATTACTGTTTCTCGGGGATCGTATCCTTACCCTGAATCCGCTTCAAAGACTATACGCCGACTTCAATCTACGAATCAATCGGATTGCACTCATCGGGACGTTCATTGGCATAATATCTCTGTTCGTCTCATGGTTCATTGCAGCCTCGGGATCCAACGGCCTCAATGCAATGGATATAATGACGACGAGAAACATGGACGACACGCTTGTTATCGCCACAATGCTATTCTTGATCGGCACGATTCTCTCCATCATTACGCCCGCTGCACTCTTCGTTCAATTGACTGGATTGATAATTTTCGTTGCCGACTCAGCGGGTTTTTCTATCGGCCTTGGAGTGATATTAGGATTCGCTTCCGCAATTATCCTGCTTGTGAGCATTTTCCGCACATCATTTTTGCAGTCGATGTCCAGCAAAAGACTGATCAGCAGATTATTGACCTTTGGTCTTAAGATCGAAATTAAATGTCCCGCATGTGGCAATGTCCTCAAACATGTACGTGGTGCCTGCCAAAAATGTGCGCAATCAAATGAATCAAGCATAACGCCCGGTTCATGAGCAGTCGGAATAGACCCAACCCCCTCACAAGGGGGAAAGTGAGAGGAGGAAGACTGAATGAAATGTTGGAATTGCTCGATGGAGAACGCTGAGGGGAATGCCCATTGCTCTCACTGTGGCCAAAGATTACCGACTCCGAACGGGGAATTATATCTTATCATAAAGAGACCGCTGGCCATATTCCCGTTCACATGGACAATGAAGGAATTCAGAATAATAATTGGACTCACGGTAATCTCTATGATCACCGCAATCATCATGATTTCAATCGAAGGCAACATCAACGAGGTGATTGCTCCAATACTCGTTGGCGTCGCATTGGTCTGGCTCTTTGTGATCATCATGTGGCACTTTGGTAGGAAATGGGCAATAAAGGCGATGCGAAATTGAATCATCACCAACCGAAGGAATCCCGACAATCGGAAAAGCTCTGGCTATTTAGTGAGGTTGGTCGGCTGATTTCTGTATGTCGACGAGGTCAGTCAGCATCTTTGGCGGTTCGAATCCCACCGAACCCATCATTCGTGCTCCCATTTGTTTCAAGAGCACGAATTGCCTAGAATACTGATTCCACGAGTAATCTTAAAATAGAATGTCAATATTTATTGATATGAGGAGGAGGGCGGCGTTCCGCTGCTAGGCCTTCTCAACATCTTTTCCTACCATCGTTTCCATCCGACTAGACGATTACGAGCATCTCTCTCCAACATCGGCTTGAGATAGACTTTGAAATCATCGGCTTTGTTAGTCCTTCCGCCAGGCATTCCATCGTCAATGCAGATGCTGTGAAGTGCGTAGTTTGCGATCACATCAGCGATCTGAAGTCCACTCCAATCGTGTGAGAGGCCACCCAGTACCGCAGGCACCAGCTTATTACTGCGTGGGACCCTGCGATGTAAATCATTGAAAGCTGCGACACTTCGACTGAAATCCTGAAGCTCTTGCTGGTCTGAGATGTCCCAGATGATTAAGAACGATGAGTTGTCCGAGGATGAAGTGTGGAGAAAATCATTGATTCTCTCAAGGAGAAGTTGCCTGGTGATCTCCTTTACCATCGGATTCTTTGACGCAAGATCAGGTGGTGGATTTACCCCCTTGGTGACTTCCGACAATCCAACAAAGAGCATTACTTAATTTGATGAGATCGGCGATAGATTTAGCAACATCTGTAGTTGACCTTCCTGGATTGAGACCGTGGGGGATATCCGCTCCCTTTATCTCTTTGATATTCTGACGAAAATTGGTCTTGAGAATCGATCCGATTTGTTCATCAACGAATCCAATCTCATCTATGGAAAGTGCGACGGCGGCGGATATCCAGTATCTGTTTATATCTTGCGTCTTCGCGCCGTTACCTGATTCGTCGATGAATATCACATGAGAGAATCTTGCCACGACATCTTCTAATGCCAGGCGGATTCCAGTACCCATCGACTACATGTAGCAAATGCTCCCATCCTTCCGGGAGCCAAAAACTTGATTCCAACTACATGTAATCGCAACCACTTTTAAACGCAACTGGCTTGATTAGATGTGGTCAGAATCTTCGTATTCATTGATGAAAGTGGAAACCC
>Ga0315284_10007301_pt1 | contig 15769 bp, 16 predicted proteins | sample YL17G09_16_MG_FD_203696 | JGI IMG/M metagenome (GOLD analysis project Ga0315284, IMG submission 203696) | Sediment microbial communities from Yellowstone Lake, YNP, Wyoming, USA - YL17G09_16 | ecosystem: Environmental > Aquatic > Freshwater > Lake > Sediment | place: USA: Wyoming | collected... | reverse complement strand
GATCGCGATCACGACAGCCGGCCAGGTCTGCAAAGTCGCTACGCCCAATTTGATCGAAACGGCGGCCATCAGGCCGAGCGAACAGATGTTGATGGCATCGAGAAAGGCTGCTGCCCAGGGGGAGCGACGGATACGTGGCACAAAGGGGCCGAGGGCCGCCACAAAGATGAAAGAGGGCAGGAATACTGCCACTGTGGCGACGGCAGCTCCCGGCATCCCGCGCAAGAGGTAACCGATGAAGGTGGCCGTCGAAAGCAGGGGGCCAGGGGTCAACTGGCCGGCCGCGATGGCGTCCAGCAGTTGCTGCTGCGAGAGCCAACCCAGGTCGTGCACCAGTCCCCCCTGCAAGAAGGCTACCAGCACATAGCCGCTGCCATACATCACCGCGCCAATCTTTAGGAAGAATAGGCCCAGGCTCCACAAGGAGATCGTGGCGGCAGTGGCTACTGCCAAAGCCGTTGCACCGCCCAGCGCTAGAGGTGCCTTGGAGAGTACGATCCCCGGTGCGAACAAGCCCAGCGCGCTTGCCCCTGGCTTACGGCCGAATAGTCGCTTGACGTTATCCACTTGCAGCCAGATCATGCCTAGCAGCCCCCCGGCGAACAACGCCAGGATCTCGTTCATCCCAAGGAGCGAGGCCACCACGACTGCCAAGCCGATCAGCCCCAGTTTCCAGCTCTTCACGGCCGTCCTTCCCAACCGCCAAAGAGCCGCAACGATCACGGCCAGGACGGCGGGCTTGATCCCTTGCAGCAATGGCGCCACCCCCGGTAGAGCGCCAAAACGCACATAGGCCCAGGCGAAAGCTCCCGTGATCAAGGCTGCCGGGATGATGAAGCAGGCCCCGGCGAGAACGAGTCCCAGCCAACCCGCTCGCAGGTAGCCCACATGGACGGCGATCTCCGTGGCGTTCGGGCCGGGGATCAAGTTCGTGGTGCCGATCAGATCGAGGAAATACTCTCGGCTGAGCCATTTGCGCCGGGTGACGACTTCGTCCTCCATCATCGCAATCGTGACCGCCGGGCCACCGAAACCGATGGTTCCCAGCTTGAGGAACAGACTGGCTACTTGCCAGAGGCGTCGCCGCAGAGGAAGTTGTGTTTGAGAGTTCGTAGCCAAGGGGCGCATGACCTCCGTGTCCGCCGACTCTACCCGCCGGCGACGATAGCTATTGCCGAAACGCTTCGGCTGGCTTCAGACTCGCGGCATGGCGCGCCACCAGCCAGCTAGCCAAAGCACCCCCGACCGCCGTCAGGCCCAACGCTTGGAGCGCGACGGTCGCGCTGATCCGCGCGGGCAGGGTCATCTGCGATCCCATCGCCGTGGCAGCCGATATGCCCGTCGGGGTGCTGGTATTGAGGGCTCCCAGGTCCACGGGGATCAGCCCGAGCCCCAACGTGACCAGCCATCCCACAAGGATACCCGTCAACGCCCCGGCCAGGGCAAGAACCAGCCCCTCCACCACAAAATGGCTGGTCACATTGCCGGCGGTCCAGCCCACGGCTTTCATCACGCCAATCTCTGTCCGGCGTTCGGCCGCACTTGCCGAGAGCGCGAGTCCGGTGAGGCTCAGCCCGCCAAGCAATGCCACCAGAGCGGCCACGCCGGCGAAGCGCTCTGACACCCGTGAGATGCCGCCCATCACCTGTACGATGCTTTGCTCCGTGGTTGCGCTGAGCTCCCCCAGGGTTGCCCGGCTTTGCTGCACGATCTGCTCCACAGAGGATGCTTGCGCCACCCGCACGTAGATCTGGTTGATAGCGTCTGTGTTCAGGCCGGCGAGTGCCTGGGCATCGGCCAGTAGTACATAAAAGTTCGCTGCAGCGGCCTGGCTGCCCTCCTGTACCTCTGCGATCCCCACGACCTGAAAAGACGCTCCACCGATAGGCACCGCATCGCCCGGCTTCAGCCGGAAGAAGGTCGCATAGTGCTTGTCAACGACCGCCACATGGCGCTCGTTGGGCTGTAGAAAGCGTCCAGCAACCACCCACTCGCGCGCCCGGGCCGGTCCGACGGCCTCCTCGTTCACATCCACTCCCAGCACCGTCTGGTAGCTGCTGGGACCAAAGTCCCACAATAGCAAGCCGCCCGCGGCAGCACTGACTCCCGAGATGTGCTGCTCTTTTGCCACCTCCTCTAGCGTCAATGTGGAGAGACCAAAGGGCAAGCGAACCCCGCGCATCGTCTGCGCGCTCGCGGAAACATCGGCTCCGCTCGCCATGCGGGCCAACAGGATGTCGGCGCCCACACCTTCCAGGGGGCGGCGGGCCACCTCCTGGAAGCCGGTACCGACAGCCGTGAGGGCGATATAGAGCGCTATCCCCACCGCAACCCCCAGAGCCGTGGCCGCAGAGCGACCCGCCCGATGCCATATCTCGGCGATCACGTACGTTTTCATCCTACTTGGCCGTCATCTGCTTCACGACCGCATCGAGATCGGCCACCGTCCAGGCCCCATCGGGCACCATTCCCGTTCCCTGTCCCTGCGGGAAGCTCTCAAAGGTGACCTTGCGCTCGTTCAGGGTGAAGGTGTCTTTGCCGTTGACAAAAATGACCAGTGGGATGTGGCCGCTCAGCCCCTTCTTCTTGGCAAAAGCTGCTCCCTCGGGGGTATCAAAGTCATAGTGAGTGACATGGACGCGATCACCATACGTAGCCAGGAGCTGGCCGACTTCGGCCAACACTGGGCGCAGGGGGGGTGGCTGAACGCGATGATCTCCACCGAGACGGCGCCCGGTGCGGCTGGGGCAGCCGTTAGTGCTGCGCCAGGTTGCGTGGTTGTGGACACTTCGGATCCGCTGGCCATCATGGTGGCACAAGCCGCTGGTAGCGCGGCAGATTGCGCGGCTGCCTTGCAGCCAACCAGCGCCAGGGTCAACCCGGCGAGGGCCAGAAGACTCGCGACCTTGAACCCTAAACGGAGATGCCTGTCAATCCCTGCAATTCCACTCTTCATCTGAGAGCCTCCCATCGGCCATCCGCAGCACACGATCAGCTCCGGCGGCCACTTTGTCATCGTGCGTCACAATCAGCAGGGCGACCCCGGTTTCGGCCCGCAGGCGCCCGAAGAGTTCCATGATCTCTGCGCCCGTGGCGCCATCGAGGTTACCGGTCGGTTCATCCCCCAGGATCAGCGCCGGCCCATTGACCAGGGCCCGGGCGATGGCCACCCGCTGCTGCTCGCCCCCCGACAGGCGCGAGGGCCGGTGGTCTGCCCGGTCCGATAGGCCCACCAGCGCCAGAGTAGAGGCCGCTCGTTCGCGGCGCCCGGCCGCAGACATCTTGAGCGGGTACAGCGGGAAGGCCACGTTTTCCAGCGCGGAGAGCGTCGGGATCAGGTGGAACGCCTGGAAGACCATCCCAACGTTGGCCCGTCGCCACAAGGCCAGTTTGTCCTCATCGAAACCGCCAATGTCCTGGCCACGAAAGAGGATCTGGCCGGCCGTCGGCTGCTCCAGGCCAGCCAGTAGATGCAGGAGCGTGGTTTTCCCAGAACCCGAGCGGCCCATCACGGCCACAAACTGCCCGGGGGCCACCTGTAGACTCACTCCACGCACCGCTTGCAGCTCGCCAAACGATTTCCGCAGGTCGATAGCCTGCAACAGATCACTCGCCACGTAACACCTCCGCGGGCTTCACCTGAGCAATGCGCCCCGGAAGCCAGAGTCCCACCAGAGTAGCACTGACTGCGACCAGGCCGAGCGCCCAGGCTGCGAGGGCGGGGGTCAGGCGGGCGCTAAGGGTGACCACAACCGCCACTGCGCTGGCCCCGCCGGGCAGGAAATGGGGCGAGGGGCTCAGCTCCCAGGGCACCGGCACAGCAACGGTCGCATGCGACATCACCCAGGTGACCAGCGCAGCCAGCACCAGGCCGACCAGTCCGCCGGCGAGCGCCTGCGCGAGAGTTTCGCCCCACAATTGGGCCACGATGTTCCGCCGTTGCCAACCCACGGCGCGCATCAGGGCCACCTCCCGGCGGCGCTCCCAGAGCGTGCCCGCCACGACCCGCACCAACAGGGCAACGGCGAACAGGAACGCCAGTATCCCCACAACCAGACCAAAGCGGTCGATCAGCGCAAAGAGAGCGCCGAGCTCGGCCGCGAACGAGTGCCCGGAGGACACGATAGCTTTGTCCCCCAGGATCTCCCTCACTTGGGCCGCGATCTCCTCCGAACGCGCCTGGTCAGTCTTGATGAAGAGCAAGTTGGCATCGTCGGGTTGGATGTCGAACACAGACCGCACTTGGGGCGCCACGACAGCCAGAGCGCGCGCATCAGCCAGCGGGATGTACAGATTGGCATTGGCCAGTTGCCCACCGCGGGTGGTATCGACCAGTCCCACGATCGTGAATGCCTGCCCGTCGAGGCTTACCGCCCCACCAACCGCCAGCCCTTGCTGCTGGGCGTAGGTGCTGTCAGCAACGGCTACATGGCTCTCTGCTGGCTGGATAAAGCGGCCCAGCACGACCGCAGCGCGTAACCGACCGGGGCCGAAAGCATCCGCGGGGTCCAACCCCAGCCCAGCGACGAAGCCCTTGGGCTCGAAGGACCAGAAGAACAGCGCTTCAGCGACCTTATGCACGCCGGGCACATGCTGGATCCGGTCGATCTCGGCGCGATGGATGGGCGCGACGGAGTGCGGGAAGACCATGCCCTCGAACTTTTCGGGGACAGCGCCCTGTCGCTGCGCCGTGAGATCGGCGCCAACTTCCACAAGCGGCGCGCGGGCAGCCTCCCGATAGCCCTCGGCATAGGCTTGCAGGCTGACGAAGACGGCTACGCCCAGGGCGACGCTCAGGATGGCGGCCAGAGTGCGCATCGGGCGGCCCACCACCTCAGTCCACGCATAACGCAGGTTCATCTGCCTTCTCACCATAACAGAATCAGCAGGCTGTAGATAGTGTACCACGGCCTGCTGGTGATCTGCTCAAGGAAAACTAAAGATCTGCTAAAGGGGCAGCCGGATGGTGAAGGTGCTGCCCCGGCCTGGCGCCCCTTCGCTTTCAGCGGTGATCTGGCCCCCGTGCGCCTCGATAATGCCTCTGGCGATGGTCAGCCCTAGCCCAGCGCCACCCGCCCGCTGTCTGCTGCGGGCAGGGTCGGCCCGATAGAATCGTTCGAAGATATGCGGCAGATGCTCAGCGGAGATCCCCTCGCCGCTATCCGTCACCGCCAGCCACACCGGACAGGCGCCTGCATCGTGGCCTGTTAGGTGGCCGGCGCTGATGGTCACCTGGCCACCCGCCGGGGTATGGCGTACAGCATTTTCGAGGACATTATAGAGTGCTTGCCCCAACCGGCGGGGGTCCACGGATGCAGGAGGCAATTCAGCAGATACCTGGTTGGCCAGAGTCACCCCTTTTGCCATCGCCACGGGCTCGATGCGCCGCGATACCGTGTCTGCCAGGTCAACCAATGCTGTGGGCCGGCGCTCAAGTTGGGGCGTACCGGCGTCCAGCGAAGCGACCTGGCCCAAGTCGTCCACCAAGGCCAACAAGCGGACCACCTCCTCGTGCATGGCCGCAAAGGCTTTCTCCGCCGAGCGCCGGTCAGCGATCTCGCCCGAGCGCAGACCCTCCAGATAGCCGCGGATGACGGTCAATGGCGTGCGCAGGTCATGGGAGACATTGGCCACCAGGTCACGGCGCAGTCCCTCGACGCTGCCCATCCCCTCAGCCATCTGGTTGAAAGCCACGGCTAACGCACTGACCTCGTCGCGTCCGCGTGGCGAAACACGCACTTCGTAGTCACCTTGAGCAATGCGCATAGCTGCCTGGCTCATCTCGGCCAGGGGGCGGCTGATGGAGTGGGCCAACAACATCCCTAACCCAGCGGCGAGCAGGGCTGCTAACAACCCGGCAGCTACCAACGCTAACGTCGTGTTTGCCAGGAAGCCTGCATCCGCCCGCCTTTGAGTGACGCTACGTCCCACGTAAACGATGCCGACAGTGGTCCCGCCACTACCTATGACGGGGATAGCCGTGCCCAGGGCTCTGTCATCGCTTATGGATTGTCCGACGAGATCAGGCTGACTGGCAGCGACGATGCGGCCCTGCGCATCGGCCAGGACAACCTGTCCACTGATCAGCATTGCGGCCTGACCAATGTTCGGTTGCACACCCTCCCACGTACCATGCGCAGCGTAGTAGCCTGCCAGCATCACGGGCAGCATCTCCGCATGGGCCGCAGCCTCATCGTCCAGATAGCGTGAGAAGGTCTGTGCAGTGGCCAGGCGGACGATGACCGCCAGAGAGATGACGGTCACCATGATCACGGCCAGGTAGCTCAGCAAGAATCGGCGAGCGATCACTCGGCTCCCTCCTGGTAGGCATACCCGACGCCATAGATCGTGCGAATGAGGCGCGCGCCGTCTGCGCCCAGCTTGCTGCGCAAGTTACTCATGTGGGCGGTCACAGTGTCCTCGCCGGCCTCGTCGTCATAACCCCATACCCTTCGTAGCAGATCACTGCGGGTAAAGGCCCAACCGGGGTTGTTCATCAGCACATGGAGCAATTCGAACTCGGTGGCGGTAAAGTCCAGTGAACGGCCATCCAGGGTCACCTGATGGCGCGCAGGATCGAGCTGTAGCCGGGGACCGCCCACCAACACGGGCCGGGGCGATTCGTTGAACTGGTAAGCCCGGCGCAAAAGCGCCTTGACGCGGGCGATGAGTTCGGTGGGACTGAAGGGCTTGGTGAGGTAATCGTCGGCGCCGATGCCCAAGCCGATGGCTTTGTCGTTGTCCTCGGCCCGAGCGGTAAGCATCAAGATAGGCAAGTTCGAGCGCTGGCGCATGCGCCGGCACAGCTCCAGACCGTCAAATCCAGGCAGCATCACATCCAGGATGGCCAGGTCCGGCTTTGTCTGCTGAAAAGACGCCTCACCGGCTGGCCCGTCGCCGGCAATGAGCACTCTGAAGCCCTCGCGCTCTAGATAGAACTGCACCATCTGCGCGGCGGGAGCTTCATCTTCAACCAACAGGATCAGAAAGGATTTCATAATCGATCAAGACCGCCGACTAGCTGAAACGATGCAGCTCACGATGATGCAAACTTACGAAACCGAGTCACGAGGGTGCACGCCCGCACCCGGCCCAACGCCAAGGGCTGCCGATTGAGTGTCTCGATCCAGAGGAACGACGTCATCACAGCGGCGTTGCCAGTGTAGCGCGGGCGAATTGGCTCATATACAAGCGATAGTAAAAGCCTTGTTGGGCCAACAATGACTCGTGGGTGCCGCTTTCGACGATGCGCCCCTCATCAATGACCAGCAGCTGATCGGCGTTGCGAATGGTGCTCAAGCGGTGCGCGATGACGAAACTGGTGCGCCCTTTCATCAGATTAAGCAGCGCCTGCTGGATGTGGATCTCCGTGCGCGTGTCCACGCTCGACGTGGCCTCATCCAGGATAAGGATGCGCGGGTCAGCCAGGATCGCCCGCGCAATGGACAGGAGTTGGCGTTGCCCCTGGCTGAGCGTGCTGGCCCGCTCCGCGAGCGGCGTCTGGTAGCCTTCGGGCAGGCGCTCAATGAACTGATCCGCGTTAGCCAGGCGTGCCGCGGCGATGCACTCCTCATCGGTGGCATCGAGTCGCCCGTAGCGGATGTTCTCCATGACCGTGTCAGAGAACAGAAAGGTATCCTGCAGGACGATCCCTAGCTGGCGGCGCAAGGAATCCTGCTTGGCCTCGCGGATGTCGCGCCCGTCCAGCAGGATTGCCCCCTGATCTACATCATAGAACCGCGAGAGCAGGTTCACGATGGTGGTCTTACCCGCCCCGGTCGGCCCTACCAGGGCCACCACCTGGCCCGGCTCCGCAAGCAGGCTTACGTCTTGGAGCACCGGCACGCCCTTGACGTAACTGAAATGGACCCCTTCGAAGGCTACCCGGCCACGGATATCAGCAAGCTCGATGGCTCCGGGCCGATCCTGCACCTCCGGGACTTGATCCAGGATCTCAAAGACGCGCTCCGCCCCCGCCAGGGCCGACTGGATGGCGTTGTACAGGTCGGCCAGGGTCAAGAGCGGCTCAAAGAAACGACGCGCATAGAGGACGAACGTGGCGATCACGCCCACACTCACCAATCCCCGTAAAGCGAGCCAGCCGCCCAAGCCAGCGATGACCACGATGTCCAGGTTGCTGAGCACCATCATCATGGGACGTAGCAGCGTCATCATCAATTGCGCGCGGATGCTCGCATCACGGGTCGCGATGTTGGCGCCCTCGAACTGAGCCAGGACGGTGTGCTGGCGTCTGAAGGCCTGCACCACCCGGATTCCGCTGATATTCTCCTCCATCACCGCGTTCAGCTTGCCCAGGTTGGCCTGCACTTGCTGGAATCCGCGCCGCGTGCCCTTGCCCATGCGCAGGGTGAACCACAGCATGAGCGGCAGGATGACCAGCGCCCCCAGGGCCAGCCAGACATTCAACGCGAGCATGACGATCACGATGCCGACCAGCGTCAACAAGCTTGCGGCCAACTCGATGACGCTTTGCGAGAGAACCCGGTTGATGGCGTCAATGTCGTTGGTCAGGCGACTCATCAACTCGCCCGTTGGGCGCTGGTCAAAGAAGCGCAGCGAGAGGGTCTGCAGCCGCTCGAAGAGATCGCGCCGCAGGGCGCGCAGCACCCTCTGGGTGATCGCGACCATCCGGTAGCTCTGGGCAAACTGCGCGAACCAGGCCAACGTGTAGGTGACCAACATCAGCAGCACGAGGCGCATCAGGCCGTTGAGGTCGCCGCGACCGATGAAACGATCAATGGCCACCCCGACCAGGTAAGGCCCCAGCAGTTCTAGCCCGGTCGTGACCACCACCAGCACGGCCACCCCAGCGATAGACAACAGCTCAGGACGCAAGTAGGCGATGAGCCTTCTAAGCACCGTCCGTGGATCGCGGGCCTTCTGAACCGCTCCCCCGCCCCTCATGCCCTGTACCGGCATTCCCATCGCGGGTTGTGCTCCGCCAGGTTGCCCGGCAATCCCCGGCCTCGTGGGTGAGGCCCCTGGGTCTCCCATCCCTGAGGCGTGCCCATCACGCCGTTTATTGTTCATGATGTTCCCCTCCCACAGCGTTGCCCAGTTGCGACTGGTAGATCTCGCGATAGATGGGACTGGAAGCCATCAACTCGAGATGGTTGCCCAGGGCCGCGATGCGCCCACGGTCGAGGACCACGATCCTGTCGGCGTCCAGGACGCTGCTGATGCGCTGCGCGACGAGGAAAACCGTGCGTCCGGCCCTGAACTGATCTAACGCCGCCCGGATCCTGGCTTCTGTCTCGACGTCCACCGAGCTGGTGCTGTCGTCCAGGAGCAACACGCGCGGGTTCATCAGCAGCGCCCGGGCGATGGCCAGGCGTTGTTTCTGCCCGCCGGAGAGGTTCACGCCACGCTGACCGATCACCGTGTCATAGCCGTCCGGAAAATCGGTGATAAAGTCGTGGGCCTGGGCGGCCCTGGCCGCCGCAATCACCTCTTCATCGCTGGCCTCGGGTCGCCCATAGCGGATGTTGTCGCGGATCGTGCCCGAGAACAACACGGTTTCCTGGGGCACGAGACCTATCTGAGCGCGCAACGAATCGAGCGTCACCTCACGCACATCGAGGCCATCCATAGCCACCCGGCCCCCTTGGACATCATAGAAGCGCGGCAGGAGGTTGATCAACGAGCTTTTGCCGGAGCCAGTGGCCCCCAACAGGGCGATGGTCTCTCCCGGCTCAGCAGCCAGGGTGATCTCCTTCAGCACCGGCTCTTGGTCCTCACCATCATAGCTGAAGGTGACATCTTCCAGAGCCAGGCGTGCCTCACCGCTGGGGAGGGCCATTGCGTCGGGACGATCGCTCACCTCGGGCCTCTCGTCCAACACCCCAAAGATGCGCTGCGCCGAGGCGTCCGATGCCGAAATGAACCCCACCATCATGCCCAGGTTCGTCAGCGCCATCATGATCCAGAGGAGATAGCTGTTGAAAGCGATGATCTGGCCCACGGAGAGTGTGCCGCGCATCGCGAGGATGCCGCCCAGGGCGATCACAGCGATGATGCCCAGGTTCACCAGGTAACGCAGAATGGGCAATAGGATGGCCAGGAAGCGCCCCACGCGGATGCTCCGTTCCATCAAGTGGACGTTGACCGTATCAAAACGCTCGTTTTCGTGGCGGGCGCGCACGAACGCCTTGACCACACGCACCCCGGACAGGTTCTCTTGAAAGACAGTGTTCAGGCGGTCGAGCTGACCTTGCACCTGCATGAACAGGGGCTGGGCTTTGTTGGCGTAAAAGACGAACACCAGGATCGTCGCCGGCATGAGAAACAGCATGATCAGGGCGAGTTGCCAGTTGGTCAGCACCATCAGGATCAGGCTGCCCACGATCATCAGCGGGGCGCGCAAGAACATGCGCATGGTCATAAAGACGAACTGGGCGATCTGCGCATTATCGCTGGACAGGCGCGTCATGAGCTGGCCGGTTTGCAGGCGGTCGAAATTGCCGAAGGAGAACGACAGCACCCGGGCAAACAGGTCGCGCCGCATGTCCGCGGCGAGGCTCTGCGAGACGCGCACCGACAGCACCGTGATCCCCACAGTCGCGGCGGCGCTAATCACGATAAGGCCGATCATGATGAGCACCGATTGCACGATCACGCCCGTATCACGGCGCGCGATCCCTTGATCGATCGTCGTCTGTAACATACGCGGAATGGCCAGATCCGCTGCTACCAGGCAAGCCATAGACAGCCAACTGAGCCCGATCAACTTGCGGTAGGGTTTCATCGAACGCAACAAGCGCAGTATTGATCTCATGGCGGATCCGACTCTCCTCCTTCAACGTTGACTCGCTTCTCTCGCGCTCTGCTGAGACGGCGGAATGCACCCATTCCGCGGCGTCTCAGCGGCTTTGCTCCAACCACATGGGCAGCAAGTCCCAACCAGACCGCACGGCCGCGCGCTGGAAATGCTCTGTGCCGAGGAACAACCGTTGCCGCTCCAGGGGCGCTTTGAGGATGGGTGACTCTCCCCCTTGCGTGCGGTGGCACTGGATGGCAGCCATCTTCTCCTCCCAGGCCGCGCCCACATCCACCGTCACGGCGATCTGCTCATCAGGGGTGGCCTGTAGCTGCTTGAGGCCCAATTGTCCGGCCACAGAGCGCGGCACGGCCAAGTGGTAGAGCGCCAAAGACCCCCCCATCCCCTCTCTTGTGGCGCGGTCAAAGGCTCGCGTCGCCCAGCGGCTGATGGCGATATGGTCGGGGTGTCCTGAGAGGCCGTGAGGTGGCCAGGTCAGGAGAACCTGGGGCTGAAGCTCGCGCAGGACTGCCATGATCTGGGCCACGGCCTCATCCTCGTTGACCTCCGCAAGGGTGCCATCCTGATAATCCAACAGGCGTGGGGCCTCGATGCCCAGGGCCTGACAGGCGCAACGCAACTCCGCCTCGCGCACCGCCCCCAACTCCTGCGGAGAACACAGAGGAGGATCGCCACACGATCCCGCCTGACCACGGGTGGCCGTCAGCACCTGAACGCGCACCCCGCGCCCGGATAGCAGCGCCAACGTGCCGCCGCAACGAAAGACCTCATCATCGGGGTGGGCAAAGATAGCCAGCAAGGTCGCGTTAGCGCTCATCATCGCTCCTGATGCGTACCCCTCGTCACACAGTGGCCCCTGACTCCCACTTTATGGCGCCTGCACCGCCAACACCCGCATCCTCGTCTCGCTCTGGATGCTTCGCACGGCGTCCTTGGGCACGATCGCCAAAGAGCCAACCGCCAGCTCGGCCTCTTCGTCGCCCACTTGCAGGCGCCCTCGGCCTTCGAGAACCAGATACAGCACGGTGAGGGACATCTGGCAGGGGGCGACGGCCTGCCCCTCTCCCAGACTTAGCAGCAACACGCGCATATTGTCAGCTTCCAATACGGACGCCAGGCGCGCGCCGTCTGGCGCAAAGCCCAGATCATCGATATTGGCAATCGGAATGGTCATGGATTCTCCTTGCGGGCATCTCTTACTTTGCCCCTATCTCCGCAATGCGTTCCTCCACCGCCTGGGCCTCGGCGCGCAGCTCCCCGAGGTACTGCTCTAGCCAGGCCAGGCGCTCTTCGCGGGTCGCAAAGCGTCGCCGGAAAGCGCTTTCCCTCTCCCAAGGGCCTCCGTGAGGCGCGCAGCCACAGCTACCGCTCTGGCGGCGCCGATGATGGAATGTATCTCGCTCCCCGCACCCACATGCGCAACGTTCCTGCTCATGGCTGTCTGTCTCGCAGCCACAACCCTGATGCCGATGATGTTCACCGTGTCCACACATTGCTACACCTCCTCGGAGATTGGCGGGCGAGAGCTTTGGGCTTCGCCCTGTTTCGACTCGTCGCAGGGTGTTACCCTGTTCATTGCGTCGCACTCCCCTTCACGCTCGTCACCTGCCGCCGTGAAAAGCTCTTGCACGAGATGCTGCCAGGAGAGCAATCGCTCTCGATCCAGGTAGTAGTGCACGCGCATACCCCGCCGCACAGGATAGACCAAGCCCACATTGCGCAGTATCTGCAGATGCTGCGACACGGCGGGCTGGCTCACCCCCAGACGCATGGCCAGGGCATTGACGCACAGGGCGCATCCCGCCGGCTGCCGCGCCAGAACCTGGAGCAGTCGTAAGCGCGTGGGATCGGCCAATGCAGCAAAAAACGAGGCGGGCTCAAGTCTGAGTGTGTCCATATCGGAGCCTCATAAGTAGATGCTTACATGCTTATCATACATTCCCCGGCTTAGCTTGTCAAATCCCGAATACGTCGTTTGGGTTGTTTGCACGCCATACCAGGTGGGGCAGAACGGCCACGGCCGTGGGAGACGTCTTGGGGAAATGGTAGCCACTCTCTGGGTGACTACTGTGGCACAGGGAGGGGATTGCGGTGCCGTGGTTTCACATGGATTCCCCGCTGAAAGCTGCTCGAATTGCTCTGCGAAGCTGCTCAGCGGAGGGGGTGCCCATGAGTCGTCCAGACTCATCTGTGTAAGTGCGTCAAGTGAGCCCTTCGGCCTGGACCTCAGCGATATCCACGCCGTTGATCAGGATGGTGGGCGATCCCTTGATGCCCCGCTTCAGACCCCCCTGCACGGCGATGATATGATGTTGTACTTCTGCCTGGATTGCTTCTGCGGCCAAGGCGGAGGCTAGACGGTCAGGCAGCACGTTCAATGCCTCGCATCCGGGATAGTAGAAACACTCGATCAGTAACATAACGGTGTCCTCACCAGGATCCCAAACTCGCTCCAAGGACTCAGTACCAAGCTGATTGTAGCCCGCTGACCAGCCTCGTGCAATTGCCGTGATCTACCCAACTCCTACCATCCCGGCCCGGCAGGTCAGCAGCCTCCCGTGAGGAGTAGAAGCCTTGAGCCCTCCGCTAACTGCAGGGGCACGGAAAGATCGGGAATGCCCACCCCGTTTTCGTAGGCAAGCCAGCTTTCCTTGTCGTATAACTCGCCTTTCTGTGGATCAACGCTCGTCTGGGCAAGCTTGGGTAAGGCTGCGACAAGAGCCCTGAGCACATTCTTCCCGGTTGCTCCCGTGGCGGCTGAAATCACCACCTCATTGTGCCCAGTCTCAAAGCGGGACATGCTGTCGAGTTCAACAGTGATCTGCACGGTACACCTCTTCAGAATGCACTGGAGGAGAGGTGTGAGCCTCTCCTCCCAAAACCCAAAACGGTCCTCCGCGAGGCAAATCTTCACTTGGTAAGTCAGTTCTCTTTGACTTCTACAGTAGCAAGAGCGGGCTCGGCGCCCTGCAAGTCGGACGCAACAGTGCTCTCGCGCCCAAAGCGACCGGCGTTGCGGCGCAGGAACTTGGCCGCCGTTACCATCAAGGGGATCTCCAGCAAAGGCCCCGACACGGTTGCCAGGGCCGCGCCTGAACCGATGCCAAAGAGCACCATCGCTGTGCCAATGGCTACCTCGAACTGCGAACTGGAGCTGATCATGGCGGTCATCGCCGTATCCTGATAGTTGAACTTGAGCAGGCGACAGACCGTCACGGCCAGGGTGATCATGGTGGTATAGTGGATGAGGTTGGGCACCATCAGACGCAGGATCAACAGCGGCTTGCCCAGGATCACCTGTCCCTGCAGCGAGAACATGATCACCATCGTAGCCAGAAGCGCCACAGCACTGATGTTACCGACCACTTCCAGGAAACGTTTCTCAAACCATTCCGATCCCTTCGCCCGCGTCAGCCAACGGCGCGCAAGCTGGCCCGCCAACAACGGCAGCCCCACAAAGAGCACCGAGCTCAGCAAGATGAGCATGAAGGGCACCGGAACGCCGCCGACACCGAGGTAAAAGGTACCGACCGGGCTGTAAAGAATCAACGTCGAAACCGCGTTGATCGCCGTAACCATGACGCCCTGAACGAGGTTCCCGCGCGCGAAATAGATCCAGAAGAGCACCATGGCCGTACAGGGAGCCAGTCCCAACAAGATAAGCCCTGCCCGATATTCCGGTTCGGGAACAAAAATGCGCGCCAGCAGCCACATCAATGGCGGAGCGACGAGCCAGTTAGCGATGAGCGTCACAATCGTAGGACGCACATTGCGGGCCGCATGCTTCAGTTCTCCCAATTGTACACGGGCCATCGGGGGGAACATGACAAAGAACATGGCGATCACCAGCGGCAGAGACACACCCTGCCAGCTAAGGCTCTCGATGGAGGTGGCAACGCTGGGGAGTGCCTTGCCTACCAGCAGCCCCCCCACGCCAGCGACGATGATCCAGAGGTAGATGTACTTCTCAAACCAGCCCAGGGCCGGGTTATCCCGATGCGTATCTCGAGGTGCGGCAGACATGATGCGATCCTTTCCTTCGTGTGATAAGTGGAAAAAGCGAGTTGTTGCGCTCGATGCGCCCGTGAGATACGTAGTATGGTGTTCTCCTTTCGAGAGATAATTCAGGATATTTTGAACTAATGATCACAAAGAGAGGGATGGAGAACGCAACCATCCCCGTTATCGCGAGCTTCTCAGCAACTCTTGCAGCCTCGAGGGCCACAGGAGGGTTGGCGCGGCTGAATGCGCTGAACGTCCAGTAGGCGTCCGACTTGCTCTCGCAGTTGCTCTAATGCCTCCCGATCGATCGCGTAGTAAAGCCACCGCGCATCTTCGGGATCGGGTTCGCTACGCACCAGGCCGGCCTCAGTCAGGATCCGCAAGTGATAGGAAACCAAACTCAGCGACACATCGAGGCGATCCGCGATCTCGCAGTTGCACTGCACACCATCCATAAGCATGTCAAAGATGCTCAACCGCCTGGAGTCAGAGAGCGCCTTGAGCAGCACCACCAGACGCTCATTGGCAACTTCTGGAGGATCTTGCGCAATACTATCTTGGATCGAGACCGACGTATCGTTCAACATCTCTTGAATTACATCCCAAAACTTGTCCTTGTCAGAACAGCCCCATGCAATATCTATGGTTGATTTCCCTTGCGGTCAGTCTCCAACGACCATCAGCCCCCAGCGCCCCGGGTGACATTGCGTATCGTCTTCAGTGTCCGGGTTTCACGGCTTCGATGGTAGATGAGACCACATACTCCTCGACGTTGCGGCCGGGGGCCCACTCCCGAATCATCTGTCGGCTTTCGTCCTTGGGACAAATGCGGATATCCACAAAGCCGGCTTCCTGGAGTATCTTCTCAAGGTCGCCCACAAAGGCTGCCCCCGAGATGCAAGCTGCCCAAAGAGCCATGTCCTGACGGACTTCTTCAGGCAACGTCGCCGTCGTCACCGTATCCGCTAT
>Ga0315284_10007299_pt1 | contig 15772 bp, 22 predicted proteins | sample YL17G09_16_MG_FD_203696 | JGI IMG/M metagenome (GOLD analysis project Ga0315284, IMG submission 203696) | Sediment microbial communities from Yellowstone Lake, YNP, Wyoming, USA - YL17G09_16 | ecosystem: Environmental > Aquatic > Freshwater > Lake > Sediment | place: USA: Wyoming | collected... | reverse complement strand
CATGGGTTTTTTGGAGTGTCAATGGTAGTAAATTTCTTTGCCGTTTCTTCGTGGCCTTGGAGGGCTTCTTCTTCGGTTGTGTAACTAAGGCCCTAAATATCCATAAAATCGGATTCGTTTGGAAAAACCATGGTTTCGTAATGAAACTCCCACATCTGGTATGGTAGACAAATAGTGGGAACTACTTTTCCATCTGGAAGAACCGTTCGTTTAAGCGTATTTGGATTCATGGTTTCTTTCCTAGGTCTCTTTTTAGCTTGGCTTCTTTGGTTCTTTGGTATTCTTGCTGTTGTTCGTAATCGTGTTGTTTAGAATCATTGGCGTGGATGGTTTCTTGTATTTTAAGGATTTCGGCTTCTAGTTTTAGGAGTTTTTTTTCTAAGTCTTCATTTTTCTTGGTCAATTCTTCTACGTCGACGCGAAGACGTAGAAGACAAATAGCTAAAATAGAAGTAACAATGAAGTACATTTTAAATTCCTTTTGGAGTGGATGGTTTCTTGTATTTTGAGGATTTCGGCTTCTAGTTTTAGGAGTTTTTTTCTAAGTCTTCGTTTTTCTTTGTTAATTCTTCTACGTCGACGCGAAGACAATGTAAATCGAAACTAAGTTCGTCGGTCATTTCTTCACCTTCTTGGCCTTTGCTTGTAAGTGTTTTGCGTGGTGTAGTTGTTCTTGGGTGATGTCTTTAAGGGAAGCGAAAATAAATTTGTTGTTTTCGGTGGTAGCCTTTTCCATTGACCCAAGCCTGAACTCCAAGTCGTTTATTTTATTACGATTTATGGTGTTGTTGTCGTTTAAAATATAAAAAAACACGATACAAGTTACAAATAAAATAAAAAAAGATACGTAAACCATTTTAAATTCCTTTTGGAGTGGAGGTAAAGGCCCCCCTTGGTATATGGCGTACCATTCACGGAATACGAGCCTGGCAGCTCGCCTAGCCGTTGGGGGGTTTAAATCTATGTTTTGGGAGTTGTAATTTCAATTCTTGGTTTGGGTTTTAACGAAAACTATTACACGGCCTTTATCGAGGGACGTTGTTAAAAGCTTTTGGAGGGTTTCGGTAGTAAAAACAAATACTTCCCCATCGGATACCTTGTAGGAAGCTACGCCTTGGGTTAGGAGCTTTTGTTCCATGTCTTCGGATAGTTCGTTCACTTTAGATCCAGCTTTCCGACCAATGTCTTAGCGCCAACTCCGAGCAATGCGCATTGCCATACGTCCAAAGGAGGCAGGGATAGGGTGGGGGCTAGATTGTTCCAGCAAGTATAAATAAGCCCGGTATTTAGGGCGATAGAAAGAACAGACGTGAAGGAGGCTGCTACGATTTCTTTGTACATTTTAAATTCCTTTATTAAGTGTAATTTTTTCTTTGGAGAGGAAACCGACGTAAGCTTTCCAGTCATTTGGACTTAGGACAACTTCGACTACGGTTTGGTTTTTATTACGATGATAATCACATATGGTTTCGATGTCGGCTTGGGTATAAACAGTTTTATTTATGGTGGTTTGGGATTCGTGGTTGTTTTCGGTGAACATTACAATCATAGTTCCGTCTGCTACCGAGCCATTTGCGTTTATAAACACTAGGTTATTCATTGCGAGACTCCATTAGGTTGTTGATGGCATTATACAACTTTTCGGTGGCTAGTGTCAAGTTCAGTTCGGCGTAAACCATATCGGCATTTTTGGTTATAGTAGCTGCCCCGTAGTCCGTAGCAGCTTCCAGGGCCTCTTCGATGATTTCGTAGACTAGAAGTTTTTTAGCTTTTGCGTTTGGATATGGTATAGAAGGCATGGAATAAAATAGTTAATAATATTAGGGGGTTGTGTTTTTAGTGGTTTTAGAGACGGAAGTTTTGTGGGGGCAATTTGGGTCGTGCCCAGCGAACAAAAGGGACTGGGCCGAACATCTACAGTCGAGTTTATGATTGGGGTTATCGGGCCATTCTTTAGGATTTAAGATTAGATTTTTATAATCAAAAGGGTGCAAGTGTAGCTCTACGATAGTTTCATGGTATAGCTTAGAAATAGCTTCTGCATCCAGATCTATTTCGGCTTCTGTTTTTGGGACCGCAAATTTAAATATTTTACCGCTTATTGTTTGATAAGTGCATTTGCCATGAATAAGATGGTTGTTTTCGTAAACGTCTATAACTCCTTGTTTTGTAAAGATTTTCATTTAATTTCCTTAAAGCACTTAGAACATTTAATTTTATAATCACTCCAATAAGCAGTTTTAAAAGTATCTTTATGTTTACAAAATAAAGTCTTTACTGAACGTAGGTACCATATGTGGATTCGATGTGGCAATACTAGAGTATAAAAGAAACTTAAAGTAGATAACTTTAATTTATTATAAGGAAATGGTGGTGGAAAAAATTGCGGGAATTTCATGTCTTCTCCAAGTAAACTTTGGTTCGTATACCTAGTATACCACCAATCCAAATTCCAAGCAAGTATGGGATAGCTAAACGATAATCTTTTGAAACGTCAACGAATACATATAATACACAACCGGTTAAAACAGTATTAAAAGTAGCAGCTTTAATAGCTTTATTTTTATTGGTATAATGAAATACCAAAGTCGCCAACACATCTACCATTATTCCTGATAAAAATGCGGCGACTAAGTGTATCATTTAGGCCTTTTTGCCACCTGTATAGGGAATCCCATGTCCGCCAGCTAGTAGGTCCTTTACTACGTCTAGGTCTCCTACCATAATATCGGCCAGATATCGTCCGTACTTCTCTTTCTTGTCCTTATGGGTATTCACCGTTAAAGATTTACCGACAAGAAGGGAACTTAAATGGTCCTTGGCCAAAATAGCCTTTGCTCGCTCTAGAGGGTCGGGCGAATGCATTTCTGGAGTGTCAATCCCGTTTAGCCGGACTCGCATGTCGAATTTAATGTCAAAACCCAAATCTACGCTTAGGTCTACGGTATCTCCGTCTACTACTTTAACTAGGGTCGCTTTGTACTGGTACATTTTCTTCCTTTGGTGGGACGTTGTATTTAGAATAGGTATTAGTTGTAATTCCATCAATAGTTTCTGTTTTTACTAGTCTTAAGACCTTGGTCCATTGCCTGGGGTCTTGTGGTTCTGATTCAATGTTTATTTTACAAACTATTGGAATCATAGATATTGAATAACCTCTGAAATGGGCACAATCTCGTCATTGTCTAGAACAACGAACTTGGAGCCATCCTCGGCAGTAATTTCAAAGCCAGTTCCTTTTCCGGTCAAAACTCGTGGGTCATTGTCGTTTGAAACTGAATCTAGGACCATATTCATCACTTTCTTTATTATATTCATCATCGGTTCTTCTTGAATCCATTCCAGGTATTGTTTTCATTTACCAGGAAATTAAGGTTGCGGAGACATTCAACTAGGTAGTTTGCGATTAGAAAGTCTGGGATATTGGCTCCATTTTCCATGGAATGCCTATTAATTAGTTGCGTTAATTCTGCCTTAAACTGATCTGCGTTTTTCATTTCTTGCCTTTCTTTGAGGGTGCTGTTTTAACCGGGACTGCTTTAAAATTTAATTCTTTTCTCAGTAGTTGAGTTGCTTTATCTTTTAAAAGTTTTACAGTAGAAGTATTTTCAGAGTTGAAGGTTAAAACTAAATCCATGCCTCTTTTTTCTAGAGCACTGGACAAGTCTGTTATTTTAGTTTTTAAAAATTTCTTAGGATCTTTAATTCCTACCTTGGAACCTTCTTTTTTGGCCCACTCTAGTTCTTTTTTAGTATACTTTTTATCTCTATTGTTGTAGTTGTCTAATGCAAACTGCAAATCGTGAACTAGAGTTACCAGATAATCGTCAGAATGGGCAGAATAATAATCGGTATATATAAGAATAGTTTCTTGCAAAAACTTCTTTGTACCGGCCATATTTATTAGTTTCAAAATTTGTTGTTTCATGTTCCACCAAAAATCACAACTACACTGGGAAAAGGAGCCGGTCCTGTAGCTCCGGTATTTGCGTTATAAAAATGAATACGACCCTTGATAAAATCTATCCGTCCTGGAATCTTACCATCTAGGATGAGTTGTGGACCTGAATGCCAAGCCCTGGTGTCGGTTCTAGATGGCAATAAACAAATAACCGGGAACAGTCCTTTCCCGGCCTCTAATAAAGCCTTTTGAGTCCATTTTCCAATAGATCTGCCGTATGGAGGGTTCATAAAAGCTGCGGTTTTACAATATAAGGCCCAATCTGTAGTTAATCCGTCTTCTGCTACAGGTTCTAGTGAATTAGTTCCAGGCGGGGCTATGTATTTAGGACACCTATTGTCACCAGGTGCGGCACATGTATCTAAATCTATTCCAAATTCTTTTTGATATTGATCAAAAAGATACATTGGAGTTATCCAACGAATATCCTTAGATGTAAAAAGTCCAGAATTTATCATTTCTTTTTAGCCAATTCTTTAAAACGATCTTTTATAATTTGGGCCAATAACTCTAAAACTACCTTACCATCAATTTCTTCTCTGCGTTCGGTTCCATCTTCGAATTTCTCTACAGAGAAGATTCCGCCTATAAGCTCTAGGTTCCAAATACTTTTCTTAGACTTTTTCATTTTAAAAATTCAACACTGGCGTAAAATTATTTATTAGCTTTTCTATTTCCAACCAAGAATTCTTGTCTCTTTTGACCAATGGAATGTGCTGTAGTTTAAGAGTTTTATTATATTCGTATTCTATCCCCAAAACTAGAGCATTGGGATTCCATATTCGGTATTCTATCATAGTAGACGGGCGGTCGTCAACTAGTACGTCTCCTCTGATTAAATGTTTATGGGAACAAAAAATAATTCTATCTTTATGAAAATTAGGTAGATAATCTTTGATCCACGGAAAGGTTTCCATCATATGGTTCTTGCCTTTACGAGCGGTCACAAAATAAATATCGTTGCCCTTAGCAAGCAATCTTTGAACAACTTGTACCGCGTGGCGCATCGGTTTCAAAGAAATGGTGAAACCAGGTTCTTGTAAAATATTAAAAATTTTGTGAGAAGAAATATGGGCCAATTTTGGTATACTAGTAAAATCCCATTCGTTTATATCGTCTACAGTTAGATCTAAATTAACAAACCTAGCATTTAAATGTTTAACCCAAGAAGTTAGGGTATCTACAAAAGTAGAATCTAGATCTATTAGAATAGATTTTTTAGTCACTTTATCTTCTTCGTCTTCCATTTGACTACGGCTTCAGCTTTATAATGCTTGCCGCAATCCTTGCACTCCACTGGAGTGAATATATCACAGTCCGTAACTGCAACATACCAGTCCTTTAGGCGAGCAGGTTTCTTACAATATGGACACTTTGGGACAGTCTCGTTCTTCATTTAATGACTAAGCTCGTCTTTTAGCTCTTCACACAGCCACGCAGAGAATTCCTCAACAGTATCCATATTAGGTTTAAACCAAGTTGTACACCAAAAATCATCACACCAAGTAGTATAAAGCATTTGAATTAATGCGTTGTCTACTTCTTCCAATTGAGGTATGTTTGCTTTTAAATAAAGGCAATCCTCTAGGAAGTTTTCATTAAACATGTCTAAATACAAATTTAAACGTTTCATTTTAAAGCCTGTCTGAATGATTATAATAGAACTCTTCGTGTTCTACTTGGGAATAAAAAGCATTAAGTTCTTGTTCAAATTGGCTTTCGAGTTCCATTGCAGTTTTAACCCAGTTAATTGGGGTAAATTCAGTCCCATTGGACAACATTATGATTTTACAAGCCATATCAAAATCCGATGGCAATAAGTTTACGCCAATAGTTTCGTTCATTTTAATAGAACTGGCCCTAATTGCTCGATAATTATCGCGTAAGAGCGGGGTATCCACCATGATCTCGGTATTTATTGTATTCATTTATAATATCCTCTAGCAATACTGGTTTAAAATCCCATACATCTACGCCTACATTTACTATATTTCGGTTAAAACGCCACTTGGTGTGAACGTGGCCACAGAAATGCAGTCCCTCTTGATATGTTTCATTAGGGACGTGCCTCATATAGATAGTACCATAGTCGGTATTGATGGTCAACTCATGACTAGAATCGACAAATCCAAACGTTTTCATCTTGTTATGGTTTTTATCGTGGTTTCCACGAACCAGAATTTTAGTTCCATTTAGGCGATTAACCATCCAAGCAGCTTTAACGTTAGACATAAATGCTATGTCTCCTAGAAAATAAACAGTATCTTCTGGCTTTACTAGGTCATTATAGTTTTTAATTATAACTTCATTCATCTCGTTTTGAACTTTGAATGGGCGATCACAATATTTAATGATATTTGAGTGTCCTAGGTGGAGATCAGACGTAAAAAATATTTTAGGTTTTACTGGAATTTCGTTTTCAGTACTCATTTTATCCTTCAAAGTAACAAAACATAGAATCCGACGAAACATTCCTGCAAAACTTAGTTTTGGTATTACATGTGGTAAAATAAACTATTTTCAAGTAGCTGTCTGTGTTGAATGTATGTAAAATTAACTCATTTAGCGTAGTTTTTTCATAAACATCTACTTCAGGATTTAGATTTAAAGGAGTGAAGCATCGAACCTTCCCGTATTTAGTAGTGTCTTCAAAAGACACGCCTCCGTCTGACCCCAAAACCGCAAAAAGTGCCATTATTTTAATCATTTTCGTCTACTTTTGCCATAATAAATGCTTTTTCGTACTCTTCCTGGGTCCTTGCTCCAAAAAGCGACGTGTAAATATGTCCAGTCTTCTCATTTATCATCAAAACAGCAGGAATTGACCTGATTCCGTGCACTCTTGCCATTTCCTTGTTGACTTCTTGATCTACATCTATCTCTATGTATGGAATCCCAGCCACTTTAGCTGCATTTTCGACGGCTTGGGTCTTTTTTAGTGCCTTACATGGGCCACACCACTCAGCGGTAAACTTTAATATCCTCATTTTATCTCCAAAATGCATCTATCCCAAAAATCTGGGTTACAATTTTCACCTTCATAGCCTAGAGGGTTACAATAAACCCTAAAACCATGTTTACTTACATAATCAAACGGTTCGTGTGTATGGCCATGAATCCACAACCTCGGTTTCTTCTCCCATTTTTCTATTATAGAGTCGATATATGAACAAAAGAATATATTAGACATATACCCTATATATTTGGAATGGATTGACTCGTCCGTAGGAAAATGGTGCGAAATCATTATATCACTTGGCACCATCTTTGTAAAGGCCGCGTGCTCTTTATGGATTTGACGAAAACCATTGTTAATAGCTCTATAATCAATCCAGTTTTTCATCATTAATTCGTCCCCACAATTGGGGTACCATAAAGTCCCGCCTTTAAAGCCAACATCCTTCATTTTAAACCCAGGATGTCTTGGATTTAAGTGAATTAAATTAGTATGCACGGCCTCATACGTAGGCACGGGGCCATTATTCCTAATGGAATAAAACTTACGCATGTCTGTTCCAAAGAAATCGTGGTTTCCTGGAACGTACAAAATAGGAACATTAAATGAGTTAAAAAAATTAAAAGCTTGATACATTCCTTGTCCATCTGGAGCTTTTTTAAGATAATGGATGTCCCCAGCAAGAACGATTACGTCTGGATTGTTAGCTACAAAAGTATTTACAAAGTTAACTCTAAAGTCTGCTATTTGATTAGCAGACATCAATTCCATGTGGAGGTCGGACATGACCATTAACTTTGTAGACATAAAAACTTTCAATTAGTAAATTTAACTAGATTTAGATGAATATCGTGGATGGCATGGGACAATAAGATTGAATCTTTTGCACAAGACTGCATTACATCGTGGATTACTTCATCTATCGTATGCCTAGGCCAGCTAGGCACACCGTAGTCCATATAGCTAAAGCTTCCGTTTGCGTTTTTAATCAATGCTACATTGTGTCCGCCTACGCTCCACCTGCCGTTTTCTTCAGTCTTTGGAGTATACCACATCACGGTCAACATGTCTGCTCCTATGAACTTCCAATTAGCGCAACAACCAGAACAAGATAGCTGGGTATCTACGACAGTAGCGATATAAATCGCAAACTCTTCACAATCTCCTATAAAATGGCTTGGTTCATTATCAGCCAGCCACTGGACGTGCTCTGGATGCGATGTAGCGTCCCAAAGTTCTTTCCAGGTATCTGGACGCCACTTAAGCTTATACATGTATGTGGCCAATTCTTCTATATTATTGAATTCTTTAAGGGGAGTCCTCTTATATTCCCAAATGAATTGATAAGTCTTACTCCACAAAGAATATAGACCAGACTTATAATAAATAGAAATAAATAAGCGAGCAAACCAAATAATCATATTAGTAAAATTCATAACCACATCCAAATAGTTGAGAAATAGATTTAAGTGCTTTCATTGAATTACAAACACAAACAATTTCTAGTTGCTTGTCTTGCTTCTTGTAAACTTCAAAAACATTGTTGCCTGTAAATTTAATCAAATATGTCACGCTCCAAACCCCATTTTATTTTCTTTCTTTGCTTCAACAGTCTTCCATTCGCCATCGTTAGCATGTTGATAAATTTCTGCCAATAACTTAGGTTTAGTGAATGGATTAGAATCGTTTCCAGTTAGACGTTTAAATACTGCATTTGCTTGATCTACATCTAAGGCTTTAAGACTAGTTGCGGTATTAAGTCGACCGGGGCGCTTAATTGCTGGATCCAAATCGATCCAAGATACGTTAGTCGTGGCTAAAATTCTAATATCCCAAACTGCTCCCATTAGGCCATCTCCGATATTTAATACTGCCGAAACAGCACTTATTTGGCCTTCTTCCCTTTTAATGAGGCATTGGTCGGCGTCTTCTGCAATCAAAACAATGGGCTTATCGTTATTATCTTTACGAAACTTAGTTAAAGCAGCAATTGCCGAAGGTTCACTTAAGGCAGCGATATAATGTGCCGGAACGACTACGAAACAAGCGCCTTTGACCTCTTCTAGTAAACCTCTAATAAAAAACGACTTGCCACACCCCGGAAGTCCATCTAAAATATTTAAACGCCCTTTAGGATTAACGCTAATTAGTTCAGACTTCATGCGATCGTAAGCAACCAGAACGTCCGTAGCATAATTATCTCTTTCGAGCTTACATCCGGCTAGGCCTACGGAATGGAACTCCAGTCCACGAGCCCCAGCAACCATCATGTAAATAGTTCCTAATGCTGGTTCGTTAATTAAATTATTTTTGGAGAATTTTTTTATTTTATTAATTAAATTACTGGTGCCGCAACAACTAATCACCGTTGAATCTTCATAAATATAAATCTTAACGAACCCGTCTTTTGATATAAAATCGTGATTTAAATATACGCCTTTTTGATTTAAAGAGTCGTCGCTGTTTTTTGTAAAAATTAATTGAAGACCGATATCGACTTCTTTTTGGAAGATTTCTAAAATATTTTTATGATCTATATTTTTACCATAATTCCCACTAATATTCATTTCGGTGGGGGCTTCCATGCCTTTTGCCATAAAAAAGGCAGTCAAGACATTACATGAAGTAACATCGTCATGAAGCATTTTTATTGAAGGCAGAATTTGCCACCAATCCTCGAAACTTCCATCTTGTATGTCTTTGTAAATACTACTAGAATCTTTGTTTTGGGGTCTATATGGGCGAGATTCTACTAAATCGGCATTTTCAAAAATGTCTTCTATGTCCATGAGTTCTTTCTATTGTGCAAAAACAATCTCTTATCTAAGCCAAGTATATCATACTCCGCAAAGAAATCCAATGTCAATTTCCAAAACAGACCTTTATTTTTTAAATATTGCCGCTAATCAGTCAGAAGCCGATCCTAAGAAAATTTCGTCTGTTTCAAGGGAACAGACCGGTCCTCGAAAAAAGCGCGGAGCGGTATTGGTCTATAACAATAAGATAATATCTAAAGGAATTAGTCAACATTTGGGCGGCATACTCTATAAACCAGAGGCAGATGAACGATACGTTGCTACGGTCACAGCAGAAGTCGTGGCTTTTGGTGAAGCCGTTAAAGCTGGATTCGTAAATTTCGCTAATAGTACTATATATACTTCAGATTGTCCAAATTGGTATGTATATAAATTTATTATAATGTTAGGCATCAAAAGGATCGTATTTTATGGTCCTGCTACCAACGAAAGAATTCAACATTACTCTAAAGAATTGGGCGTTGAACTATTAAGTATTGCGTAAACAATCTTAAGTTATCCCGATTATTTTAAGGAAGCCCCATGGCAGATACTCCAACTCCGCGATCTTATTCACAAATTTTGGATGATATCCTAAATGCCTTCTTGTCTAGATACGGAATTAAAAGACTCAAAGTCGGCGGACCTATTTTGTCGTTTATTGAAGCTGCTGCTCAATCCGACACTCGTTCAACGCAAGATGTATTTAATTTACTAAATTCTATTTCTGTCGACAGGGCTACTTCACAGGCTTTAGATAATATTGCTAATGACGAAAATGTTCCACGTATCCCCACTTCCCCTGCGACTGGATATGTAGACTTTACCGACACTAGTTTTAGCAAAATATCTACCAATTTATTTCCCGGAGCCCCTGGCCCCAACGCTGGCGCTTTGATTATAAAAGTTAACAATGCTAGTTCTTTCCCGAGCACCGGGAATCTATATATTGGTCGCGGATCTACGAACTATGAAGGGCCTCTGGCATATACGTCCGTAATAAGCTCTGGAAGTTATTGGACCATATCTCTTTCGACTGGAACGACCAAGTCACATAACGTCAACGAAACCGTAATATTGGCTCAAGGCGGCACTAGAACTATTTCTTCAGGGACTATTGTCCAGACCCCAGTAAATTCTATTTCAGGTGCGGTTAAATTTTCTGTTTTAGCATCTAAACAAATAGAAGACGGTGAAATTTTAGCAGAAAATGTGGAAGTTATAGCTCAAAATCCAGGAATTGAGGGGAACGTTTCTGCTTTTACTGTCCAAGAAGTATCCAATCCTCCATTTCAAGGGGCTACGGTAACCAATCCTCTCCCTTTTACTAATGGGACTTCGATTGAATCTGATTCTTCTTTAAGAGATCGCATCAAAGATGCTCGTCAATCCAGGTCTAAGGGCACATCTTTAGCAATTACCAACGCTATCTTAGGGGCATCGTCTGCGGAAGACAATAAGACCGTAATTAGCTCTTCAATAGTAAAGACTCAAGACCGTGCCTTCTTGTATATTGACGACGGTACAGGTTATGAAGAGTCTTTGGGGCATGTTTCACAAGAAACTCTAGTAGATTCAGCTTTAGGTGGAGAAATTTACTTCCAATTGTCTTCTGGACGCCCCATTGCCAAGGCCAGTGTGGAGTCTTTGAATGGAGCACCCTTTGATCTAAAAGCAGGAAGTAAACTTACAGTTGAAGTCGGTGGAATACCTACTGAACATACATTCAGTGAGTCACAATTCAGGAATATTGGTACTGCAACCGCTTATGAAGTAGTTTCTTCTATCAATAGCGACAAAAATATATTATTTAATGCTCGAACTTCCAGAAACGGGCTGGGCGTAGTATTATTTGCCAAATCAGATATAAATGAAGAAATTCAAGTAGTTCGTTCTACGTCAAATGACGCTAATGACATATTAAATTTTCCTACAGGTCTTAATTATACCATTCGTTTGTTTAAAAATGATATTATGTTATACAAAGATGGCCAAAAAGCTATTTTGACTTCTAATTCCCAGGACTTATGGGAACCTAGCGTAACTAGCGGAGATACTTTAAAGATTAAAGTAGACGGTACGGCTGAACAAACCGTAACTATATTAAATTCTTCATTCTTAGATAACACTACGTATTCTACGGTTTTGTCAACAAACTCTTTGGATTCATGGGTTACTGTATTAAATACTTTAATCACTGGAACCACAGCAAGTAAGAGCGGCGACAAGATTATTTTAGTAAGTAACTTGGACAATAGTTCTAGAGCTAAGGTCGAAATTACTGGTGGCACTTTGGTCACCAAAGGCATGTTTGATCAAGCGGTATCTGTCGGAGCCGATTCTGATTATACATTAAATAAGAACCTAGGTCAAATTAAGCTAAATTATTCCTTGGACTCATTGGATTCTTTGGTAGTTTTGACTAATAATACCAGAGCGTCGATTTCTAGTGGATATATTAATTCTTCCTTGACTTTAGCCGCAGCCAATGTTTGGTTTGTAGTAGACGATGTAAATGCTCAAATCAGGAAGACTGGAATCGTAGCTACTCAGTCTTTGCCGATTTCAAACGCAAGCGGAGTTGTTACTTTTACCTGTACTTCAGGACAACTTGGTACTACGTTAAATCCTTATATAAAGGTTGGGGACTGGGCGATAATTTGGGATCCAGGATTTGATCCAACAGAAAGAGGAGTTTTTAGGATTTTAAATGTATCCCCTTCAGATCTGTATTTTAAAATTGAAGTGCCTACTGGCTACACTACTGGAACTAGAACGCTCACAAGTGGCGGTCTAGTTTTCGTAAGAAGTTCGGTAGTTCCGCAAACCATTTCGATACCAGGTGGGACCTATTCTCTGGTTGCTCTTTCTGGAGTTTTAAATTCCTCGCTTATCGGGGCCTTTAGCGACGTTTATCGGAATACTTATTTACGAGTAACGACAGATACGTATCAAGACACCATTGGAAGCGTCATGGTAGCTACGGCAGATATTGAAGGCCAAAAACTTCTACTAGAGACTGGGGTAAATAAAAATAACTATCCTTCACATTTTGCTTCAACTTCTAGTCAAAATTCTGAATTAGGGACGCCAGAATTTAAATGGTATACGGTAACTTCTTTTACCAGTCCTACTGTTTTTAATACTGCTGGAATAGATTTCGACTGTGGCCCATTGGCTGTTTTTAGGAAGAAACTACAGGCTCCTTCAAATAGTTTTTATGGCAATAATTCAGGCCACAGAGCAGTTCTTTTTGATATCACATCATCTACATTGACGACTCGTAGTGATTCCAAAACTACTAATATAACTGCCTTAGATAGATATTTCACGGCCAATACTTTCTTGTTCGGTTCTGGGGATACTTTAGGGGTTTTGGTTGATAACGATTACGACCACAAATCATTTAGTGTTCCATTGTTCCGTAGATTAAATGCATTAACTGGACAAGTTTATGGAACGGCTCCATTTGAAGTAAGAGACGCCGATAATTCTAATGCGGTATTGTCTACAGCATTTGGATCTACCACAACACTATTTAACGACTTTGCTCTAATGATGAACGCCCGAGGCAAGAGTTATCCTGTGGTTGCTAATAAAACAATTCTATGGAGATACGCTAAGTACGGCCCAGAAGGCGAAAACGTAAAAATAAGTTTCGTAAATCCAAGTGCCCCAAGTATTTCAACTCCTACTGTAACTACGTCTACCAGCGGTGGAGTAGGCAATATAGAAATAAACATGGGCAGTGGTTCTGAAAGAACTGGACTAGGCTTAAGCGGAAATAATTATTTCGTGACTTCTGGAGTAGAAACTGTTTACGGTCCAATTGCTCCTTCTGGAGCAACGATCTCCAGAGTAGGAGGAGGCATAGTAACAGTAACTCTTGGACCTACGGGGACTAGTAATGTCCATTCTCTAGAAATAGGAGACTGGGTAAGACTGTCTGCTACGCAGGGAGACTTTAATGCCGGTTCACATCAAATCACTGTAGCTCCTGGAAATTCGTTTTCTTACGCCGAATCTGGATCTGTAACTTCTGTTCCTCTAACTGGATCTTTTAATCTAGAGCCTAGGCCAGCAGGAACAACCTTTACTGTCGCTACAGCAGTAGCCTCTGGAATCTCCATAACTGCAACCATCGGAGCCCATATCTACAAAGTCGGAGATGTAGTAGCATTTACTCCTACATTTGTGTCTGGAATAGCAATTATTGCTTCTAACCCTAAAACTTTAACTTCAGTTACTCCAACTACAGTTACTTGGGCAGAAGGGACTACAGCAGGTACCTATTCTCCAGGGGCTCCATATTCTATTTCTACTGGTTTAAGCGGCAAAACTGCTATAAGCTATTATAAGACAGATGTGGCTATAGGTTCAATGGTAAGAACCCTAGGTAACTTTGTTACTGTAACCGTAGCAACTACTAACCTAATTGATTCTCATCCCTATCAAGTTGGAGATATTGTTTATTTGTCTCCTTCGATTGCAAATTTTACAATGGGGCCTAAGATAGTAACAGCCAGAATCTCTCCTACTGTTTTTTCTTTTACCGACTCTGGCAGCAATGTTTTAAATACCATAGCAGTAACTTTTTCATCAACTTCGACAGATCCAAGTCTAGGATTTGTTATCGTAGACGATATTGTCCATGTTGATGCCAATTCTAGCCTAAAGTCTACTTTAGTTGGAAATCACAGAGTCCACGAAGTATCTTCTACTAGGTTTTATATTTTATCAGATATCTTAGATACCGAAAACAGAACTCCTAGTAAGATAAATGCTTTAGCTAATTTACGATTCTATCCTCTTACTAAACCTACAGCGGCTTCTGTTTGTAGTTTGATTACATCCACCTATAGTTCTTTAGCCAGTGCTAAATTGGTTCCGGCAGGTAATCTTGGTACAGCTACTATAGATAGAGCTACTAAAGATGAGTTCTATATTAATTTTAACAATGCTACCTATAGCGGATCAACTGCCATTTCTGTGGATAAATTTAGTCTATACGACGGAATTAACTTCATAGAAGCTACGGATGCTCCGAACAGCGAGATTTCTCTTAAAAATCCAGTAAGCGGGGAGCTTGTTTCCGATGCCGATTTCGACAACGAAACGTTCCGTTTAGTGCCCAAAACTGCCATAAATGTAGTTAATTGGTTGAACCACAATGCCGTGAGCGGATTAGCCAACAATGCTACTTCAGCCACAGACAGAGACGGGGGCAGTGTTCAACTTACTTCAAATACCATAGGTAACAGTGGGGCTATCCAAGTAAACGGCGGCTTAGGTAATTTATCCAGCTCTGTGGTCATTGGAGTTGGTGAATCAATCAATAACGTAGGCAAGATTTCCGTCGATCCTTCACAAGATTCTGGTTTTTCTGGCAATCAATGGGTTTATGTTCAAGGAGCCCAAAAAGCCCCCAAAATTCTGCCTACAATTGGAACTCTTACTATTACAGCCACTGTTGACCCAAATGAGTGGCTGATTACTTCAAACGTTTCAATTGTTTCAGCTATACCAGTTCCTATAAGCACTAAAAACTACCAAATAGAAAAACATGGTAATTTTATGGCTTATATTGACTATTCTGGAAGTCCAACAAACATTTCTTCTGTTCAAGAAGGAGATCGTGTTTCGATTTTAAGTAGCACTATGAATGCTGCAAACCAAGGAGATTTTGCCATAGTTAAGGTAGATTCTTCTAAAAATACGTTTTGGGTGGAAAACCCCAGCGGAGTAGAGGAATTAGTTACTTGTGTAGCTTTAGATACCATTTCCTTTACTACTTACGATTCTGTAGCAAAGGGGGATGTTTTAAATATAAGTTCCAATGTCATGGGCTCTAGCAACAACGGGCAATTTACGGTATCTAGATTAGATACTTTAACTTCATTTTATGTGAACGGAACCTTAACTGCTATTGGACCAGTTACTTTGGGAACCAACGCCAAGTTTATTAAAATAATTGAAAAAACTCCCATAAAGCTAATTAAAAAGATTAAAACATTAATTAGAAATGCTGCTGGCAACACAGACGTTCTATTTTACAGCGAT
>Ga0315284_10007298_pt1 | contig 15772 bp, 7 predicted proteins | sample YL17G09_16_MG_FD_203696 | JGI IMG/M metagenome (GOLD analysis project Ga0315284, IMG submission 203696) | Sediment microbial communities from Yellowstone Lake, YNP, Wyoming, USA - YL17G09_16 | ecosystem: Environmental > Aquatic > Freshwater > Lake > Sediment | place: USA: Wyoming | collected... | reverse complement strand
GCTGCCGACGATCGCCCGGGCCAGCTTCTGGGCCGCGAAGTTGACCTCGTTGGTCGCCTTCGAGCAGGAGAAGCAGCCGTAGGCCGTGGGGCCGTGGCGATGGACGGCGTCGCGGATGCCCGCGGCGGCCCGGTCCAGGGCCTCGTCCCAGGTCGCCGGGCGGAGGACGCCGGTCGCGCGGTCGCCGTCGCGGACGAGCGGCTGCGTGAGCCGGACGTAGCCCTTCGACATTCGTTGAGCCTCCGATCCAGGGCGGGTCACGTTCCCGCCTCCGTGCCGTGGAGTGTAGTCCGCGCGCCCTCGGGCGCGCGAGGGGGCGGCGCCCGCCGTTTCCCGCCGCCGTCGCGTCGAGTGCCGACGTGAAGTTGGCGTTCGGCTCGCCAGCCGAGCATCTGACGGAAGCCGTCCCCGACGAGCTTGCTCACCCGCGGCCGGACCTACCTGCCGGCATGGAACGCGAAGGACGGGCGCTGACTCAGCACGGACGAGGCCGGGCGTCGCCTCGGCATGAGCAGCGAGTGGGTTCGCCGACAGGTTCTGGCGGGGCGCTTGCGGGCGATCGCCTACCGCACTGAGCCGCGCTCGATCTACCGGATCAGGGTCGATTGGCTCCGCGAGTTCCAGGCGAGGTTCGCAGTCCGGCCCGGCCAGGACGAACCATAGTCCACGGGACCGTCAGTCATCCGTGGCGAGTTGTCGACGGAACGGGCATTCGGAGGCTTCGAGCGTGCTCAATCGAGTCAAGAGCCCGTAGACTGGTGTGCGCAGGAGGGCACAGCAGAGGGATAGCCGTGACCGGTTTTGCGCGACTGGCCCAGGCACGGTGGCACCGCGAGGTCCCAGGTGCTCGATGGTTCCGTGGCGACCTCCACGTCCACACGATTGACGACGCTCCGGGCGGCCGTATCCACTGGGGTGGCCATGCATCGGGCCCCGTGACGGCCGAGCTGATCGAACAGTACGCCCGAGAGCTGTTGCGAACAGCGATCGCGCGAGGCGTCGAGGTAATCGGTCTGACGCCTCATGCGGTGTATGGCCGCGGGCAGGAGACCCTGAGCGCGGTTTGGCGCATAGTCGAGATCTGGAACGTGGATACCGATACGGACGGCGTCCCATTCCGGGAGAAGATCTATGCTGTCTTTCCCGGGTTCGAGGCCAGCATGGCTGACGGGGCCCGTGGCGTCCATCTGATCTTCCTGTTCGATCCCGAGATCGGACGCGAGGGACTCGTAAGGGCCTTCCACACGGTGATGGACGGGGTCGAACCGTGGAGTGAAGCCGGTCTGGCCAACGCGGGGCGGTCCGCCGCCGATGCGTTCGCGGCGCTACGAGCCCGCTCGGGCGAGGATGGCGCATGGCGTTGGTTGTGCCTCGCACCGCACGCGTTCTCAGCCGATCAAGGGCTATTCGGGCAACTCAAGAGTCAGATGCTCAAGAGCTTCCGGCACGAGTACATTGCCGGACTTGAACTCGGGGACTCGCAGACAGCCGAGAACGCACACTCCAGACGCCCGTGGCTCGCCCCGGGAATGGCGAAGCACCACCATGCGTTCTTCCACGCGAGCGACGCCTATCGGCTCAATCCGGACCCAAACTCAACCGACTTTTCGGAGCTTGGCTCTCGAACGACGATGTTCAAGCTCGCCGAACCAAGGATCGAGGCACTCCGCCAGGCCTTTCTCGCCGCTGATTCGCGCATTCGGCTAACGGTTCGACGGACTGAGGCGGGCGACACCCAGGCCGGCGCAGCCATGGAGCCCCTGCCTCTGAGCCGCCCGTGGATGAGATCGGTAACGGTGTCGGGCGGTGCATCGTTCTTTGGCGGCGTTGAAGCAGGACAGGCACGGTCGACCACGATCCGCTTCAACCCGGATCTGACCTGTGTCGTCGGCGGTCGCATGTCCGGGAAGTCCACCCTTCTCGACGGCCTCCGTGTCGCATTCGGATTCGGCTTGCCTGCAGACCCCCAGGTACGTGCGGACGTGGAGGGCCGCGGTCGGGAACGATTCCTACCCGGCGCGCCGTTGATCGAGCACGACATCTGTGGACCGGGTGACCCCACGGCACCCGTCGCGGAGCAATGGCCTGCGGTCTTCTTCACCCAGCGCGAGCTGCAGCAAGCGGTCGCCGATCAGGAGGGCCTCCGCGATCTGCTGTTTCAGTTGCTGCCGGGTCGTGGCCCTGAGTTGAGGGAGCAGTTCGACCAAGTCGCGGCGCTGAGCCGGTCCCTCTCCGGGCTCGTTCCGCAGCTCGCTGCGGCCATCACGAACCTAGGGGACTCCGAACAAGCACTGGCCGGCGCGTCTGCGGCGCGTGACGCTCTTGAGCGTTACGCGCGCGTCGGCGCGACTCGCCTCAGTGCGGCGCAGGCGGATGTGGGGAGAATCAGGTCCGCCGAGGGCGCCGCAACCGAAGCTCAACAGGCGCTCCGGGAAGCATTCGCCTTGGTGAGCTCGATGCGCTCTCCGGAAATACGCTCCCCACGAGTCGCGGCGGCGATAGACCCGACCCTTCTGGCCCAGTTGGAGACCAACGCCGCCAAGATTCGCGCCGGGCTCGACGAGGCGATCGAGGCGCTGGACCTGTACAAGACGGCGGTCACGGCCCTAGCTGAGGCAGGCCGGCTAGACGTCGCAACCTTCGGGACTGAGCTCGCGCGCGCTCTCGTGGACGCCGGCGGCACGGCCGAGGAGCTGAATCAGTTCGCGGCCCTGTCTGAGGTGGCCCAGCAACATGAAGAACGACGGCTTCGAGCAGAGGCTGCGAGAGGCTCACTTGGCGCGATCCGTGGCCGCCTGCGTGAGACGCGCGCGTTACGAGACGCAGCGCGAACCGCGCACCGTGCCGCGATGTCGGAGGTCACTAACACGATCGCCGTCCGGCACGCGGGCCAGATTCGCGTGGTCGTTCAGCCCGACGCAGTTCAAGTCGAGCTCGAACGCTGGATCCTATCTCTGAAGGAACGTGGCGTCACGAGATGGTGGAATGAAGTCGGTCGCATGATCGCCCCCGGGGAGTTGCTCGACGCCCTTGACCGTGAGGCGCTGGCCGATCTGGGCATGAGCGAACAGGTCAGCCGGACGTTCGCCGACTCCATGTCGGAACCGGGGCGATGGGATCTCGCGGCCGTGAACACCCCGGATCGGTACGTGCTTCAGTTGCAGGTTGCACCGGATGAATACCGCGACATGGCGCGCCTCTCGGGCGGCACGCAGGTGAGCCTGCTGCTGTCGCTGCTGCTGGAGTCCAATGACCCGAGGCCACTGATCATCGATCAGCCGGAAGAGGAGCTCGACAAGGCCTACCTCTTCGATGTGGTGCTACCCGCGCTGAGACTCCTCAAGGGACAGCGCCAGATCGTCTTCGTAACCCACGATGCGAACATCGTCGTCAATGGCGACGCCGACCAAGTCGTGTACCTGAAGGCGGACGCGGACCATGGCTGGGTCGATGCTGAGGGAGCAATCGAGCAGGGGGCGATCAGGAACGCCATCCTGACCGTTCTCGACGGCGGGGAGGCGGCGTTCGAACTGCGCTCGGTGAAATACGGATTCTGACGCGTCCGGTGGAGACCCTGCGATCGGTCTCCACCGCGGGAATCGAGTTCAGTAGTGCTCGCGGATGTAGGCATAGGCCCGGTCGTAGAGTTCTCCCTGTGGCGGCAGCCCGTTGTTCTTGAGGACGAGCCGGAGCTGGCGCCGCACCTCGCGATCGCCCGGTTGGCTCTCCTGCCAGCCCGTTCCACGGACCGGCTTGACGATGCCGTCGATCTGCTCGACCACGTTCTCGACGATGACAGGGGTTCCCGGCGGCGCGTAGTCCTCAAGGATCTGCGTCAGCGCGCCACGGTCGGGATCGAGGATCTGGAAGCGATCCAGTCGACCGTCCGCCTCGGCTCGCTCGGCTCCGACGACCTGGCGCGCCAGATCCAGCAGCCGCTTGAGGAAGTCGACGGAGTCGCGGGCGTTCTCCATGCGGGCGCGCCGGAGGTCTTCGAGCCGGTCGGCGAATGAGCGCCACACGGCGTGAACGCTCTTGCCCTGGAGCTTCTTCCGGAGCCGCGCCTCCAGCGTGTCGAGGACGTCGTCCACCGTCGGTGGCACGCCGATCGGCCCGCCCGACCCCGGGAACAGCTCCATCTGCTTGAGGACCTCGAGCGTCTCGGCGTCGATCGCCACGGCCTCGAGACCGCCCGTTTCGATCGCGACGTCGCTGATGTAGGTGCCGAGCAACTCCGCGGTCTTCACCCCGAGCCGGTGCCAGAGCAGTTCGTTCGCGTCCGCTACCGGCTGGACCGAGGCGTAGATCCGGGCGAGCCACCGGTAGTCGTCCTCGATCGGCCGCAGCCGCTCGTCGGGCCACAGGAGCTCGAGGAGGCCCTCGCACCGGAGGAACGACATCGCGAAGTCCGCGCGCGCCTCCACCGTGGCAATCCGCTCCTGCGCGGCCAGGAGCTGCTCGTACGCGGCCCAGCCGCGGTCGATGCCGGCGAAGCGGCCCATCGCCTCGCCGACCTGCTCGGCGAGGATCGTGATCAGCTCATCGACGTTCGGAGGCAGCGCCTTCCGGGCCCCGGTGTCCTTGACTGCGACCGCCTTCGCGAGCTCGGCTCCGAGGCCGATGTAGTCGACGATCAGGCCGTAGAGCTTCTCCTGGCCGGTCCGTGGGTTCGTCCACCGGCGGTTCGTCCGGCAGACCGCCTGGAACAGCGTGTGGGCGCGCAGCGGCTTGTCTAGGTACATCACGCCCTCGACCGGCGCGTCGAAGCCGGTCAGGAGCTTCGCGGTGACGATCAGGAACTTCAGCGGGTCCGCGGGATCGAGGAAGCGGTCGCGAATTCTGATCTCCGCCGCCCGGTCCCGGTCGAACTCGGACCACTCCTTCGGGTCGTCTTTCGCTGTCGTCATCACGACGGTCGCTTCCTCGCCGGGCCCCAGGTACTTGCGGATCTCGGCGAGGTAGCGAACACACAGCTCGCGGTCGAAGGCGACGACCTGAGCCTTGAGACCGAGCGGCTCCACCTTGCGCCGGTAGTGGTCGACGATGTCGGCGCACACGGCCTCGATCCGGGCCGGCGTCTTCATCAGTTGGTCGACGCGGCTAGCGCGGCGGGCGAGGTAGCCCTGCTCCTCTTCGTCGAGGCGCTCGACTGCGGCCAGCTCCTCGAACGCCTCGTCGAGCGCCTGACGGTCGATCTGGAAGTCGACGAGGCGCGTCTCGACGTGGATGGGCAGCGTGGCCCCGTCGGCGATCGAGCGCTCGACGCTGTAGTGGTTGAGGGCCCCCTCGGGGTCGTCGGGATCGCCGAAGGTTGCCCAGGTGTTCCGATCCGAGGTCGAGATCGGCGTGCCGGTCAGGCCGATGAAGCGCGCGTTCGGCAACGCCGTGCGCATGTCGAGCGCGAGGCCCCCCTCCTGCGTCCGGTGGGCCTCGTCGACCATGACGACGATGTTGCCCCGATCGTTCAGGAGCCCGGCATCCGCGAAGCGGAAGATCGTGGTGACGATCACGCCGCGGGCGTCCTCGCGCAGAAGGAGGCGGAGGTCGTCCTTCGTCTGGGCGACCTTCAGGCCAGGCAGGCCGACGGAGGCGAACTCCGAGCTCACCTGCTCGATGAGGTCGAGGCGGTCGAGGACGATCAAGATCGTCGGGGCATCGAGATCGGCCTGCTGACGCAACTTCGCCGCGGCGAACGCCATCACGAGCGTCTTGCCCGAACCCTGGTGATGCCAGACCAGACCCTGGCGGCGGCGCGGGTCGCGGACGCGCTCGACGATCGCCTCGACTGCCTCGACCTGCGGGTACCGCGGGATGATCTTGGCGGTGTACCCGCCGGCGATGGAACTGCGGCGCGAGTAGAGGGTGTACGTGCGAAGGATGTCGAGCAGCAGCTCGGGCCGAAGCAGCATCTCGGCCGAGTGCAGGACTGAGGCGAGCCCGGGGAGGGCCAACGGGTCGGTCGTCCGTGCCCATGGAAGCCAGTTCTCGGCTGGCTCGCGGATCGCCCCGTAGCGGAACTCCTTGCCCTCCGCCGCAAACGAGAGGACGTTGGGCACGAAGAAGCCGGGAGTCTTGACCTCGTAGCCAGAGTGGATGTCGCCCGCACCGTTGAGCCAGGAGGTCGTGCCGCTGATCGGGGTCTTGGTTTCACCGACGACCAGCGGGAAGCCGTTGACCCAGAGGACGAGGTCGTAGCGGCGCTGTTCTGACCCGGCGTGGTACGTCACCTCCGTGGAGACGACGAGGGCGTTCGAGCGCGGGCTCTGGAGATCAAGCAGGTGGATCGGGACGAACTCATCGGTCCCGACGAAGCGGACGGTCTGCTGCCCTCGGAGCCACTCAAGGAGGCGGCGGTTCGCCTGGATCAGGCCGTCGTCGCGAACAGCGAGGATGGCTGCCCTGAGCTTTGGGAGGACCTCGTTCACCCGGTCCGGCGCAGCGGCAATGGCAGGGTTGAGGCGATGCAGCGCCGCGACGACCTCAGATTCGACGAGCACCGCGTCGGACGGCCGGTCCAGGCTCGCTCCGGGCCAGAAGTCCCAGCCGAGATCTGGGCGCGTCAGACGTTCGACGAGCGCGTCCTGGACCGCGGCCTCCTTGATCTCAGTCATGCCGCCCCGTCCAGGAAACGGTCGTAGGAGGGGGTGAGCTGGTCGTCGCCAGACAGAAGCGCCGAGAGCACCGCGGAGCGAAGGCCAGCGGTCGATGCCGCAAGGGCTGTGGCGGCGTGCTCTTCTCCCTGGATCGCCTCCATCGTGCTGACGAGCGCCAGAACCTCCGCGGGTTGATCAACTGGGATCGACATCGCGGCCACGCGCTCCACTCCGAGGCTCAGGATGTTGGTGCCCGTTGCGATCTCGGCGAACCGGCCGGTTCGGTGGCTCCACAGCGCCCACTGGTAGATGAGAGAGGGAGGTAGGCCGCAGCCTGGAAGCGGGCGCAGCCGGAGAAGGTGGTTCTGGAAGCACACGACTCCCGGAATCTGACCGTGCCACTGACATGAGGCACCGATTGATGCCCGGCTTCCGGAGCCTTCTGTCACCAGGACATCACCCGGTCGGAGGGCGTACCTCTTCTGCTCCGCGGGCGTGAAGTTCATGTGCATCGGCTCATCAAGGTCCAGACGTCCGTCTTGGACGTTCGCGGAACGGACATACCTGGTCATGTGAGGACCAGACGCGTTCCGGGGATTCCGAAGGCGTCCGTTGGTGACCTCAACCACGGAGCGCAGTGGCCGGGCGAGGGTCGACCGCTCGGTAAACCACTCGTCGCGAACGGCATCGCCCAGCCGCCGAGCACGTTGGGCGACAACGTGCGCGCGATCGTGCGGCTGGTCCACGTGATGAATGAGATCGACGATGCGGCGCTGCTCGGCGACCGACGGGAGGAGCAACTGCTATGCCAAGAACCGGTCCTCTTTCCAGCGGTTTCTGCTGGTAGCTGTCGATCCCGTGGATTCTCGCCAGACCTGCCCCCAGACTGGCGGCTGGCACATGACCAGGTTCAGAAACTCCGGGACCGCCTTGTCGCGATCGACTATGAACAACGGGAACTCGCCCGACACAAAGGAGCCGTCGAGGTCTGACGGGATCACACCGAAGGAACCCTTCCACGCGAAGAGGCGGTTGTAGATCAGGTCACCTGCGGCAACGCGGAAGTAGGTTCCGGCCTTCGTGGCATCGCCCGTCACCGTCTCGCGACGAAAGGGTCCTAGCCCATACCATCGCATTCCGAGCAACGGGTATTCGTGGTTTGGACGGACAAGAACGGGTCGACGTATTTGCTGCACGACATCGCCCATCCGCACCTGTCGCCAACGATCACGCATAGCCAGCCTCGCGCAGGCGTTCGGCAAGGCGCTCCTCGGCCTCCCGAAACTCGCGTTGCGCCTCGCTGAGCGCGGCGAGTGCCGTCGCCACGTCGATCTCCTCGGCCGCCGCGCCCTTGAGGTAGCGGCCGATGTTGAGATCCCAGCCGTTCGACTCGATCTCGGCGTGTGGGACCAAGCGAAGCGTGACGCCGTCTTCGCCGTCCGGATCGACGCCCGTCCGGTACGCCGCGGCGATCGCCTCGACATCGTCCGGTCGGAGTCGGTTCTGGTTGCGACTCTTCTCGAAGCGCTTCGAGCCGTCGACGAGCAGAACGTGGCCCCGCCGCTCAGTGGGCTTCATCGCGCGGAAGATCAGCAATGCAGCCGGGATCGAGGTCGAGTAGAAGAGGTTGGGCGGCAGGCCAACGACCGCGTCGAGCTGATCGTGTTGGACGAGGCATCGCCGGATCGCGCCCTCGGCCCCGCCGCGGAAGAGGACCCCGTGCGGCATCACCACGCCCACGCGCCCTGTGACCGGCTTCATCGAAGCGACCATGTGCTGGACCCATGCGAAGTCACCGTAACTCGTGGGCGGAACTCCGCAGGCGGCTCTGTCCCACGGATCACGCGCCCACACGTCCGCGCCCCAGTTCTTGAGGCTGAACGGCGGATTCGCGATCACGATGTCGAACCGCTCGAGGCGACCCGCCGTATCGAGGAACTTCGGATCCCGCAGGGTGTCGCCTCGTCGGATGCGCGCGTCCTCGATGTCATGCAGAAACAGGTTCATCCGCGCGATCGCGGAGGTCGTGAGGTTGACCTCCTGACCGTAGAACCGCATCTGCCGGACAGATCCGCCGCCTTCCATGACCTCGTTCGCCGACTCGACGAGCATGCCGCCAGAGCCGACGGCAGGGTCGTACACGCTGTCTGTCGCCCGTGGGTCGAGGATGCGGGTCAGAAGCCGGACGACCGCCCGCGGCGTGAAGAACTCGCCAGCCTTCTTGCCCGACTCGTCCGCAAACTGGCGGAGGAGGTACTCGTAGGCGTTTCCGAGGACGTCGTGACCGACGCGATCCGGGCGGAGGTCGAGCGTGTTGAACGCCTCGATCAGGTTGAGGAGCGCGTGCTCAGGGAGCTTGTCCTTGTTGGCCCAGGCGACATCGCCGAAGATCAGCGCGAGCGTGTCCGGGTTGGCCTGCTCGATCCGCTGGAGGATCGTCTGGAGAACGACGCCCACGTTCTCCGTGGCCCGGCGCAGGTCCCGCCAGTGGCAGCCATCCGGGATCTGGAACCGGTAGTTCTCGGGGAGCGCCGCGAGGTCGTTGTCGCCTCCAAAGTCCGCGAGCGCCCGAGCATGCTCTGCTTCCCAGGTGTCGCTGATCCGCTTGAAGAACAGCAGCGGGAAGATGTACGCCTTGAAGTCGGCGGGATCGACGGGGCCGCGCAGGCTGTTGGCGGCGGCCCAGAGCCGGGACTCGAGCTCCTGCTGGGTGAGCGTCGACTGGAGTCCGAGCTCTGGCTGTGCTGCCACGATCCCTCCCGTGATCCGCAAGTCCACCTCAGTCTAGTTGTCGCTGGAGCGCGTCACGGCTCACGCGACCACATCCTCGGTTCCGGAGGCGACGTGACCGAGGATGCGTCGGACCTCAAGGACCTCGGGGAGCGACCAGATCGAGCGTTGCTCGATGGCCTCGAGTACGCGCGGGATGTCGACGCCGATCGCTCGGATGCGAGCCGTCGCGGTGCCATCTGCCCGACGGACGCGGAGCGCTGCCGTCGTGCCCGCCTTCGCTGAGGGGTACAGCAGCAGGGCGGCCGGCACGTCGGCGGCCTCCGCCGCTCGGCGGTGGTACGCATAGGCGTAGAAGAAGGCCTGGTAGACATCCGACGGCTCGAGTCGGCGCGCGTCGTAGAGCTTGTACTTCGCGTCGACCGGCAGGCGAACATGCCGAGCATGGGCGCGGTCGTCCAGCAGGATGTCCGGGATGATCGCGGCGTACGGCCGGTGCGTCAGCTCGTTCTCGACGATCGAGCGGTCGCGGCGTTGCGCGTGGACGACGATCCCGGCAGGCTCGAGTGCGTCGCGCAGCAGCCTCGTGACGAAGTCCTCGAAGAGCTGGTTCATGTCGAGCAGGAACGCGAACGAATCGGTTCTCCCTGCGGCGTAGACGTCGTCGAGGCCCTTCCGGCCGAGGAACAGCCACGAGATCGCGTGCGCTTGCCGGTAGTGCTCGTTCCGCCGGTTGTACTCGAGGACCGCCCGTGCACTTGCGGGGTCAAGCGGCGATCCGTCACAGGCCGTGTCGAGGAGGCTCAGGAGGATCGAGAGCCGGGCGAGGATGAGACGATCGGAACACACGCGCCGGGCCACGGCGAGGGCGGCGGCGAGCACCTGGTTCTCAAGGACGTTCGTCTCGTACTCGTCGTAGGAGCACTCGAGCTGCTCGATGCGGCCATAGTGCATGCGCACCTGGTCCATGAGCCGAAGGCGACCGCGCAGGACGGCCATCGACTCATCGTGGCGAACGTAGTCGGCAAGCAGGCCAGCCCTGACGATCCGGTCCGTGTGGTCGGCAAGGAGCCAGCCGAGGAGGTCAACGAGGTTCGCGCCCTCGGTGTGGAGCGTTCGGACGGCTTCGTAGCGGGCCAACGCCGGCAGTCCGCTCGCGTAATCGAGCATCCGGAGGACCCCGAGGTCACCACCCGCGTACTTGGGGATGACTCGGATCTCCACGTCGCGGAGTCGGACGACGCCGATCCACGACGTCGCCGAGAGCCGGACTCCGCCGGCGATCTGTTCGACGTCCAGGCGATCGTCAACCCCGAGCCGATCGATCAACGCCTGCTCTGAGGGATCGAGTGCGACACCCTCGACGAATCGTCCGCGCTCCCATTCGGTGAGCTCGGCGACCGGGCGGTTGCCCACGATCAGCCGACCTCCGCGACGTCGCTGTCCTTCGCACCCCCGTATTCGACTGCCAGCGCGGAAACGAGGGCGTCCGGGGTGAGATCGGCGATGGCGACGCGCTGGAGTTCAGCGTCGATGAGTTCAGGCCCGAGGTATTCGCCGAGCTCGCGGAAGTCGTCGTATGTGTACTCCTGGAGGAGCGGCAGGATCTCGCGTCGGAAGCGGGCCGAGAACTGAGTGGCGGTCGTGATCGGCTTCCCACCTTCGAGCAGGAACGAGTGTCCGACCTGCTTCTCTCGCCCGTGGCGCTTCGTGACCCGGAGGTTGAGCTCATCCAGAAAGTGGGCGAGTTCGAGATCACCGATGCGCGCGTTGCCGAGCGTGGTCGAGTCGGGCATAAGCTCGATGAAGGAGAAGCGTCGACGGAGCGCGGCGTCGAGGAGGCGGATCGAGCGATCAGCCGTGTTCATCGTGCCGACGAGGTACACATTCGGGGGCACCGCGAATGGGTCGCCGCTCTGGGGCAGCACCGCCGATTGGTCGCGCTTGTCCCGCTCGATCAGGGTGATGAGCTCCCCGAAGATCTTGGGGATGTTGCCGCGGTTGATCTCGTCGATGAGCAGGAGATAGGGCCGGCGCTCGGCGTTCGTCCGCGCGGCCTGGCACACCCGCTTGAAGACGCCGGGCGTCAGCTCGAGACTGAGCTGGCCGGTCGTCGTCGGGACGGGCCGGAAGCCTTCGACGAAGTCCTCGTAGCCATACGTCGGGTGGAAGGTGACCCGCGTGAGCGGTCCCATGCCTTCGGCGGGATCGCCGGCCTCGAGGTCGGGCAGCGCTGGATCCCTCTCGGCGAGCCGAGCAAGCACGAGGTCCGCCTCCGTGCTGGTCAACCGGAAGAGCGTCCCCTGGTTCCGGAAGCGGGCCGGTTCGCTTACCGCGAGGACCGGGTCGGCAAGGAGCTCTTCATACGTCAGGCCGTTCGCCACCCGCCGGATCGGCTCGAGGGTGATCTTCTGGCCGTCGTCGGTGTCGTGCAGCGACTGCGCGATTCGAGCGAGCGCGACGACTCGCTTGTCCGGGTTCGCCTGATAGCCGATGACGAGGTCCCCGGGCTGGATGAGCTCGTAGTTGCTCTTCAGCCGGCCATACCGATAGTCGACCGTCCCGTCGGTGAAGAGTTGCTCCCAACTCCACTCCGTCGGGTTCGCCACCACCCACCACACCCGGCGCTCGCGCTGCGCGCGCGTGAATCGCGTGTCCGCGGCCCGCACCTGTGCCGGGTCGGCGAGAACCGCATCGGCGTTGCCGCCCCAGTGCTTCGTCAGCCACCAGAGGGCAAACCGGTAGGCCGTCCACGTCTTGCCCGTCCCGGGCGGGCCGTAGAGGATGACCTGCCCACGGTCCTCGAGGGCCGAGGCGAGTTCCTCGAAGCGTGGGTCCACCGTGGCTCCTTTCGCGGGTTCACGCGCTGCGGCGGTCGCGGGCTCGGCGGCCATCGCCTCGTAGATCGGGAGCAGCAGATCCAACTCTGCCGCCAGTTCGTCGATGCCCAGGCCGGCCCAGCCGATGGCCGTGGCCCGCGGGATCCGACGCCGGACCATGTAGCGACCGGCCTCGTCCTCCTGGACCTCGCCGTAGCCGGCCGCGACTGCGCCTTCCAGGAGCGCGGGGTCGCCCCGGCGTTCACGAACGCGCGCGCGGACCGCAGCCGCGGCCCCGGCCGTCGCCCGCAGGTCGACCGAGTAGAAGATGTCGAGGCCCTCGGCTCCAACCTCGACGTTGAGCTGCGGCCGGGTGGTCGGCTGGGATCCAAAGCGCGATTCGCCGAGCGAAACGTTCAGCCACGGCCAAGCGCGGCGACGGGGTGGATACAGGCCGAGGATCGATGTCCGGAAGTCGCGGCCGGTCCGGTCGTGGAGCTCGCGCCGGAACGCGTCACCGATCATATGGAGCTTCGCCTCGATGATCCCGATCTTCGCCCGATCCTGCGCCTGATCGGTTCGCATCGCCTCGAAGTCACCGGCTTCCCACCGATCGACGCCCATGCCACTCCAGTCCGGCTCCTTGGCGCGGATCCACAGCAGGTTGTGCACCTCCAAAAGGTCATCGACGGGGCAGCCGGCGGCGCGAAGGGCATCCCGGAACGCTGCGAGCATCGCGTTCGTCGCTGCGTACTTCGCGCCGGCTGATCCCGAGACGTCGAGCGGGTAATCGAAGGACTCGGCAGAGAGCTGGTAGATCGCCGGGCGGAACAGGCCGTACGTCTCGGGATCCGTGAGGCACAGCAGGATCGCCGGGATCTGAGGCGACACGCGGGGCACTTCCCTGGCCCGCAGCCGCCCCTGGGCGAAGAGCCGACCGTATGCCTCCTGGGCCGAGGCGAGGAACCGGTCGAAGCGCTCGGCGAGTGGATCAGCTCCTCGGAGAAGCTGCTCGATCTCGACGGCCACGGTCGGCGGATCACCCTCTGCCCATCGCCTGAAGGTGCTCGCCTGGATGACGGCCGACTGGCCGCCGCCGAACAGGTTCAGAAGCGACTGGTGGTACGGCCATCGGACGAGCAGCGCGGCCTCGGCCTCGTCAAGAGCCAGGCTCCCGAGGTCGAGGTGTCCGGCGGCGAGATCAGCGAGTCGGGCGACTCCGTCGGCCTCGAGGGCCTCGCGCGAGGTCAGTCGCCGGAGCAAGGCTCCCAGGCCGGCCTTGTAATCGACCTCGTCCTCTCGATACCGATCAGCCAGCCGGTACTCGGCGAACCGACGCGCCTCGGATTCCAAGCGCTCATTCGGAACCCATCCGGACTCGTTGCGATCGTTCGCCATGGGCTTCCCCATCAGCGCTCATCCATGGCAAGCATCTCGGCTACAGGCACGGATCCAGCGGCCTCAGCGCCGCGCTCGGCCGCAGGACCCGGTCCCACCCCGACAGGCTCGAGAAGAGACCCGAGCCAGGGCTGCCGGCCCACAGGAGAGCGTCGAGGATGCGGACGAGCGTCCGGTCTGCGATCCCCTGAGCGCGAAGGTGCTCACGGATGGCGCGGAGCTCGGCAAGGTTCGCCTGGCCCACCGCGCGGATGCGCCCGATGGCGGCGACCCAGCTCGAGACGTCGTCGGTGGTGCGCGCGCCGATCTGCTCGATGACGAGACTGTCGAGGACCGGGATCAGCCGCGGCCGCTTGATGTGGAGCACCTTGGTGATGACGGCGATCCCGAGGCCGGGACGATGCGTCGCCGCGAAGGTATCCCGGAGATACGCGGCGATCCTTGCTTCCGCCCAGTCGGCCGGCCTCGTCTCGAACAGGTCCCAATGAGGATCGAGCGCTTCGAGCCATGACCAGTCGGCCGAGGAGATGATCGGTGCCCAGGTCCTATGGGAGGTCCGGGCGGCCATCGTGCGGTTCACCGCAGTGATGTCACCGTCGATTATCCGATCGCGCCGCCCCGGATCGCGCTGCGTCTCTTCGATCCAGGCGTCGTAGGACCGCGGCCCGACGGCGCTGGGGTCGCGCCGGAAGAAGATCTCGGCCAGCCACTGCGCGCCCTCGATCACGAGCGGCGGAGCCACCTCGCCGGGCTCGGCTGACACGACGACCCGGATGGGCTCGCCTTCGTAGCGCACCCCGTGCTCGGACACGCGCGGAGCGCGAGGACCGTGCGTGGTCGCGAGCGCGGCCGATCGCCGCGTCGAGGGTGCACCGCTTGCTTCGCCCGGGAGGCAGATTCCGCAGGCCCGCACCGACTTGCCGGTCTCGCGCTGCGCCCACGCCTCGAGCTCCGAGCGGTCATCCGAGCACGTCTTGCCGTACTGCCAGGTCCAATGCCGCCCGGCCGCCAACGGACGGTTCACGGTGCGGCACGACGCGCGGTGCAACACCAGGTATGACGACGTGACGTGCGGGAACGTGTTCAACACGTACCCCTCCGGATGAGATGCCAGCCACGCGACGTAGCCGGCGTCGTCGTCAACGAACCTCCGCATTCGGCTCTCCTCGTGCGCGCCGCCCTGCTGAGCGAGGTTCAGGTTGGGACGTGACCCGTAGCCGGCGCAAGTGCCGAACGCGCGACGGGTCATCTCCTCGGTTCCGCGCAGCAGCGAACGGTGCTCACGAGGATCGTACCGCCCGTCACGGTCCCCGGCGTCGCTCGTACGACCCTGGTCGCCTGGGGGTGGCGACGAGGGGACTCGGTGGGACTCGTGGCGCACCCAGCCGCACTGGGGAACTTCAAACGGGCGGTCCGTCACGGTCCGGTCGGGTCGCCTTACCCTCCCCTGACATTCGCCGTGATGAGGCACGTGGCACCGGGGTGATCGTTGCCCGACGCTGACCACGGTGCCGCCGGGTGGCGGCCTGCAGCGGGTGACGGGACACCATGCGCCGACGCGGCTGGACAGGTTGGCTGGGGGCGGTGGCCCTTCTGGCGGCCTTGATCGCAATCGCCGCCTGTGGGGGCGGATCCGGACCGGCACGGGAGGCGGCGGCCGAGGGCGGCGCTCCCGTGACGACGCAGGCCGATCCGAGCCCGGCCCCGTCGCTGGAGTCGTCGCCATCGAGCCCGGTGCCGTCGCCGAGCCCGACCCCATGTGCGTCGTCGCCTCTGCCGTCGCCCACCCCGGCCGCGTCCCCCGCGCCCGCCTCGACCGCGGCAGGGACAAGCGCGCCACCTGCTTCAACCCCGAGCGCTCGGCCAGTGCCGACGCCGGACCTCTCCGAGCTCGAGCACCTGCTCGACCAGCTGACCGATGCGCTCGCGAACGACGCGACCGCCCCGAACGACGAAGGGAGTCCTCGATGAACCGCACCCTCCAGCGCCTCCTCGCCACCGCCGCGACCGGGATCGTCCTCGCCGGCACGCTGGGCGCCGGCACGGCCCTGGCGGCGCGGGCCACGGCCCCCCGGGTCTCCGATCCCGCCGCGGCCCGGGCCGGTGTCGACCGCTGCGCGCCGCTCCGGGTCATCGCCCGCGCCGAGCCCACGGTCGCGAACCTGCAGGCCGTGGGACGCTGCGAGATCGACCGGCGGCTCGAGACGCTGACGAAGCTCCAGTCGGTCGTGG
>Ga0315284_10007297_pt1 | contig 15774 bp, 14 predicted proteins | sample YL17G09_16_MG_FD_203696 | JGI IMG/M metagenome (GOLD analysis project Ga0315284, IMG submission 203696) | Sediment microbial communities from Yellowstone Lake, YNP, Wyoming, USA - YL17G09_16 | ecosystem: Environmental > Aquatic > Freshwater > Lake > Sediment | place: USA: Wyoming | collected... | reverse complement strand
TCATGACCGGCGCGCGCCTGCCGGTCTTGCGCGAAGCGCCGGGCGGGCCGGCGCGGTTCATCTCCATCGGCGCGACCGCCGCCGCCAGGGCCGCCGGCGCCGTGCCCCGGCCCCGCTACGCGGAGGATGACGGTTTCGAGATCCGCGCGGCCGGCGGCCGCCTGTTCCTGGCCGGTGTCCGCCCGCGCGGCACGCTGTTCGCCGTGTACGAATTCCTGCGCGGCCAGGGCTGCCGCTGGTTCGCTCCCGGATATAAGTTCTACCGGCAGTTCCACCAGGCGGCGCCCCGCAAGAACCGTGTCGCCGTCGATGCCGCTCTCCGCGCCGCGGTCCAACCCGCCTTCCGGTTGCGCGGCGAATATCCCGAGCACTACTACGCGCACGACCCGGACGATGTCCTGGCCCTGCTCGACTGGAGCGCCAAGAACGGGATCAACCTGGTGGGCTTTCGGCAGAATGAGTTTTCGGAAACCTGGTACCGGATCCTGCAGCCAGAATGCGAGAAGCGCGACCTGATGTGCGCTTCGGCGGGACATGGATACGACCGGTTTCTGCCGCGCGACCGCTATTTCCGGGAGCATCCCGAGTGGTACGCGCTGATCGACGGCCGGCGATCGGACCGTTACTTCGACCAGTTCTGCACCAGCAACCCGGACGCGCTGGCGGCCTTTCGTCAGAACCTCGCCGACTTTGTTCGCAAGTTTCCCAGGCTCGATTACATCTCGGCGATGCCCAACGACTCGCCGCGCTGGTGCACCTGCGAGCAGTGCCAAAAGGAAGGCCTGAGCTCGCGCGACCGCCTGCTGAAGATGACGCAATTGGTTTCCAAGACCGTTTATGAAGTTAACCCCAGGATGAAGATCGAGGTGAGCGCGGGCGTGGAGTACTTCGGCGTGGCCGCCAACGAGGTGATGACCACGCCGTACCCCAACGTGACCTACCGCACCGGCGTGCTGCGCCGGTGCCTGCGCCACGCCTGGAACGACCCCGCCTGCGCGCTGAACCGGAGTCAGTATGAGACGGCGCGCGAGGTGACCGCGAAGATCACGTCGCAGGGAATGAACATCATCTGGACCAGCCGCTACAGCTCGTTCCGCGAGCACTCGCTGCCCGGCATCCTGTACCCGCAACAGATGGCCGCCGAGCTGCGGGACCTGGCCAAGATCGGCGGCTCGGGCGTCCTGTACAACTACGCCATTCTGCCCGACTGGATGACTTACGAGCTGAAGCACTACCTCTACGCCCGGCTGCTGGTCGATCCTTCAACCCCCGTGGACGAGTTTTTGCACGCCTACTTCCGGGAGCGCTTCCCAGGCTCTGCGGACGCCGTGGAAGCGTTTTATACCGCGTTGCGGCACGCCATGGAGCGCTACGACCATCCGGGAGGCGGGTACACGCGCGAGGACATGTTCGGCCTCTACCCGCCCGGGGAGTTTCAAAACGGCCTGCGGGACATGGAGGAGGCGCAGGGCAACATCGACCGCGCCATCGCCGAGAACGCCAATCCCGACCAGCGGCAGTTGCTCTGGCTCTGGAATGCCTCCCTGCAATACGGAAAAGCCAAGCTCGAAATCGACCGGCTTGCGCAAACCGGCCGGCGCGACGAGGCCGTCGCCAAGGCCATGGCCCTGATGGATTACATCGAGACCTGGGAAGGACGGGGGATTTTTTACGACAGCGTCTTTCTGCGCCGCGCCGTCGAGTACCGCTTTGCGGAGCCGTCCCGGGACCGGTTGATCAAGAAGCGGCCGTGGAGTTGGGTGCGCATGTACGAGTTCAAAGACTTTTTAAGAGAAAAATAACTCCGCCTTCATCTTCGCTTAATCCTTGGCGGCTAAGCTTTGCCCGGAACAGATCGTGGGAGTTCGATGACTCGCCCCCAACAAGTCCGAGAGGGAACCCGATGATCGACAACGTCTGCGCTTTGCTGGTACACGACAACTCGGTCCATGTCACGCAGTTGGTCCTGGTGCTGGAAGCGTTGGGGGTCAAATGCCGGGAAGCGGCGACGTTTTCAGCGGTCATGGAAGAACTGAACAGCGTTCGGGTGCCGCAGGTGGTCTTTACCGACACCCTTTATGCCGACGGTGACTGGAAGGACGTTGTTCATCTGGCGCAAGGCGCACGCCAGGCGACCAACGTGGTCGTCGTTTCCCGCTTGGAGGACGTCCGGCTCTATCTGGACATCATCGACTTCGGAGCTTTCGATTTCATCACGCCTCCCTACCGGGAGTCCGATGTGTCCCACTTGATGCGTTGCGTGGCGCGGAACGCGGCCAGCCGGCGAAAGGACCAGGGGCGCATGCTCCCGCGCCTGGCAACAGCCGCGGCCGCCGCTCCCCGCCTGGAGTGCGCGTGAGCCGCCGCCACCTTGAACCCTCCGCCCGTGCCGTCATTCCTTTGGGCGCAATTTCAGTTTCGCTTTATTCTCCTCCAGGAAAGCCTTCAGTTCATCGGCGTGCTCCAGGAGCTTGATCCACTGCTGGTAATAGAGCGTTACCGGGAAGCGGCCCAGACCGTAAACGCTCACTCCGCCCTTCCCGCCGACCCTGAACTCCAGGCCGCCCGGTTTCTGGCCTGCCAGCCACTCTTGCAGTTCCGCGATGCGCGCCAGGCACTCCGCCTTATTTTTCTGGCCTGCCAGCCACACTTCCAGGTCCTTGATCCGCTCCAGCAATTCCACCTTGCTCTGTTCAGACATGCTGCACTCCGTCGACGGCCATTATAGCCGCTCTTGGCAGTGATCCCACACCTGGAAGTCGCAGCCGGCCGCTTCTTCTTCCGCGCTCCGCCGGCGAGGGACAAAATCGTCGCCGGGCGTATGGAAGTTAGGTTAGACTTCCAGGTTCGCCCGGGAGTGAGATGGGACGCAGAGGAATGTCCGGCTGACGGCCGACGGACATCCTAAGCCGCCGGCCGATGGCCGTCAGCCGGGAGGAGAGCGATCGATGAACTTACAGCAATTGATGCGGACGCTGCACACCACCAATAAGTCGAAGATCGTGCTGCTGGTGTCGGACGGGTTGGGCGGCCTGCCCATCGAGCCCGGCGGGGGCACGGAACTGGAAACCGCGTCCACTCCGAACCTGGACAAGCTGGCGGCCGAGAACGTGTGCGGGCTCTCCATCCCGCTGCTGCCCGGAATCACGCCGGGAAGCGGGCCGGGCCACCTGGGCCTGTTCGGCTACGACCCGCTGGAGGTGACCATCGGGCGCGGCGTGCTGGAAGCGCTGGGCATCGACCTCGAGCTGGGGCCTACCGACGTGGCGGCGCGCGGCAATTTCTGCACCGTGAACGAGCAGGGCGAATTGACCGACCGCCGCGCCGGGCGCATCCCCACCGAGGTCTGCGCCAGGCTGGTGGGCATGCTGCGCGCCATCCGCATCCCGGGCGTGGACCTGGTGATTGAGCCGGTGCGCGAGTACCGCTTCGCGGCGGTGTTCCGGGGCCAGGAGCTGTACGGCGAGGTGGAGGACACCGATCCCCAGGTGACCGGCGTGCCGGCGCTGGAGCCCAAGGCGCGCGACGCGGCCTCGGAGAAAACCGCGCAGGTGGCGGCCGAGTTCATCCGCCAGGCGCGCCGGATCCTGACGAGCGAGAAGCCGGCGAATATGCTGATGCTGCGCGGATTCGCCCGCCGCCCGCCCATCCCTTCCATGAAGGAGCTGTACGGGCTGAATGCCGCCGCCATCGCCGTCTATCCCATGTACCGCGGCCTGGCCCGGCTGGTGGGCATGACCGTGCTGCCACAGGTGAAGAATTTGGCCGAGGAGATCGAGGCCCTCCGGCAAAACTGGGATTCCTTCGACTTTTTCTTCTTCCACTTCAAATACACCGACAGCACGGGCGAGGACGGCAACTTCCCGGAGAAGGTGAAGCGCATCGAGGAGCTGGACCGGCACATCCCCCAGATCCTGGAGCTGAAGCCGGACGTGTTGATCGTCACCGGCGACCACAGCACCCCCTGCCTGCTGAAGAGCCATAGCTGGCACCCCGTGCCGGTGCTGCTGGCGGCGCGCACCTGCCGCCCCGACCGCGTCACCAGCTTCGGCGAGCGCGAATGCCTGTATGGCGGGCTGGGCCAGGTCGAGGCCAAGTACCTGCTGCCGCTGGCCCTGGGGCATGCCGGGCGCCTGCAAAAATTCGGTGCGTGAAGGGAAAGCCAGCCGCAGATTTCGCAGATGTCGCAGAGGAAAAGGCATCTGTGCAATCGGCGAAATCTGCGGCTAGCTCTTCCCAAAATGGAACCGGGCGTCCCTAAGTCGCTTCTTTTCTGCATCGGGGAGTGGCAATCGTGTTGCATTTGATCCCGCGATTGCAGTAGCTTTGCCTCGACTTCCAATGAGCGATAGGGAGCAAGACGAGACGGCCGGGGCCGAGCCGCAGCAGATGGCGGGCGGCTTTGGCGGGCTGCTGGGTGCGTCGCCGGCCATGCAGCGCCTGTTCCGTGCCATGGTCAAGATCAGCCGCAGCGAATGCCCGCTACTGATTGTGGGAGAAAGCGGGACGGGCAAGGAACTGGTGGCGCGCTCCATCCACCAAAACAGCGTGCGGGCCGGCCGGCCGTTTGTCCCGGTCGATTGCGGCGCGCTGGCGCCCACACTGATCGAAAGCGAGCTGTTCGGCTACCTGCGCGGCGCCTTCACCGGCGCCAACAGCTCCCGCCAGGGCCTGCTGCAGGCCGCCGGCGCCGGCACCATCTTCCTGGACGAAATCGGCGAACTGCCGCTCGACCTGCAGGCCAAGTTGCTGCGCGTGCTGCAGGAGCGCGAAGTGCGGCCGCTGGGCAGCGACCACACGGTACGCTTCGAGGCCCGAATCATGGCCGCCACCAATCGGGATTTGCGCCACGCCGTCGAGCAGGGCGCTTTCCGTGATGACCTGTACTACCGGCTGAACGTGGTGAGCCTGAAGGTGCCGGCGTTGCGCGAGCGCAAGACCGACATCCCGCTGCTGGTCAATCACTTCCTTCAGAAGCATGCGGCCGGCCGCCAGCCTGCGCCGGCCCTGTCGGAGGAAGCGCTGCACTGCCTGCTGGCCTACGACTGGCCGGGCAACGTGCGCGAGCTGGAAAACTCGATCGAGCGCGCCACCACGCTCAGCTCCGGCCCGGTGCTCGGCGTCTTCGACCTGCCCACCAATCTGCATAGCTCCGCCCCAGTTCCGGTGGCCGACAACTCCGGCGCGAATGCCCATCCGACCATGCCCTTACGCGAATTGGAGCGCCAGGCGATTCTCCGCGCCGTGGCCGACGCCGGCGGCGACAAGTTGCTGGCTGCCAGGCGGCTGGGCATCGGCAAGACCACCCTCTATCGGAAGCTTAAGGAATACGGCTGCTGATCCCATTTCGGGAAGAGTTCCCGTTTTGGAACCAGACCCTTAGCCGCAGATTGCGCAGATTCCGCAGACTGCGTGATTAATCTGCGAAATCTGCGGAATCTGCGGATTACACTGATGGCGTGCGAGTGGCAGTGGACGCGACCTACGCGCTGGAGGCGCAGCCGGCCGGCGTGGGACGGTACTCGGAGCGGCTGATTTGCGAGCTGGCCCGGACGCCGGAGATGGAACTGACGCTGTGCGCGCGGTGGCCGCGATGGCTGCGTTTGGGCCGCCACCTCGGCGCGCTGGGCTGCCGCCGCTGCCTGCTGCAGGAGCCGCTGAACATCCGGCTTCCCGGCCGCGTGGACCTTTTTCACGGGCTGAACCAGCGCCTGCCCGGCTACCGCTTCCGGCGCCAGGTGGTCACGCTGCACGACCTGTTTCCGCTGACCGGCGCGCGCTATTCGACGCCGGACTTCCAGCGCCGGTTTTCATTGATGATCGCCGATGCGGTGGCCCGCGCCGACCGCGTCATCTGTGTTTCGGCGTACACGCGGGAGCAGGCGGTGGGGCGGCTGGGCGTGCCGCGGGAGCGCTGCGCCGTCGTCCCTCATGGCGTCGAGCAGCAGCCGGAGCCGCCATCCGAGCGAGCGCGGCAGCGCGCCCGGCAACTGGCCGGCGGCGCGCCCTTCCTGCTGTCGGTGGGCGCCATCCAGGTGCGCAAGAACAACGTGGCGGCCGCCCGCGTGGCCGCGCGGCTGGGCGGGGCCGCGCGCCTGGTGATCGCCGGCGGCGCGGGACACGGCGCCGATGAGTTCTTCGATTTCGTTCGCGGCCAGGGGCTGAGCGACCGGGTGCGCGTGCTCGGCTACGTGGACGAGCAGACGCTGAATGCGCTGTACGCCGAAGCCGTGGCGCTGCTGTTTCCGTCGCTGGAGGAGGGTTTTGGCATGCCGGTATTGGAGGCCATGGCGCGGGGCCTGCCGGTGATCGCCTCCAATGTTTCGTCGATTCCCGAGATCGCGGGTGATGCGGCCATGCTCTTCCATCCGGACGATATCGAGGGAATGGCGGAAGCGGCCCGGCGGCTGCTGGATGACCCGCGCGGGCGCCAGGAATGGGCCGTCCGGGGCCGCGCCCGCGCCCGCTGCTTCACCTGGCTGGCTGCCGCCCAGGCCACCGTGGAGATCTATCGCTCACTTCTTTCGGGGGAAGTTTGAACTTTGGACCTTGGACCTTGGACCTTGGACCAAAAAGATGCCCGTTCCTATGCCTGCCGACCGCGTAGTAGAAGCCGAGGCCTCCAGCGGCTTCGATCTGTTTATCTACAGCATGTACGGAAAGCCAGGCTGGCAGCCCCGGGCGCCTGGCGATCGCATTCGCGTCGCCCATCCCGGAACGGCGGTCAGCTACGGAGAGAAGCTCTACGAGGTGATGGCGATTGAGCCGGCCGCGGGCACCTCCTATGCCTACCGCTATGCGCTGCGCAGGTGGGACGACAGCTTTGTGGTGCGAAGAGTCGTTCCATACTCGCGGGAGGCGGCCGTGGCGGCGGCCGTCGAGGTCCGCGAGCGGGTTCGGCGGCACCGGCAGCATAGCTGGCTCATCTACCTGTTTCCGATCACCGGGCTGCTGCCCACGCCGCTGCTGCGCCGCTGGCAGCGCGAATGGGGGCTGCCGATGCGCGCCGCCTCTTTCGCCTCCGTGGTGGTCTTCGGGCTTTCCGCTGTGTTCCTGTTCTCGCGGGAATTCCTGCGCCCCGACCGGGCCGGTTCCCCGGCCGTGGTTGTCGTCGCCGGGTACATCTTCTTGGAGCAAATGGCGCGACTCTTCTGGCTGCTGCCATCGAATGAAGCGATCGGCTCGCTAACGATCACCGCCCTGTGGAGCCTTCTGGTCCTGGCTACCGGCGGGAGGCTCGAAACCGACGGCGTGTGGCGCGCCGCGTACCACTTGGCCGCCGAGCGCGATGAGGTGTGTTACCTGAAGGAGCAGCCCTGGGACGTCGAGGTGCGCTCGGTGTTCCGCGATCCCGTGCTGCTGGGCCCGCGGCCCGTGCGCGTGGAGGGCGGCGTATACGAGCCGCTGGAATACACGCAGGAAGGCGAAGGCCTGTATCGCCGCTACGTGTTTCGCCTCAAGAAGCTCGACGAGAAAACGGCGCCGCATCGCGAGTACCGGCGCGACCGGACGCCCGAGCAGGTTCGGGAATTGATGGCCTACGAGCGGGCGCGGAACTCGGTGCACGCCTGGGCGCTGCTCTACGGCCTGCTGCCGGCCGCGCGGCAACTGGAGCTGGAACGCCGCTACGATCTGGTTTGCGCGCAGGCCACGGCGCGCTCGGCCGCCACTGTGCTGGCCGCCGCGGCGCTGGCGCTGTTGACCGCCTTACCGCGGGGCTTCCGCTTGGCGGACGCGGGCGTGGTCTATCTTATCGTTGAATCCATCTATCGGCTGGCGGTGGCGCGATCGCGCGGCGAGCCGGCCGGCTCCGTTCTCGGCTTCCTGCTCTCCCCGCTTCTGCGCAAGTAAGTCGTACCGCCGGCGTTGCATGGGCGTTATTTCAGCATGGTGTGCAACAGGTGCAGGAACAGGCCCACGTCGGTGACCAGGCCGATGGTTTGCGAGGAGCCGCGGTCGGCGATCTTGGTGACCACGGCCGGGTTGATATCGACGGCCACCAGCGGAATCCAGGAGGGCACCATATTGGCCGTGCCGATGGAGTGCAGCATGGTTCCCAGGCACAGGATCAAGGCCGCATCGCGCAGATGCTCGGCGTAAAGGTTCTGGGCCTGCAGCATGTCGGTGACCGTCTCCGGCATGGGGCCGTCGTCGCGGATGCTGCCGGCCAGGACAAAGGGCACGCCGCGGCGCACGCACTCGTAGAGGATGCCCTGCTTCAGCAGGCCTGTTTCGACCGCGGCGCGAATGCCGCCGGCGCGGCGCACCAGGTTGATGGCGCGCATGTGGTTGCGGTGGCCGTGCTCGGCCATCACCCCGCGCTCCAGGTGCATGCCCAGCGAGGTGCCGAACAGTGCCAGCTCGGCATCGTGGACGGCCAGCGCGTTGCCGGCCAGCAGCGCCCCCACATAGCCCTCGCGGACCAGGGCCGCCAGCTTGTCGGCCGCCCCGGTGTGCACCACGACCGGGCCGGCCACCACGACCGCGCGCTTGTTCTCGGCGCGCACCCCGCGGAGCAGCTCGGCCACGCGGCCAGCCGCCAGCTCCACGCGTCGCTCCGAGGACACTTCGCTGGACATGAAGGCGAAGCCGCTGCGCTCGCGCTCCTTGAAATCCGGAAGCACCCGCAGGCCGTCGGCGCCGCAGACCACCTCGTCGCCGGCCCGCAGGTCGCGCAGTTTCACGCAGGCCGCCTGGCCGTCGTGCACCACAATCGCCGAATCCATGCGCTGCCGCTGGACCGTGATCCAGTTTCCGTTGTGGCGGACCTCGGTGCGGTGGTTGGTCGTGGAGTAGAAGTCCTCCGGAGCGCAGCCGTCGCCGTCGCAGGGCCGCAGCAGCGCATCGGTCTGCTCCAGGCGGTGGCAGCCCAGCGCCAGCAGATCCTCCAGCAGCTCCCCCAGCACCGCCGCTTCCGGGGCGTGCACCTTCATGACCAGGTGCGAGAACTCCTCGTTGGTGCGGCCGATCTGGAATTTGACGATCTCGAACTTCGCCCCGTGCTCGATCACCTTGTCGAAGACGTTCTCGAGCAGGTGCGAGTCGATCAGGTGTCCCTGGGCTTCTATGGTTTCGGTGTGCATCTCGCCTCGCGAATCAAGTGGCAATGATAATGCCAGGAAGCGAAGAGGGGCGTGGTTCAAGGCCGCGGAGAGAAATAGATACTGCGATACCTCTCGCGAATACCGATCGTGATTTGATCGAAAACCGTGTGCCTGCCGAGGAGCTCGCGGCGGATGTAGCCGTTACTGAATAGGACCTCGCACGGGAACCGAAAACCTTCGATTTCAAGAGTGATAGAGTGGAGCCATCCGTCCATGCCGCCACCGAGGCTCTCAAATCTAATACGCTTGCCGCCTGCGAGTTCAATCCCTAAGACGCTTGTTCGCTGGCCATTGAAGATGCTGTATTGTGCCCCAGTATCGAGAATGGCGACCGCATCATCTGTTCCTCCCGGACCTATCAATCCGACGGGTATCGCGGGCAGGGGCGCTTGGCCTGGCGCAATCGACCGATAGCCAAGAACACGCTCGAATTCGATTATCCCGTTCATACCCCCATGAATGGGGTGTCATCCTCTGGAATACGGAAAATGAATGGACGATCTACGCCTTGCTTCACGGCCGATGCTCGTGCTTCTGTGTAGTCTGGCGAGGCGGCAATGATCCCTTCCCCTTCGATAACAACCCATTGCCCGCGGTGGGGCTCGAACTTGTCCGGATTCGCCTCCATCCAGTCCAGCTCGGTCTTGCGGAAGGTCGCGGTCACGGCGGGCTTCTTTGGGATCGCTTGCGTCGTCTTCATAACGCTTTGTCCTCAAGGCGCTTTCCAACTGCATGATAGCATAGTTGGAAAGCGCAGGTGCCCACGCGGAGCGGCAAATGCCCTATTCCAAGCCAACACGAAGAGAACGGGCTGTTGAGCGGATTGCTCGGCTCATAGAGAAAAGCCTGACCGACTTGCCCCTAGTGGAACGGGACAAGCGGCTAGATGGAATCCACAGGCTCGCTGCCGGCGTCCCCCGACGTAGTCGACTTGGAACCTGAGATTATTCCCTTGCCGCCGCGGCCACTTCCTCGGCGATCTCGACGCGGCCCTCCGGGCGCAGCAGCGGGAACAGGATCACCTCGCGGATGGAGCGCGAGTTGGTCAGCAGCATGGCCAGGCGGTCGATGCCGACGCCCTCGCCGGCCGTGGGCGGCATGCCGTAAGAGAGCGCCCGCACGTAGTCCTCGTCCATGGCGTGGGCCTCGGCGTCGCCCGCCTCGCGCGCCGCCGTTTGCATCCGGAAGCGGCGGTACTGCTCGACCGGATCGTTCAGCTCCGAATAGGCGTTGACGATCTCCATCCGGCCGGCGTACATCTCGAAGCGCTCCACCCACTCCGGCTCGTCATCCTTGGTCTTGGACAGCGGCGAGAGGGCCTTCGGGTAGTCGTAGATGATGGTGGGTTGAACGAGTTGCTTCTCGGCCACGGCCTCGAACAGCACGCCCAAGACCACGCCGGGCGGCGTGTCGGCCGGCAGCGCGATGGCGGGCGGCTCCTCAACGCCGAGCCGCTCCACATAGGCGTTGTAGGCGGCCACGAGCGCCGGAACGCCCGAGAAATCGCGAAGGGCCTCGAGCGACGGGCGTGTCGCTTCTTCGGGCCAGTAATGCACGACGGCCTCGGGCATCGACATCCGCGTCCAGCGGCCGAAGTCGATCGTGTCCTCCCCGAACTGGACGGCCAAACCCCCGGTCACCTCGCGCACGACCTCGGTGAGCACTTCCTCGGTCAGGTCCATCAGGTCGCGGTAGTCGCTGTAGGCCTGGTAGAACTCCAGCATGGTGAACTCGGGGTTGTGCTGCGTGGAGATGCCTTCGTTGCGGAAACTGCGGTTGATCTCGTAGACGCGGTCGAAGCCGCCCAGCGTCAGACGCTTCAGGTACAGCTCCGGGGCGATGCGCAGGTAGAGGTCCAGGTCGAGCGCGTTGTGGTGGGTGGTGAAGGGGCGGGCCACGGCGCCGCCGGCGATGGGCTGCATCATCGGCGTTTCCACCTCCAGGTAGCCGCGGGCCTCCAGCGCCCGCCGCAGCGCGGCCACGATGCGGCTGCGCTTCTCGAAGATTTCGCGCACCTCGGGGTTCACGATCAGGTCCACGTAACGCTGCCGGTAGCGCGTCTCCACGTCCTGCAGGCCGTGCCATTTCTCGGGCAGCGGCAGCAGCGCCTTGGAGAGGAATTCCAGGGCATCGGCGTGCAGGCTCAGCTCGCCCTTCCTGGTGCGGAACAGGTACCCGGCGGCGCCCAAAAAATCGCCCAGGTCCAGCAGGCCGAACAATTCGAAGCATTTCTCGCCGACCGCGTCCCGGCGCACATAGATCTGGAGCTTGCGGCCTCCCTGCACCAGGTCGGCGAAGCCGGTCTTGCCGTGCAGCCGCAGGGCCATGATGCGGCCGGCCACGCGCGCCGCGGGCCGGGCTGCGGCCAGCTCCTCGGCTGTCGAGGCGCCGTATCGCCCGACGATGTCCGGGACGGTGTGCGTGGCCCGGTACTTGTGCGGGTAGGCGGCGAAGCCCAGGGCCTGAATGGCGCGCAGCTTCTCGCGCCGTTGTCGAAACAGTTCATTCTCAAGTGACATGGCGAACCTGCGATTATAATGCCCGCCGCAGCCCGAGGCGCTTTTGTGCCGCGTGCGGTCGGCGGCGCTTTTTCGCCGAGCCGCCGCGTGCTATGTTGGGGTCGTCCATGAGAGGGATGCCGTTCTCGCGCAGTATTTCGTCCATCTCAAGATAGGTTACGCCCAACATCTCCGCAGCCTGTCGAAGCGTCATGCTCCTCTTCCTGTAGCGGTCCAACACCGCATCCTGCAGCTTAATGCGCAGCCCTTCGGCGACCAACTGCCGGATGGCCGTGGCGCGATCCTCCAGATTCAGTTCGCTGTATAGGTCGACCCTCCTCAGCAGCGACTCCGGCATGGTCGTATTCACTCGCCGGACTGGATCCATGGTTACCTCCCTTCCCGAAAAACTCGCATGAATTCCTCCGAGTATCTTCCGGCGGCAACAAAAGCGTCGAGCAGCCGGTCGCGGCGGGCTGCCGTCGTCGCGCCCGCGACGTGCGGCAGGCAGACGAATTGAGCCGTGAAACAGGCCGGAAGACTCAGTCGCTGCGCTTTGCGAAAAAGCGGCTGATCGTTGGTCAGCACGTATCTGGCCGAAACCTCCTGAGCCAGCCGAAGCACCAGCGAGTCGGTGTGGCTGATGCCGGCCAGCCGCTGGGTACGGCGTGGCTCGCCGATCGTTACCAGCCCGCCGTCGAATACCCGCTGGATCGCTTTGGCGTCCGGCAAGCCGCGGACCAGCCCGGCCTCAACTGTCTCGCGATAAACCTCTTTTACCGTACGCACCGTGTGCTCTGACAAAGCCAGCAGGTCGAGTGCCCCCGCGCACGCCAGAGTGATCAGCGCGGAAGAATCGACAACGATGATTCCCACACACTCAGTGTACCTAGCGCACACTTTCGTGTCAAAGATGGGCCGGGCCCGGGGCGCCCGCTCAACCGCGGGCTGCGCGCAAAAACGCTGCTGCGCGTAATCCGCGGATATTTGACCCGCGGGGCTTCTCCGTGCCTCTGTGCCTGCGTGGCTAAAACCCCGCTCCTCAGTCCTCTGATGTTAGAATCGCCGAGTGAGCGAGCGGCTCTACTACCAGGATTCCTTTCTCACCAGCTTCGAGGCCTGTGTGGTGCGCGCCGAAGCGGGCGGCGTGGTTCTGGATCGCACCGCGTTCTATCCGGCCAGCGGCGGCCAGCCTAACGACCTCGGGCGGCTGAATGGTGTGCCCGTGACCGACGTCGTCGAGGACGAGAGCGGCGAAATCGTGCACCGGCTGGAGGGGCCGCTGCCCGCCATCGGCGAAACCGTGCGCGGCGAAGTGGACTGGGAACGGCGCCGCGATCACATGCAGCAGCACTCCGGGCAGCACCTGCTGTCGGCCGCGTTTGTCCGCCTGTTCGGCTTCCAGACGGTCAGCTTCCACCTGGGGGTGGCTACCTGCACGATCGACCTGTCCACGCCGGCGGTCTCGGCGGAACAGGCGGGCCGCGCCGAGCGGCTGTCGAACGAGATCATCTTCGAGGATCGCCCGGTGCGCGTTTTCTTCGCCGGCGCCGAGCAGGCCCGCTCGCTCGCGCTCCGCAAAGAGGTGGAGCGCGAAGGGGAAGTGCGCCTGGTCGAGATCCGCGACCTGGACCTGAGCGCCTGCGGCGGCACGCATGTGGCCAGCACCGGCCAGATCGGCGTGGTGCTGCTGCGCAAAATCGAGAAGTCGCGCTACGGGACGCGCGTGGAATTCGTCTGCGGGCTGCGGGCCGCCCGCGTGGCCGCCGCCGATTACGCCACCCTGACCGAGGCCGCCGCCGTGCTCTCGGCGCACCCGGACAACCTGCCGGCGCTCATGGCCAGGCAGGTCGAGGAGCTGAAGGCGGCGGAAAAAGAGCGCCAGAAACTCTTGCAGGCCATGGCCGGATACGAGGCGCGCGAGCTTTACGCGGCGGCGCCGGAGAAGAACGGCGTGCGGCTCCTGGTGAAGACGCTCGCGAGCGGCGACGTATTGTACGCGCGGTCCCTGGCCTCCCAGTTTGCCGCGCAGCCCAACGCGCGCGCCGTCCTGCTGCTGAAGCAGCCGCCGACGCTGGTTCTGGCGCAGTCGCGCGGGCTGGGGGCCGACCTGGGGGCCGCGGTGAAGAAGCTGGCGGCGGAATACGGCCTGCGCGGCGGCGGCTCGCGCGACTCGGCGCAGGCCGGCGCGCCCGATGCCGCCGCGGCCCAGCGCGCGCTGGATGCCATCGTCCGGGAATTGAATTAACCACGGATGGACACGGATCCCGCCCTGCGGGACGGATAGGCCCGGAATAGGACGCAGATGAACGCAGATAAACGCAGATCAAGAACATCGTGATCTGCGTTGATCTGCGTTTATCTGCGTCCCATTACTTCGCTATGGCTCAGCAAACCACCGCGGATGCGCTGCTGGCCGGCCTGACGGCGGCTGGGGTGTCCCGCGTCTATGGCTTGATCGGAAGTTCCACGACGCCGTTTTACCGGGCGCTGGCCGGCGCGAGCGGCCGCATCCGCTACATCTCGGTGCGGAACGAATTGGTGGCCGCGGCCATGGCCGACGCCGACGGCCGCCTGACCGGCCGGCCCGGCATCCTGCTGCTGCACGCCGGCGCCGGTGTGCTGAACGCCGCATTGGGCCTGGCCACGGCCGCCAAAGATTGCTCGCCGCTGGTGGCCATCGTCGGCGGCGTGAAGCGGTCGCTGGCTTCGCAGGGCGGCATGCTCGATATCGATCAGGCCGCCGTTCTCTCGCCCCTGGTCAAAGGTTTCCTGCATCTGGAACGGGCGGCGGACACTCCCCGGACGTTTCTCGAGGCCTGGCGCGCGGCTGCCAGGGCGCCTTCCGGCCCGGTTGTGCTTCAGGTGGCCGAAGACCTCTGGGACCAGGACGAGGAGGCGGCGCAGCCCGCCGAATCCGAGTTCGCTCCGCCCGCCATTCCCGCGCCCGGCGGAATGGATGCGCTGATTGGAATGTTGCGTGCCGCGGAGCGGCCTCTGCTCGTGGCGGGCGGCGGGGTACAGCACGCGGCCGGCCGCCTGCTGCGGTTGGTGGAAACGGCGCGGCTGCCGGCCGTCACCACCGGCAACGGCCGGGGGGCCATCCCCGAAGATCACCTGCTGTGTTTTGGGCGCGCCGGCTATGGGGGCGGCAACGGCGCGGCCGATTACGCGCTGGCCACGGCGGATTTTCTGCTTTGCCTCGGCTGCGGCCTCTCCGACATGCTCACCTACGATTACCGGCGGCTGCCGGCGGGGCGGCTGGCGTTCGTGAATGCCGATGGCGCTTACTTGCAGGTGATGAAACAGCGCTTTCCGGAGGCCGGCATCCACCAGGGCGACGCGGGCGCGGCCATCGAGCAGTTGCTGGCCGCCGGGCTGAAAGGACTGTGCCGCGCCAACTGGTGGAACCGTCTGGAAGTGGCGCGCAGCGAATGGCAGCGCGTGGTCGATCAATGCGCGTTCCCCGGCAAGCCCCTGTCGGCTACTTACGCGCTGCGCCGGCTGGCGGCCGTGCTGCCGCGCGCCGCCATCGTCACCTGCGGCACCGGCCTGCACCTGCTGCCCGTCAACGCCGCGCTGCCCTGCTACGGCCCGCGCCAATACCTGTCGGCGTGTAATTTCGGGGCCATGGGCTTCGCCTTCGGCGCGGCCATGGCGGCGCGGCTGATCTATCCGGAGCGCCTGGTGGTTTGCGCCATCGGGGACGGCGATTTTTTGATGACCTCGGCCGACCTGGAGACCGCCGCGCGCGAAAACCTGATGCCCTTGACCATTGTGCTCAACGACAGCGGTTACGGCGTGTTGCGGACGCTGAGCGGGTTGCGCGGCTTTCGATACGGCTCGGACCACGGCAACCCCGATTTCCCGGCGTTGGCGGCCGCCTACGGGCTGCGGGGCGCCCGCGCCACCGATCCCAGCGAAGTGGAGACCGTCTTCCGGGTAGCGCTCGAGCCGAACGGGCCCAGGCTGGTCGAGATCGTCGTCGATCCCCGTGAGCAGCCGCCCGCCAACTGGCCGGCGATCCTGGGCATGAAGGTCCGGTAGGCAGAAGGCAGCAGGCAGTGTGCGCCGGGATAAACCGGCACTGAGTAGCGAATGAAAGAGTCGTACAGGGAAGGATTAGCCAACCAACCTGACCCCGAGTCATGCCAAGGCGGTCGCGAGGCCGC
>Ga0315284_10007296_pt1 | contig 15775 bp, 33 predicted proteins | sample YL17G09_16_MG_FD_203696 | JGI IMG/M metagenome (GOLD analysis project Ga0315284, IMG submission 203696) | Sediment microbial communities from Yellowstone Lake, YNP, Wyoming, USA - YL17G09_16 | ecosystem: Environmental > Aquatic > Freshwater > Lake > Sediment | place: USA: Wyoming | collected... | reverse complement strand
CAAAATCGACACGTACGGGTACTTTCATACCCACTAAGAACGCAGGGAAGGGCCGTCATTGCTGCGTTTTGTTGTATCCCAGCACTACTCAGAGAGGAGCAGGGCCAGCCCGGTCGCACCCAAGCCCAAGGCGATCAGCGAGGTCCGAGACGGTATTTCTCGAAACATGGCCCACACCAGCAACGGTTCCACGATCAGGATGGTGACGACGGACACCGCCATGACTGCCCACATCGACCCGAAGGCTTTGTAGCCGTAGTGGTAGCCGAGCAGCAGCGGGATGCCCGCCAGCGTGATCAGGAAGAAGGTCCACAGCCAGTCGGGCCGCTTGGCGACCAGCATCTCCGAATAAATGCAGAGCGCCTCGCCGAACGCCAACATGACCAAGGCGAACAGCTTCAGCGTCACTTGCGCTCCTCCTCCATTGCCGCAAGGCGCTCGTCAGCCCGGCGGTCAGACACCTTCCGCTGGTCCGCCCAGTGCATCTTATGGGGCTTGCACACCGAGCACGACCGGGCCTTCTTCTTGAACTTTCGCTTGGTCAGGTTCGAGGGCACAGGTCTATCTACCAGTCGTAGTCGAGTTCTTCAAGCTGCTCCCGCAGCTCAAAGTAGCGCCGCGTCCACGCAGGGTCACCCTTCTTGCAGCCGAGGCTGTTCACGTCACAGGTATGCACCGTGCAAATCGGGCGCAAATGGGGCGCTGCCGTACAGCCGTTCGGTCCCATGAGCGGCAGGCCACCCCGCGTGCCACGGCCACCCGGCTGGCGCTCAAGCTGGACGCCCCAGTGTTCAGCGGCCCACCGAATCGCCATCTCGCAGTATATGTCTTCGCAGCAAGAGTGAGGCACTCGACAACGGGCGCATTCGGGCCGCGTAAGGTCGGCCATCTCCGCGTAAAGCGCGATGAGCCGTTGTTGGCTTGGCGTGAAATCTTCGGCCTCTTTCGAGGCCGTGGTGTGTTGGGTGCAGGACGGTCCTGTGTTGGCTGGTGCAGGAGGGAAATCTTCGGCCTCTTTCGAGGCCGTGGGTTGTTGTGCACTGTGCACGTGTCGGCATGGAGAGGCAGGGAGTGTGCGGTGCAGGGTCGTGGCGAAATCTTCGGCCTCTTTCAAGGCCGTGGGTTGTTTTGTGTCGTGCTGTGCTGTGCTGGTCGTGTTCTGGCTTGTGGGGAAATCTTCGGCCTCCATTGCTGGAGGCCGTGGTGTGTTGGGCGTGGCGTGTGTTGTGTAGGATTGGGTCGGCATGAAATCAGTCTTTGCCCGGCTCACAGGCTCACCGCTCCCGGTGAGCAAAATTGTTTGTTTTTGTACGCCGGGCCGCTCGACAGGATGCCCACCGGCTTACCCAGCGCTTCACTCACGTAGTCCACGAAGCCGGGCTTAGCGACAATCCCCAGTGTTGGCTTAGCCTCCATCAGTTTGTGCGTCTGGTCACTGCTGAACCCCAGACGAGGCCACTCCTCAAAGTCCATGTCGTAACGGGTGCAGACCCGCCACGGGTCCACCTTGGCCAGTGCATCCATGTGCGTGATGGCCAGATAGTCCACCGGCCACGCTACGCTGAGCGCGTAACGCAAAAGCGGTAAGTCGAGGTGGCCGCACCGGAACTGGCGCTGCCACTCGTTCGCCACATTGTACTTGTCGGGCAGCAGGCGGGTCAGTTCCTGACTCTCACTGGGAAAAGGGCCGGGGCCGTGGCGGACCATGTAGCTGCGCGTGATGCCGATGGTAGTAGGCGGCTCTCTAACCTCCGCCTCGTCAAGCATCAGCCGGGCATTGGCCGTGGTGCAGCATGACCACGTGTGGTAGGGCGGGAACCCGAATGTCTCATCGAGCAGCACGCCCTGCGCGCCCTCAAACACCACCACTTTCTGCCCAGACAAAAGTGACGCCACCGCGTCCGGGCTCAGCACGCGTGGTAACGCGGTCGCGATGAAGTCCGCATAGCGGGACACCAAGACCGACAGGTCCACATCGAACGTCGAAAGCTCCTTCATGGCCAGCTCCGTGTCAGGCAGCTTGAGGGCCAGCGCCTTGTTGCGCAGGTACGCTCTGGCGTACGCCAGTTTGGTCGTGAAGACCGTCGCATCGTGCAGGTCACCCATGCGCAAGGCCGCGACCGGCTGCTCCTGCGCCATCTCGACCGTATCGCCGACGCCCATGCCGCAGCTACCATGACGCCCATCGCCGCGTGACAGCTCCTTGAGCCGGTTGAGCGCCCGGTGATAGGGCGTAGTCATCAGCGCCCGCCCGTCGATGAACGTGCGGTTGAAGGCGTCGAACACGCCCTTCTTCTGCAAGTGCTGCTCCTCCGTCTGCATCGTCAGCGGGTTGACGATCATGTAGCGCGACAATAGCGTATACGTTCTAGGCACAAACGTACCCGCGCCGAACTGGGCAAACGTATGGTGCCTGCCGTCGTCGGTCACGACGCTGTGCCCCGCTTGGCCCCCGCCGTTGTAGCGCACGACCAGACTGGCGCTGAACTGGCGCACGAGGGCCTCGACGATGGTGCCCTTGCCTGCGTCGCCAAACCCGAGGTCCACTGTAATGTACGGCTTCATTCTGCTGTAGCCTGCGGCATCAGCACCGGAGGGTCAACCTTTAAGTTCGATTCGTATACATCCTTGCAAGCTTCACCTATGACCTGAGCTACCATACCCCCAAGAACAAAAGGCGGCTCGTCTGGAGTCACATCAGGACAGCATCAGGGGCCTAACCGAAACTGTGGCGCTGGCAGTCGCAACGCATGACTGCGCGTTCTGGAGAGCACCCACGGTGACCTGCAAAGTGGTTGTGCCTGTCGGGACCGTGGCCGTGACCGAGAAAATGCCGCTGAAAGCTCCTGCGGACGTGCCCTCTCTGTTGTCCGAAGTCCCGCCTATGGCAGCCACCCAAGCCAAATAGCCATTGTCGTCATTCAGGCCGCTGTAGTCGAGGGTGATCGTGACTGAGAAGGGGTCACCTGTGTTGACGAGGTCAGCGGTCGCGGTAAGGAACATCATTCCCGAAAAAGCCTCTGGATTCCAAATAAGTGGAGGGCCAGCGGTCATCAGGCCATCGCCCCCTGCGAGGGTTGAGCTGTACGTGCCGGGGTCATTACCGGGGTCAACACGCGTAGTCAGCGTCCAAACAAGATCGCCGATTCCTGAAGGCCCTGAAGGCGACGCAGGTACGAGGGGAAGCGCAAGCCGATAGGGAGCACCGGCTGCGTTGGGGCCGGGATTATTCCGGGCCACACCCGCAGCGTTCAACCCCACGCGAAGATTGGCATGGCTCAAGACACCGTCGGGCACAAGACCCGTCGGCGTCGTACCGCTCAAAATCACCTGCGTCGATGGTCGGCCACAACCTGCGGCGTTAGGGCCGGTATCGTCTCTGGCATTAGGGTCATAGCTCACACTCTTAACTACAAACAAAAAGGCGGCTCCGTCTGTAACCACGGAGCCGCCACCTGTAACCACGGAGCCGCCACCTGCCCGGGCGAGGATCACTGCTGGGCAGCGCAGTTAATGAACGAGCCGAATCAACACGGCTCAGGCTCTCTCGCCTTACCTACAACCAACCAACAGTCCCGAACCGAAAAGAGCCTGACCGCAGTGTGGAAAAGGAATGACCGGCGACGAGCGGGGCAGCCATTCCACTATCCGATAACGGACCACCACGGCCAGACAAATCAGAGTTTCGCCACCGAGTCTTCCCCAGACTCCACGAGCGCGCCTGTCACGGTCGCACCCTTGGCCAAAGCCCGGCTGGTCGCATAGGCCACCAGCGACTTGGAGGCCCTGCCCACGGCGTCGGCATCCGCCCCAACGTCCTTGAGCGCCTTGCTTACGTCATGCAGGTCGTAGCCCTCAGCTACGCCGATAGTGCTCGTGATCAGCTCGCACACGTCCTCGGGGTTCGACAGCTTGAGGAAGCTCTGGCCGAACATCTTCCTGAGCGGCCCCTCCACCTTTTCGTCGTCCCAGTGGTTGGTGCCGCCGGGCATGACCCAGAAGACCTCAAACTTCTCGCGCAGCTCGGCGAGGATTTCCTCCAGCGGAATGTCACTCTGGAGCTTGTCACCGATGATCGCCTTGACCTCGGACGCTTTGACATTCGGGTAGGGCATCTCGTCGCCCATGATGAAGAGGTACGCCTTCTGGCCCCGCTTCTCATAACAATCCACGTTCGTATGCCGGGCCGCGAAGTACATCCCCAGCTCGTAGGACTCGGTGTTGTGCCCGCCGCCACCGCCTTCGAGCACGATCAGGCTCAGCGCCTCGTCCATCTCGTTGCCGCCCTCGAACTGGCCAATCTGAAGTGGCACCTTGTCAACAGTGGCGTCGCCGACAGCCCCGAAGAGGATGTGGGGGTGTTCGAGGAAGCCCTTCTTGACCAGTGAGGCCATGAGTTTGTCGAGCTTCAGGACGAACTGGCGGGGCACTGTTGCCATTGAGCCGGTCACGTCGAAGAGCACGGCCACCGCCCGGCTGTCCGGGTGAATGTCGGAATCGAAACTCTCGCGGATGATCTTGCCTGCCGCGTTGGCCTTGCTCGGGTCGAGCTTCTCGTGGACGCACATCTTGGTCGAGCCCGACCGGATGGCGGCGTCGTGGGTGAAGAGGTCTGTGCCTGCATCCGCCGCACTGGTTAGACGGCTGGTGTATACGGCATCGCTATAGCTGGTCGCTCCCATAATTTTTTATGTAGTTGAGTGTTTTGTGTGGAGAGAAATCTTCGGCCTCTTTCGAGGCCGTGGTGTGTTGAGTCTTGTCGGGTCGGGTCAAGTGGCGGCACGGCGCGGCGGGTGCTGATTTGTGAGGAGAAATCTTCGGCCTCTTTCGAGGCCGTGGGTTGTTAGGTCAAGTGAGGGCTTGTGTCGGGAGGACTTGGCGTGAAATCAGTCTTTGCCTTCGCCCGGCTCACAGGCGCACCCGCCCGGTGCGCATGACTGCTTCGGCGCGACAGTGAAGCCGACGGTCTCAAGCGGTTCGAGCCGGGAGGCCGGGCACTTGCCCAGCTCATCGGCCACCAGAACGCAGAGCTTGCCGTCCTCGTAGATTTCGCTGATCGGGTACTCGTAAGGGCCGAGGCGCAGGTAAACCGGCTCGTCCGGCGCTCGCCCGTCCTTGGCGTACATTTCCATAACTTCCGCGAGCTTACTGGTCGTAAAGGTCTTGGTCTGCACCGGCTCGGGCAGCGTGGCTTTGGTTTCAATTCCGTCGTTTTGTTGCGATCCCATAGGTTACTTTCGGGTTAGGGTTTTGATGAATCCGTGTGCGTTCTGAAGCGCCGCCAAAGCGTCCATAATCAGCCGGGTTTTCCAGCCGCCTCCCGTGTACCGCTGCGTAAAGTGCAGCGTAATCGTAGTCAGGCCCAGCGCGTAGCTCCGTTTCTTGAGGTCAATCGAGACCGAGCCTTGGCTGCTCTCGACGGTAAGCATCCCGGCGTACTCGCCGTAGCGATAACCCTTGGGCAATGGAGGCCGGTGAGTCATGGCGCGATTGGCTCGATCATTGCCTTGGCCACAGCTACCCAGCCGTCGGACTGTTTTTTCTTGACGGGGTCAACCGAGAACTCCTGCCACGAGGGCAGCGGCTTGCCGTCGTACGCCACGCCGCCCACCGCCGCACAGTATGCCGTATACATGACACCGGCCAGCTTCACCTCGTCGCTGAAGAAGTCCTCCAGTTGATCGAGCGCAATCTCAGCCGCCTCGATTTTGTTGTTGTTTGTGCCCTCGTCCATGTCGAGGCTGGACCGCTGCATCATGAGGGCGCTGATGGCTTCCCTGATTTCCTGAATCTGTTTCATGGCATCACGAACTTTCTGAACTTGCGCGGGCCGTAGAGGGCCTTGAGCATATCGTTGAACTCCGCGTACAGCTCCCAGATGTCCGGGGTGCGCGCCTTGGCCCCAAGCAGGCAGGCGTTCAGGATGCCGCGCACGTTCGATGGGATGTCCGCCTTGGGAACCAGAGCGAACAGGCACTTGGCCGCCATGTAGAGATCGACGCCAAGACCGAGCGGACGTTTCTCGAACACTTCAGGTGGGTAGAACAGCTTCTGTGCCGGGACGATGTATTTGAGCGTTTCGCCCCGCTTGATCGCGTAGGCCCAGTCGATCAGGAGCGCGTTGTGGGTCTCCGGGCAGATCAGCACATGCTGCGGCAGCACTGCCCCGTGGATGATTTTGGCCTGATGCGCGATCAGTAGCGCGCCGCACAGCCGGTTGAACATCCATGCCGCGTCCCGCAGGTCGATGCCCGAAGGAAAGGCTTTGATCACGTCCGCCAGTGTGACATGGCGCGCCACGCCTGTCTCTGTTGCGCCCGGTCGCTGTAGCACATTGGCGCGCCGCTTCACCTTGCCGCCCAGCTCGAAGCTGTCCACCAGCACTGGGATATGGGCCATCGCCTTCAGCTTCTTGGTCGGCGCATCGTCGCGCAGGTAGACTAGCCGGTCGCGCTCGGTCTCCATGAGCGGGTTGTTAGCCGGGCTGCGCACGATCTTGACCACGACCTCCGCGCCGTCCTTGCCCCTCGCCGCGTAGAGGTTCGTCTTGTCGCCCCCAGCCAGCCGCCGATATAGCGTATACTTCGCAGTCTTGGTGGCGAGCACGACCTCTTCCATCGCCGTGCGGTCGCCGTAGGTGCCCGCCGTGATCTTCTTTGCAGCCCGGTCGCGCCAGATGTTGAGCGCCTTGAACGCCTCGTCGGCTGCGGCCTTGTCCTTGACCTTCGTATACAAATCGGAGTGCGTGATCTTGGCCAGCTCGCGGAAACGCCATGCCACGCCGCCCGCCAAGTCCCCGAATACGTCTTCGGGGCACTTGGCCGCGATCAGCAGTTGATGGGCTTCGGCGAGGGTCACGCGGGCTTCTTCTTCAGGATGGTGAATCCGACCGTGCCGCAGACCGGGCACTTGGCCTTCTCGGCTTTGCGCCCGTTCTTCATGGTGACTTCGAGAGCGTCCTTGCCCTCCTGATGCTTCTTGCACTTGAGACAATACATGGCTTATTTCGTAGACGGTTTCAGTCGCTTTTCCACACGCCTTTGCAGAGCACGGGCGCGGAAATTGAGGCTCTCGATGCTGTGCGCCGCGTCGTCCTCCAACAGTTGGCGCTCCTCGATGATGTCCGTGGGCAGCACGTCCTTCTTGCTGAGGATTTCGTTAATCGCGACGAGGTGCGCGGTCAGCGCGCTAGTCAGGATGCCGAGGTTCTCGATATTCATGTTCATGTTGGACGTGACGATAGGCCCGTCGGCGGCGTTGTCAACGGAAAAGATCGTTTACGCTTTGCCCTTCTCCGTAATCTGGTCCACGACCTTCATCAAGATCGGCTCCTTGGTCGTCGGGCACATACCCCAGTACGTGTAGTCTCGTGTGGGGCGTTTGAACCTGTGGAACATGACGCGGTGCGTGCGCCCACACCGGGCACAGCCTTTAACGGCGCTGCTGAACTGGGTTTTCATAGTCTTCGACGGCTTTCACGATCTCACGGACCTCTGGGTCCACGCTGTTGCGCTGGAGTTTGTCCATGTGGTCATAGCAGCGCCAGCGCCCCCACTCGCCTGTCAGGTTCACCCGGTAGAGCGTGACTCCCTGTGTCGGACCTCGATGGCAAACTTCACACATCATAAACGGAGCCTTTCTCAATCACTTACTACCCTGCAACGCCTCGCGGTTGTCTTTGTGTACCCGGCCCAATAATCGGCTCTTATGACCTTGGTGTGAACGCGCCCAATGTGCACGGCTAAGCCCTGCGGAGTATTGAAGCTCTTGTCGCAGTGCTCGTAGGAGCATTCGTGCATCCCCACGGCATTAGGGCCGTGCTTGCCACAATAGCACGGCATCAACCTGCCGTTCGTATACACACCACGCAACTTGCCACAGCACTCACAGCGCAAACTGGATGGCTTCGACTTGCGCTTCATACCTTTTCAATGTTGCCCGCCATGTGCGCTACATTCTCGGCCAGAAGCCTGACCTCTTGCGCGTAGCTGTAGCCAGACATGTTCAGCATCCAGTGCAGAACATCCTTGGTCAGTTCCTCGCCCTTGCCGCGCAGGAGGCGCGAGAGCAGGTAAGCCTGCGCGTGCGCCGGGCTTTCGTCGAACGGCACAACACTGATGCTCTGGAGGTACTGAGCCGCCCAGAACTTGACACTGCGGAAGAACAGCTCGATGCGCGCAGCATCCCAGTCGAGTTCCGTCTTGATCTCCACCCACGCGTGACCGGGCGTGGAGTAGTGGGCGAAGAACATCGGTGCCTTGGTCGTCTCCCAAAGCCCATCGGTCAAGTCCCAGCCACACAGGTAGAGGTCATGTTGCTGCTCCAGCCCCACAAGCTCAATGGTGATCTTCTTCCACGCTGACTTTTTACCGAACAGCTTCATACAAGCTTGCGGGCCACCGTCAGAGAGAACGCCTCGCCCATGATCTCCCAGTGATTGGGCCTGCCGTATACGAGGTCATCGGCAACGCGAGATGGCCCAACATGGAACGGCGCGCCGCCGGGGCGGCTCATGCGCGAGTCGTGCATGGCCAGCAGGCCGCCCGTCTTCATGTACAGGGTCCAGTCCCAGTCGTCGATGACGGCCTCGTACGTGTGGTCGCCGTCGATGAACAGGAAGTCGATGTCCGCCACCCACGGCACGTGCTGCGAGTAGCCCTTGATCAGCGTAGCCCGGTCCCCGAATGGCGCAACGTTCTGCCGGTAGCGGCCCTCATCCCCGATGAGCGTAGGGCTCATGGAGTCGGGCACGAACGGGTCGATGCTGGTCAAGTGGAGCTGCGAGGCTGCGAGAATGACGACGCTGCTATAACCATCGCAACATCCGATCTCCACGCCCTCGCCCTCCAGCCCAGCCAGCACGCGCTGGAAGAGCGCGACCTCGGTTGGGTGCAGGCCCTCGTTAGTGCCGGGTGCTAGGTTCACTTGGGTTGTTCTTCCGAGAGTGCGCCCGACCACTCATCAGCTTGCGCGAGGATGTCGGCGATCTCCTGAACCTCAGCGTGCAGCCGCTCCGCGCTCATCGACCCCTTGGCCGCCACCGCCGCCTTGGTCTTGGCCAGCCCGACGAGCGCGGCGATCTCAACGAGGGCCTTCTGTTGCAGTTTGGTCATAGCTATTGCCCAACCGTATACGTCCACGTGCCATCCGGCGCAAGCTTGATGCAGAGGGACGACAGGTCCGGGTAAAAGAAATGCAGTTTGGCGACCTCGGTTTCTCGGAAGTCCACCCAGATGTGCTCTGTGCTCACTTGTTCGGGCTGCGGGTCTTCCAACACGGTCGGCATTACCGTGGGCCTCCGCAGCCAGTCACGGAGGGATTTGGTGTCTTCACTCGTCATATCACGTAGTCTTCCAAGTGGGAAGAACGCACTTCCTCCACCGCGCTCTCCACAAATCGGCAGCAGGACATCCGCTTGATCTCCGCCGCCGAGAGGATGTCCAGCAAACCGTCGCGGGCACCTGTGCGGTGGCCGCTGGTATGCGCAACGATGATGTCGTACGTGGCCACGAACGCCTCGGCCACAAGCATCAGCTCCCGGCGCAGCACGCAGCGCATGTTCGAGTCCTCGGGCTGATCCCAGAACATGCGGGCCAGCCTGTTGGCCTTGAGCGACAGCTTGGCCAGCAGGCGCACCTCCTGCATGTTTCGCAGGGCTGAGTCAGGGATCGCTGTCATTGCGCTGTTTCACTTCACCGTCACTTCCCACACCGCCTTCGCCTTGTTGTCCTTGGCCGGGTGAATAGCCTCGAAGAGCTTCTGGGAAATAGGCCAGTCCGGCTTACCAGACTTATCCTCGCGGTTGACCAGACGCAGCTCGTGACCCGTCTCGTTGACCGCGTGAACAATGGTCAGCACACGAGCTGGCACCCCCAGCTTGTGCAGCAGGACGCGGTCACCCTGAATCTCTAGCATCCGGTTACGGTCTGTCACAGCGCCGGTCATCACTTGCCTCGTAGCAGTCCTGTTATCAACTCCTCGGTGGCCCCTCCGCGACGCGCTTCTGGAGCGCGGCAATTCTTTGCCAGAGCTGCTGCAACTCAGGCGATCCGTACACTCCGTGAACGTCAGGATATTTGTCCATCCGTTCGTTGAGCACCCTTACAGTGCAGATTAAGCCCGCCTCATTACCTCTCCACCACGCAGGATGAGCAGCATCTGTCGCGTCGAGTTCGGGGTTGTCCGCCAACTCGTACCCCGCGATGCGCTTGGTGACTGCGGACCTAGGAGCAATGTCTACTCCCTCGTACTCCGCGATGCGTAACTTCGACGCAGCAGTCTCCAGCTCCGCAATACGCTGAGCCTGAACCAGCACCCTCTCCTCCAAATGCGCCATCTGCCCCGGCATCGCTATCGTCCCACGTAACATGTTGGCCCAGACTGCTCCGGGGGTTGCGATTGCGGCCTCCAACTCAGAGACGCGCTTTTGCAGCGTCACTTCTTGAAGAGCCAGCCTGAGCATCTCTTGATCCCGGGTGCATCCAAATGGGCCTGTGGTCTCGCTCATATCTCGTAGCTCCAAGAACACGTCTCCAGCCAGAGCAAGGCCCGCACGTGCAAGGCATCAAACTCCGCGATCCGTTCGGCCCGGTTCAAGGAGTCGTAGCGCTCGAACAGGTCGTAGTAGGTGTGCAGAATAGCACAAGCTTCAAAGTGTGCTTGAGTCATTGCTTTCTCGTGTTCCACTGGCGCACGAGGTCACTCAGACTCTCGCGCCAGTCAATGGTCAGTGGCCCCATCACCGGGCAGCGGTGGAGCAGCGACCACATGGGGTCTTTGTGGTGCTTGATGAGATCCGGCTTCTCCCCGCAGAACGGGCAGGTCTTGACCTTGCGCTCCTTGAGTTCCTGTGTTGCGCGAAGCATCTCCTCTTGGTGCGGTGTCCTAAACCGTATACGGATGCTGCCCTGCATCACATTCATGCGCCCTCCAGTTCGATCTTGAACTCCAGCCGCTCGCCCGACTCAACCCAGATGCCGGTCACAACCGTCACGTAGCCCTCCTTGGCCTGCACAACCTTCTCCATGTCGCCCGTGTTGTGCGGGTTCTCCCACTCGCCCAGCCCGATGGCCGGGGTCAGGCTGGCCTTGTAGCGGCAGGCCCGGCGCGTGAGTTCATCAATGCCGCGCAGGAACACCACGTCGAGCCCGCTGGGCTGGGCGTTGACGTTCATGAGCGGAAACTTTTCCCACGGCTGTTTTGCCTCGCAGTCGCGGAAGCTTATGGTGCCTTTCATTGTCGTGCTCTCCTGTGGTGTCGATGACATTGAGGTCATCAGACTGTATACCTTTGGTGATGACGATGGCGGCCCGGCACATCGTCGCGTAGTCTGGATACCAGTCGCTATTCAACTGGCCCGCCGGGCATTCAAACACAAAGCGGTAACCGTTGCTCGGTCTCTTGAAAACAACGAGGTCTTTTAGGAGTGTCAGTTTCATGTGAGTACCCATGAGTTTCGGCCAGAGTGTCAGTTTCATGTGAGTACCCATGAGTTTCGGCCCAGCTCTTTCCACGGCCCAAAGTTCATCAGCGCACGGCGCACAGCGGGCAGAGCCAAATCGTGGCCAGCCATGACGCCCTCTGGCTTGAGCTTGGGCTTCCACGCGTTCAGATCGCAGGTCACCGAGTCGTACTCGCCTGCGCCGCCCGCGCCCATCCAGACAAAGTCCACGCTGGCGTTGTCAAAAAGCTTGGCGGCGTACCACGAGATGCAGGGCAGCATCCGTATACGGTTTAGGACACCGCACGCCTTGAGATTGCTCAAGGTAAAGAACGAGTGGTTGTAGTGGAACCGGTCAACCGTATACACGTCGATGTTGTGCCGCTGCACGAGGTAGGTGGCCGAGCACCCCAGCCCAGCGCCCAGCTCCACCACGACGGGGAAATTGGGCAGGCGCGCCACACAGGCGTCCAAGACCTCGGCATAGTTGAAGCTGAAGCCCAAGAGCTTCAACTGCTGCGCCTCGATGTCGCGCCATGTTTTCATCAGATAATGCCCCAGAGCACAAGCTCGTTGATGACCCCGACCACCACGATGCCCACAAGGAGCCACACGTAAGGGTCTGGGTCTTCCACGCCGGGCGGCACTTTCACAGGGCCTCCTCGTACGCTTCAATCAGCGGGTCAGGGCCGCGCTGCTTGGCCAAGATGTCCTGCCGGTTGCACCAGCCTTGCCACGTCACGATCCAGCAGCACTTCTCCCGGCCTGAGTCGCTGGTCACGTAATAGATGTTGAACCCGTCCCGCCGTACGACGCGGCGAAAGCGGTTGTCGCGCAGGGTTACTACGTCGCCCGGCTGCGGATCGAGTTCAGGGTTACGGTCGCTCATGCTCTTGTAGAACCGGAACTCGGCTCTGAGCAACGAGCAGAAGGCAGGCGCGCTAGAATCCGCCACCGCTTGACGCGCCAGTGCTGCTTCCGCGAGCGTGCGTATCGAGTTTTGGCTGCGCCTGCGCCCCATCCTTCTTTTGTATACGTTTTGAGGATGGGCGCAAGATGAAAAAGCTCACGCCGTACGCGTGGTCACCTGTGCGCTCGTCGTCTACGATGCGGTCTACGATGACCTCGTGGCCCTGCGCTTCGAGATAGTGCTTCACCCGCTGGTGCCCGGTGCTCTGGGCGTAGGCACGCTTGGTCTCGTCATCGGCCTCGGGCGGCGGGCAGGTCTTGTCCGGGCCTGAGAAGCATTCGTCTGTCCACGGCTCGGCGTAGTACTGGTACCCGCCGCCCGCGTCGATCAACTGAAAGCTCTTGCCGTCCGAGAGCCAGTGCCGGACCACGGTCTCCAGCTCAGGCACCTGCTCTTCGAGAAGGCAGGCCACGATCCGCCCTGCTGAGTCAGAGAGACGCCGGTCACGACCAAGGCGTGTCCAACGGCCCTGTGATTGAAAAAGGTAGATGTTGTGCTTCCGCATGTACGTGCCCACAGCCTTGGTCTCGGACGGCTCCGGCCTTTCTCTCCACAGCATGTTACCGTTTTCGTACCAGAAGTAGCTGATCGGAAACGGCACCTCGCTGTGAAACTTGTCTTGCCAGAAGCGCATCACGTCGTTGTGGCTCGACCGCCGGTACTGGTCCTCATCGATATGCTGAAACAGGATGCGCTGGCGATCATCGGAATCACCGAAAACGACACCCCAGCCGTATTGCACCGGGCTGTAGAACCGGCGGCCACGGAGCCAAGCCTGCGGGTCTACCTCGTCGTCGTCGTCGTCGTCGTCCTCGGCGCTCTCCACCACGCCCTCGTCCGCCCAGTGGGTGTGCTTTTCAAAGTAGATGTGCCGCGAGGCCAAGTACTCCTCAACAGCCTCCTTCTCCACCACCGACGGCTTCTCCTCCACCCAGATGACCTCGCCTTTACGGTACAGGAACCAGTTGTACGGCCTGTCATCCGGCGCTGCGGCAGCCCACCACGCCTTGATGCCGGTCAGGTCAACGCTCTGGTAGCGCTTCTTGTCCACCTCCTGCATCTTGGCCGACAGCTCCGGGTAGCCCAGCACGACGCCCCAGCCGTACTGCATCGAGTGGTAGAACTCCCGGCCACGCAGGTACTGCTCGGGGCTCATCCCCAGATCGTCAAGCTCTTCAGGCACGCCCTAACTATCGATCTCGAACTCCACGGCGACACAGTCGCGGCAGGAGGCGCAGCGCGCCGTCAAATAGGCTGACCGAGGCAGACTTTGCTCCACGACCATCGTATCGACTGTTACCGGATCGCATTTCAGGGACGGCAAAGCCTCCTTGAGCGGTACGTGAATGGTGCGGCCCGCGTCGAACACAGCAACCCAGCCTTCCACCTCGCGGCAGATCGTCTTGAACACGCACTTTTTAACACCACTGCGCTCCCGCGCCAGCTTGGCCAGCCGCCTCACCGAACTCGATCTAGCGTCAGCGCGCACGTAAGCTCCTACGCTGAAGATCCTGTGTGCCTTCTTAACGCTCAACTGCCCGCACATCTTCTGAAGGATGGCAGCGTGGTCCAGCTCCATGAACTCGTGTATCAACATAGTGTATACGCTACGCGCTGAAGCTCTGCTCGTCAGGGCGTGAATCTGAATCCATCACAACCATGAAATAAATCAGATCACCGTCTATCGTGACCTCCAGCTTGCCGTCGCCAGCCAGCGTATGCACGACGCGCATGAGTTCGGCGTGAGTCTGATCTTCCAAAGTGCTGTCGAGAACTCGCCGCTCCCGCTGGGTGGGCTTGCGCTTGAGCGCACGCTCGAACGCTACCAGCAGGATGTCGCGGGCTATCTCTTTAGCGTTCACAATGAATCTCGGCTGGAAGCTTATGGTCGGATGAGCCCCTCAGCGACACAGGTTTTGGCCATAACCGCCGACCACGTTGTCTCATAAGCCCGGAGAGAACAGTCTGGCACGTGTATCTGCCGGTCGCGGGTCCACTCTTTAGGCGTCATGCCCTCAAGGTCGTCTTCCCGCCCCACGAACGTCAAGAACCAGTTGGACCGCCCTTGGACGAGGACGTACTCAGGCTCAACGCGGCCCGCGTGCATCGTTTCAAGCAGGGTCATCAGGAAAGCTCCCAGCGGCCCTCAACGTGACATTTTGCTGGCATCGGCCCGCCAAGCTCCTGCGCCTTCTGCGCCTCCTCCTCCGTAGCGAACGGGCCGCAACTGACCCAAGCCGTCCCGTTCACGTACTTCCAGTACCAGCCGTCCCTGTCCTCAGCGACGTAGCTCTGCACCGGCACGGACAGCTCGGCAGGTGACGGCGCGCTGAATCGGCCTGTGGGATTGCGCTTGCGCACCGGCCTGCCGGTCTCCTTCGCGACCGCCTTCTGGAACTCAGGGCCGGGCGAGACAAACTCGCCTTCGAGGGGCACGACATCCTTGGGCGGCGGCGTGGGCGGCAGGACCGTGCCATAGCCGGAAGCACCAACCTTTCGCTCTTGTGCGGTTCCGAGCCGGGCTTGGTTCCTATGGTAGTCCATCATCATGGACTGAAACTTCGCCGCTTGGGAGAGCGACAGCCCCAGCCGGTCGGCCATCAGGTCAAGGGAGTAATCCAAGTTGTGGCGCTCCTTGATCATCATGGCGTCGTCCGGGTGTACGCCACAGCTTCCGTTGCAGACCAGAGAGTCATCCACGTGCGGAAGGCGCGCTATCTGCATGGCAGTGAAGGACTCCACGTCGTCGTCAACAGGAAAGAAGTCTTCCACCTCGCGCCAGCGGAGCCGCTCTTCGTACTCCATGAACGTGACGCAGTCAACGCACCACGCGTTGTTCAGCGTACTTCGGGGTCTTTGGCGCACTCTCATCAGTCAACGTAGGTGAGCGCATGAGGCAGGCACGCGCTTCGTTTTTGCGCGGACGTGCATCCCTGCCCGCCACGCCATTGTTCTTGACTTTTCACAGGTGACCGGCTACGCCGGTCAAGCTTTCCGCCCTCTCTCCTACCGACCGCAAACGCAAAAGTCAACGCTTGTGGTCGATTATCACCACAGTTCATCATCCGGCGGCTCCGAGGGCACCCACGTTGGCTTCGACGGCTCATCATCCGGTACGTAGAAGTTGTGCTCGCCCCTCGGGCACCCTTCCCGCATGAGCACCATGCACCGCTTGACGCTCGCCTCCGAGTCCCCGTAGCTCTCAGTAGTGTGCCCGCATCTTGAGCACCGTGCTTCAACACAGGGGACTTCAACCGGAGTCCCGTCGGCGTGCTCGTAGTCACCGTCCGTCGTGCCATAGTGAATAGTGCAAGTGATTTTCACGGCTCACCCGTAATCTCGTAGTCATTTGCCCCGCTCCAGTC
>Ga0315284_10007295_pt1 | contig 15775 bp, 19 predicted proteins | sample YL17G09_16_MG_FD_203696 | JGI IMG/M metagenome (GOLD analysis project Ga0315284, IMG submission 203696) | Sediment microbial communities from Yellowstone Lake, YNP, Wyoming, USA - YL17G09_16 | ecosystem: Environmental > Aquatic > Freshwater > Lake > Sediment | place: USA: Wyoming | collected... | reverse complement strand
GCGCTCGATCGTAGGAGCAGTGCAGCGGAGCGGCTTCGTTCAACTGAATTCTTTCCGAAACGAAGACGGTTCGTTGCCGGGGGCTTGCTGTGGTGGCGTTTCGGAAAGAATCCTTAACGTTTAAATTTGTGCACCCCAAGAACGCCGCGCGGAAATTTAAAGTAAAGCAAAATTGAATTTAGGACGGGCGGGGGCGGGAAACAAATTCCAATAAGATGCGGCACGGGAAGAGAAAAACAATCTTGCGCCGGAAGAGGCCGCCCCATCGTAGTGCGGCAAAAAAAGCTTGCAAAATATAATGTATTTGGTTATATTACCAAATAGCCACAATAACTGCTTTCAAAGTCCGTATTTGTTACTAAACGAGGCAACCTTATGGATAAATCAGAATTGGTCCGATTTGAAGCCCAGGCACAGATCATGAAGGCCCTTGCGCACCCGACACGGCTCTTTATTGTTCATGAGTTGGCGAAAGCCGAGAAATGTGTTTGCGAACTGACCCAAATGGTAGGGGCTGATACCTCGACGATTTCCAAGCATCTGTCGATCATGAAAAATGCGGGAATTGTAGGCTTCGAAAAACGCGGCACCAGCATTTACTATTCCCTGAAAATGAAATGTGTTCTGAATTTCTTCACCTGCGTTAATGAGGTACTCAAGAAGAAAGTAGAAGCGCAGATGGTTTTTGCTTAGTTTCCTGTTTTTTAACACAATCAGTGGTTGTTTGACCAAATAGCAATAAAGGATTATCGATGGACTGGAAAAAAGAGATTAAGTATCTATTCTGGATTATCGCATTGTTTCTTGGCATTTTCTACCTGCCCGTGGGTATCCCCCGCTTTGATAATGCTGTTTTCGAAGCGTTTCATTTAGTCAAATGGTATGCGCGTGAACACGTACTGCTCTGCCTCGTCCCTGCTTTTTTCATTGCAGGGGCAATCGGTGTATTTGTAAGTCAGGCATCGGTCATGAAATATTTGGGCGCAAAGGCGAATAAAATTCTTGCTTATGGCGTTGCCTCGGTGTCGGGTACGGTGCTGGCAGTTTGTTCTTGCACAGTATTACCACTTTTTGCCGGTATTTATAAAATGGGCGCAGGCATCGGCCCGGCAACGGCGTTTCTATACTCCGGCCCGGCTATCAACGTCCTTGCCATAGTCCTCACGGCTCGGATTCTCGGCATCGAGATGGGTATCGCTCGCGCCGTAGGTGCTATTCTCTTCAGCATAATTATCGGTCTGCTCATGCATCTGTTCTTCAGAAAAGAGGAGGCCGCAAAAACCGCCGCTCAAATGGCTATGCCGGAGCCGCAAGTCGTACGGCCATTGTGGCAGACTGTCCTCTATTTCGCTTCAATGATCGGCATTCTCATATTCGCAAACTGGGGTAAACCGGTAGAGCCGCAAGGTATTTGGTATGCGATCTATAGTGTCAAATGGATTATTACCTCGCTCTTGAGCGTCGGCTTCGCCCTTACCTTGGTTTTCATCCTTGGAATGCCATGGCTGAAAGTAGCATTGGCCGCTCTTCCGACCATCGCGGTTGCTCTCGTTTTTCGCCACGAGCCTCTCATCGCCTTTACCGCAGGGTCGCTCGGACTTGCCGTCATTACCGCAACCGATAAGAATGAAGCCGGTGACTGGCTTTCGCAAACATGGGGGTTCATCAAACAGATCACGCCGCTCCTGCTCTTCGGTGTGTTGGCAGCCGGGTTCTTTCTCGGCCGCGTCGGACACGAGGGTATAATCCCGTCAAAGTGGATTTCATCACTCGTTGGCGGCAATTCTCTGGGCGCCAACTTCTTTGCGTCAATCGTAGGCGCATTCATGTATCTGGCGACACTCACCGAAGTTCCGATTTTACAGGGTCTCATGGCTAACGGAATGGGCAAAGGTCCCGCACTTGCGCTCCTATTGGCCGGACCCGCGCTTTCGCTGCAAAGCATGCTGGTGCTTAATACGATAATGGGGTGGAAAAAGACCGTGACGTATGTATCGCTCGTCGTGGTCATGGCGACGATTACGGGATTGATCTATGGCTACTTTTTTTGATAAAAACAGGTGCATTCAATGAAAATCCTGACAACGTTTCCCACTGCGGGGGAATTCGAAAAAGCGAAAAAGATCCTGGATAAGACGTCCTTACCGTATACCATCATTATGCCGGTGCCGGGATTTTCTAAAGTTGGCCTTCCCGCTGTTGTTATTGAAGAAGAAGATCGTGGTAAACTGCTCGGCGGCGGCTTGGGCGCATTCAGCACCTCCGGCTGGGTGGACTATCATAAGCCATCACAATCCGTTCCAGGCAGCAATCCGCCTGTATTTGATGAAGAGATTTTCGGGAAAGTAGCGATCATGGTACTGCAGCCATGTACGGCAGACCTCACAAAGTTACGGGCAACCGCGCATTTTTCCGGTGATCTGGCCCCGGTTTTTCCCTATATGAACACACTGATGCGTAACGCCTCCTACAATGCCTACAGCCAGACGTTCACGTTCATGGAAGGTCACCGGATGATCGCCCTGTATCCTCACCGTGTTGCCATTGCGAAAACAAATGATATTGTCGATACTTGGCGGGTCATCGAAATGCTCCGGGTGAGCTTTAATGAGTGCTGGAAAAACAGGGTGAACATCACGCAGTCGAAAGAACTACGCAAACGCCCGCCGGCGCTTGAAATTTATTACCGGCTGCCTAAATTGAATTGCGGGGAGTGCGGCGAGAAAACGTGCATGGCCTTTGCGCTCAGACTTTGGGGCAGAGAGGTCTCTTTAACTCAATGTAAACCTGTTTTTGGAGGAACACGCAGCAACCTGAAAGATGCGCTCGTTGAAATCTGCGGCGGTCTCGGGGTACAGAAGGAATAATATGGAACAGGACGCAACAATCGTTACGCTGACAAAGCAGGAGTTGATGCAATTGGAAATGATCGTTGTGGACAATGATAAGGAAGCTGCGTTCGTATTTCTGAAAGAGTTGCGCGCAAAAATTGAGACAAATACGATTAAAGGCATGAAATCACATCTTGACGGATAATTACAAGGAGGCGCGTTATGAAAAAGCTGCAGATTCTCGGTACCGGCTGTCCCAAGTGCAAAAAGCTGTTTGAAGCGACGCAGCAGGCGGTCAAGGAACTCGGTATAGAGGCGGAGGTGACAAAGGTGGAGGACATCAACGAAATCATGAAGTTCAATATCATGATGACTCCCGCGCTTGCGATTGACGGCGAGGTGAAGGTCGTGGGCAGGATACCGAGACCCGAAGAAATTAAAAAAATGATCCAGTAACAACCAATATCAGAAAGCTTCTTCCAACTGACACAGAAAGGAACGGCGCAATGAAACCTCAGAGGAAATCTCTTTACAGCTTGTTGTTAGGGATATTTATGGTTTCCATTTTTGTAGTCTGTCAGGCAGGGCAGCCTAAGGCACAAAAACAATCGGTCACAAAACAGACTGCGGCTGTTGCCGTAGAAACCGATACCGCAAAATCAGATACGGTGAAAACATCGATCCCGTCAACCGAAAAAATCATCGTTTATTATTTTCACGGAAATATGCGTTGTTACACCTGCTATAATCTGGAAAACTACGCGAAATCGGAGGTCGAATCCGATTTTGCCGATGCTATCAAGCGCGGAAAATTGGAATGGAAAACAGTCAACGTTGAAACGGCCGGAAATGAACATTTCGCAGACGATTATAAGTTGTACACAAAGTCGGTCATAATATCAATAATAAAAGACGGAAAAGAAGTTTCGTGGAAAAACCTCGACCAGATATGGCAGCTCGTGCATGAGGAGAACAAATACCGGGAGTATATCAAGAAGGAAGTTGCGGCATGCCTGGCAGGGAAATGTTTATGACGGAACTATGGCTTGATCTCGGCGCCGCAATCTGGCTCGGCATCCTGACATCCATCAGTCCCTGTCCGCTTGCCACCAACATTGCAGCGATCTCCTATGTCGGCCGGAAGGTGGATAAAACCAGATGGGTACTTATGGCAGGTTTGCTCTATACAATCGGGCGCGCCCTGGCCTATGTGGCTGTCGCGCTTCTAGTCACCCGCAGCCTGCAGATGATACCCGGTGTTTCAATGTTCCTGCAAAAGTACATGAATCTTGTAATCGGGCCCATCATGCTTGTTGTAGGGCTTCTGCTCCTGGATATCTGGAAGTTCAGCTTCGGCGGTGGGATGAGCAATAACCTTCAGAACCGTGTCGACAGAATGGGCGTCTGGGGCGCCGGGCTTCTCGGGATCGTCTTTGCATTGGCCTTTTGTCCGGTCTCCGCCGGGCTCTTTTTCGGAGCGCTCGTACCACTGGCAATTAAAGGAAATGCAGTCCTCCTGTCGTCCGTATATGGAATAGGCACCGCGCTACCGGTGATCGGCTTCGCGCTGATTCTGGCATTCGCTGCGCACCTTATCGGCGCGGCATTCAAAAAAATGACCGTAATTGAGCGGTGGGTAAGGAGAAGCACCGCCGTTGTCATGATACTCGCCGGAATTTATCTGATACTGCGGCATAATGTTGGATTGAATGTCTGAATATGATGGATGCACAGGAGACCCTTTGAGTATTGTTTCTATAATTGTTGGAACCGTTCTTATAGCCGCCTGCTTCGGCCTCATGGTATGGGGGCGGAAGTATCTGGGCGAAGAGGCCGGCCGCAACCCGAAAGGGAACGATAAAGAAGGAACTGACGATGTGATAGAGAATCCGTGCCGCCACTGCGGTTCATGCGGGACGGAAAAAATGTAATTTCGCCGAGCGTCCCTCGCGCGCGGCGCTACACAGGAGTACGAATGGCGCTTTTTCAGGCCGCGTTGAACGCGGTGCATGTGAAGGAAATGAGCCGGTAACTTTTCCCTCGCTAAGACGGTCTAATTGAATACGATTTCCGGCTTTGATTACTTCGGAATAAAACCCGAATAAAAAGGTACTTTTATGCATCGATTATTTGGCGGTTTGAGCAAATTGCAAAGGAAAGCCCGTGCAAGCGTATATCCCTTTCTCCGGCCTTTCTCTGTCCTGTTTCTCATGCTTGGAGCGGCTCCGGCCATATCTGAAACCAGAGTCATGGATTTTAAAACGGCATTATCAATCGCCGACTCAGCCAATCCGGAAATCCGAAGCGGATTGTCGAGGATACGGGAATCGCAGGAACACAAAAAGCAGATCGAGTCAAATTTGCTTCCGCAGGTTTCGGCGTCGGCAAGCTATGCTCGTCTCGGGTTTGTGCCGCCGGGCAAAAAATATCTCCTTGGAAATTCAAACAATGATTTTTATGCCGACGTAACAGTACGTCAACTGCTGTTTGCCGGAGGTAAATACCGCAACCAGATTTCCGCCGCCGACACGCTGACAACCATCGAAAAACAGAAACTTTCGCAGGCCCGCAGAAACATAAGACTTGCGGTTGCGCGCGCCTATTTTGAGACCGTAAAGTCGCGTTTTGCGGTGAGTGTCCAGCGCGACCTGATTAATCGGACGCGCGCGCAGCTTACCATCGCTGAACTCCTGTTTCAAGGCGGAAAAACCTCCAGCCTCGACGTGGTGCGCCTGCGTACACAGGTTCTGATCGCTGAAGGTCAACTGAGTGCGTTCGAATCGCAGCTCAAAACCAGACAATTCCTGCTTGCCCAGGCAATCGGCGTCACCGACACCTGTTCCGTGGCCGATTCGGTGTTGGCCGACACGCCGGAATCATTAACCGTTGAAATGGCGTTTCTTGCGCAGGAACTCAAACAAACGCCGGAAATGCAGGCGGCCGAAGCGGCCCGCAAGAAGGCGCTTCTGGACGAAAAGAGTGCCAAAGCCGATTATTTTCCGACCCTGTCGTTCAACGGCGGTTATAATCGCGAAGAGTACAGGTTTTTTCCCGGAATTTCGAACTGGAATATCGGCGCGGCAGTGACCATACCCATCTATCGCGGCGGGGGAACCAGGGCGCAGGTCGCGCAGGCGTTTGAACGAACCTTGCAGGCGGATAATACCGTTAGACAGACCGAGGTAAACCTTACGGCGCGATTGCGGTCCGCCGTTGAGTCCATGAATGATAAAAAAGTTAAAATCGGCATTGCGCGGCAAATAGTGGAGTCGGCGGACGAGACTGTCCGCACTGCGGAGCTTCGTTATGGAACCGGGAAACTGAGTGCCTTTGAGCTGATCGACGCCCAGAACGTCTACGCGCGGTCGCAGCAGGATTTTTTCAACGCCCGGGTGGATTACCGGATCGCTCTCGAAGAACTTGCCGTCATCTGCCCGGCCGTATTGAACGCAAAGGAGACTGGAGAATGAAAACACCTGTAATCGTCGGATTGACAATCTTCGCGCTGCTCATGGGCGGATGCGGGAACGATATATCGAAAGCCGGAAATGGTACGGCGCAGATGAAAAAGAAGCCCGGCGTGAAGGTCATGGTAGTAAAGCCGCAGCCTATCGCCTCGAAAATCAAAGTGACCGGCACGGTTGATTCCCGGACGCGGACCTGGGTAACCGCCCCGACCGAAGGTATTGTGCTCTCTCTCGATGTTCGCGAGGGAAAGGCGGTATCGCCCGGCTCGGTAATCGGCTCCGTGATGTCGACCGACCAGCAGAATATGCTCGCCCTTGCGGAAGCGGAGTACAATCAGGCGCGCAGGGCCGCAGAAAACGACAGCGCTTCCGCCGTCAAGGAAGCAAAGGCCCGTCTTGACGCGGCAAAATCGCTTTATAAATCAGTGCCGGTCGTGTGCCCGATCAGGGGAATAGTTATAACCAAGGCGGTTGAGCCGGGCGCTATTGTCGCGGCGCGTCAGCAGCTTGTCGAAGTGGCCGATCTTTCGCAGCTCATCGTCAAGAGCGCGATAGCGGAACGATATAGCGGCAGGATAAAGACCGGCCAGAAGGTCCGGGTAACGGTTTCGGGTAGCGATTCTGCGGCCATGGGTACGGTAAACCTCATGTATCCCTCTGTCGATGTCCGCAGCAGGACCATGGGAGTGGAAATCGCGCTTGGATCACGGAAAAACCTGCGGCCCGGCATGAGCGCGATCGTGGAATTTGTCATCGAATCCCGTTTATCGGCGCTCTGCGTACCCTACGACGCGGTATTGGTAAGGCCAAACGGGGACAAGATCGTATTTACGGTCATCGACAGCACGGCCCACGGCAACAAAGTCGCTACCGGTATCGAAACGAATTCGTCTATAGAGATAGCAGCCGGCCTTAACGCAGGAGACAAGGTTATCGTCATGGGGCAGGACAATCTCAAGGATGGCGCAGTTGTCAAGGTTATGGAAGCCGCAGCGCAGGCCGGGAAAGGCGGCGTGAAAAAATGAAGCTTTCCGATATTTCAATCAACAAACCGCTGTCGATTATCGCCGTGACCGTTGTATTATGGGTGCTGGGAATATTTACCTTCCAGCGGTTGCCGGTCAACCTGCTGCCGGACATCACCTATCCCATGGTGAAGGTATACGTCGACTGGAAAGGCGCGACGCCGCAGGACATCGAAGACAATATCGCCGAACCGATCGAGCAGAAAATGTCGACTATCGACAAACTCGACTACCTTGAATCGCAATGCATGGAAGGAAGATACCAGCTACTCGTCAATTTCACCTACGACGCCGACCGCGATATTGCCTATCAGGATGTGCTCGCCAAGATGAGCCAGGTACGGCAGAAACTTCCCAAAGACGCCAATGAGCCGCTTGTCTTTAAAGCCGATCCTTCACAACTTCCGGTCATGGATTTGATCATAACTTCATCCAGCCACAACCTGGCCCAGTTGCGTTCCTGGGTGGAAAACTATCTGCAACCGGAATTTGTCACGGTTTCGGGTACCGCCGGGGCCGAAGTGACCGGCGGGCTGGCCAGGGAAATCCGCGTGCTCCTCGACCCGTTCAAAGTGCAGTCCATGGGACTCACGCCCGACAGGATCGTGCAGCGGATTCGCGACGAAAACACCGAGAACTCCGTCGGGCGTATGATTGTTGGCCGTAAAGATAATCTTGTGAGGGTCAGCGCGGAATTTGCGGATCTTGAAAGTATCCGTAACATTGTCGTAACTTCGGACGCGCAAGGAAAATCAGTCTATCTCAAGGACATTTGCCGTGTCGAGGACAGCCATGATATTCAGCGCGTCTTTACGAGGATCGGCGGCAAGGAAGGCGTCAAGATGTCGGTTTTCAAGCAGGACGGCTTCAACACTATCGACGTGGAAACCGGCGTTCAACATAAGATAAAGGAGCTTCGTTCTTCGCTTCCCACAGGCATGAATATTTCGGTCGCCTACGATCAGGCCGACTATATCCGTTCCGCGAACAAGGGCGTTAAAGACGCCGCCGTCATTGCAGGCATACTGGTTTTACTTGTAACAATTCTCTTTCTGAACGGATGGCGGCGGGTCTTCATGATCGCGCTGTCCCTTCCGGTTTCGCTTTTCGGCACCTTTATCTGCATGAACATGCTCGGTTTTTCAATCAACATTATTTCGCTTGGCGGACTGGTTGTTGCTATAACGGTCATACTCGATGATAGTATCGTGGTGCTGGAAAACATCACACGCCTTCAGCATGCCGGTGCTGCCAACGCGATCAAGCTCGGCGTGGAACAGGTCGGTAAACCGGTGCTGTTTTCCATGTTTACCTTTGTGGTGATTTTCCTGCCGTTTCTTTTCATACCCGGCCTTACGTCACTGCTGTTTAAAGAACTCGGCATTACCGTGGCAATCGCCATTATTTTCTCGTTCTTTGTTTCCCGCACGGTAATCCCGGCGCTGTCGATTCTTCTTTTCAAACAGCAGGCCGAAAAGGGGCAATCAAAAGTAGCGCTCAAAGAAGGCCCGGTTACCGGCGTCCTGCGCGCCGTAGAACGATCATATTCCCGTTTGTTGCGGTTTCTGTTGCGCCGTCGCCTCGGGCTGATGGCGGTGATTGTCGTTATTACGGGCCTGTTCGTTTGGGCAATGATGACGGCACGGCATATCGGCAGCGAGTTCATGCCGCAGCCGGATGACGGAATGATTACGGTCAAGGTGAAACTGCCCACCGGCACATCGGCCCCGGAAAACGAGAAGGTGCTTAAGGGCATAGAAAAAGTGGCCCTTACTCTGCCCGATGTCCAGACCGTCTCTGCATTGGCAGGAGGACGAATCTGGGGTTTGGTAACCTATGAGATACCTCATGAAGGAGAAGTGAATATCCTTTTAATGCCGAAACTCAAGAGGAAGATAAGCACCGATGGCTTTGTGGCCCGGTTCGGCGATTCATTGTCGCGGGCGGCGAAATACCCTGGCGCAAAGGTCAAGGTGTTCCATACTAAAATGAAGGGCATTCGTCAGGTCGGAGAATTTGACGTCGAAGTCGAAGTGTATGGGCCCAAGAACCTTGACATTAACGAACTCTACTCGACCGTTCTCAAAATCCAGTCGGCGGTCAAGGACGTAAAGGGGCTGGGGAACCTCGATGTTTCCATGGACATCAATAAGCCGGAATACACTCTTGTATTCGACAAGGAGCGCCTTGCCGAGTTCGACCTGTCGAGCGCACAGGCGGGCGCGACTGCGCGTACCCTGCTTGACGGGCAGATCGCCACGCAATACAAGGAAAAGGGGTTCTTTTACCCTATACGGGTGGTTGCAGACAGTGTCTGGCTGACCGGGCGCGAAGACCTGCGCAATGTCCCGCTGTTTGCGAAAAACGGACAGGTGTATCTGCGGGATGTGGCGACACTGACGCAAACCACCGGTCCGCTCACCATCGACCGCCGCGACAGGATGAGAATAATCAAGGTCACCGGTTCGGTTACGGGCGGAGATGTGGGTTCAGTCACCGCCGCGGTTTACAAAAAAGTTCAAGATGTTCCTTTGCCGCAGAATGTCTTTATCAAGGCCGGCGGGCAGGCGAGAATGATGCAGGAAAACAACAAAAACATGGTCGCGGTCATCGGTATCGGCATACTTCTGGCGTTTGTCCTGCTGATCGTGCTGTTCGAATCGATCAGTCTGCCCGCGATAGTTATTCTGTCAATCCCGCTTGCGCTCACCGGATTTATTTTCGCGCTGTCGATTGCACACGTTCCGATGGGAGTGACCGCCTACATCGGCATTATTGTGCTCATCGGCATGCTTATCAATCACTGGGTGCTCCTCATTTCATTCATCGAAGAAAAACGCGCCGAGGGAGTTGAACGGACAGAGGCAATTGTCAGCGCGGCGGCCACCAGACTGCGGCCAATTGTCATGACCTTTCTTACCGCCGTGCTCGGGCTTATGCCGTTTGTGCTTAACATAGGCGACGGGGTGGAGATTCTACGGCCGCTCGGCGTTTCGGTTGTGGGCGGCATCACCTTCTCGCTGCTGATTACGTTCTTTTTTATTCCCGTGGTGTATTCGATTGTAAGAAGGAAAGTTCATCAAAAAACAGTTGCGAAAGGAGCCGCGAATGAAACCAGTTGATTACAGCAAAAAACTTACGAGTCTTTTAGGGCTGGATTTTCCGGTTCTGGGAGTACGGTTCCAGAAACCAGGAGAAACCGAACCGGGCGACTGGCCATCGGGGAAAAAACTACGTTTCTGCCAATCGCTCATGCTTGCCCGAAAAGGCGAAATGGTCAAATTGACTGCGGAAAATATCACCTGCCCCGCTTCAGCGTCGGCGTTCGGTCTTAAGCCGCTGCCGGAAAAGCTCAAGAACGGCGAAATGATGTTTACCATGGGGCTGTTCAATAACCCGGGTGCGGCGGCCAAAACGATTTCGCTCATGCCGCGACTGGAACAGGGGCGGTTTTCCGCCGTGCTGATCGCCCCGCTTGAAAAATTCGAAACGCTGCCTGACGTTGTCATTATCGAGGCCGAGCCCGAAAAACTGATGTGGGTGGCGCTTGCCGACATTTCCGAAACCGGCGGCAGGCACACGCTGGAAACCGGCGTTTTTCAGGCGACCTGCGTCGATGCGGCCGTGGTGCCTTTTGTCAAACAGAAACTGAATTTCTGCCTGGGATGCTACGGCTGCCGGGACGCGACAGACATCACGCAGAACGAGACCGTGCTCGGGCTGCCCGCGTCGTCACTCGTTCGCATTATAATAGCGCTTGAAAAACTCTCGGAAAAGGCCATGCCGCGATCAAGGAGCAAGGCGGCTTTCAGGGCGCTGACCGGAGATGTTCCGGCCAATTAAAAATCCATCGAATAGGCATTATAGGCAGGTATAACCAATCACTTTTTCAGGAGGTTTCCATGAAAGTATTTTCAGCTACAGCAGTTTCGTCCCTTCTTCTCGGCGCTTTTTCATTCGGGTTTGCGGCAGATGCGCAGCCGGTCGTAAAAACTTCTGCCTTCCAGAGCGACTTGAGTTCACTGCGTAAAAAGGTCGTTCCCATGTGCGCCCAACTGCAGGCCGGTAAACCAGCCGTCAGCCAGGAGAAACTGCTTGGCGACATCGATTCGATTATTGCGGGATGGAAAGCAATAACCGAAGCCTACAAAACCAATCCGCCCGCCGAATATGCCAAAGACCCTTCGTGGCAGAGCTATTTCGGTGAAGCGCTTGATAATTTCGAGATCATGCGCGCCCGTACGGAACAACAGAATTACAAACGCGCCATGCAGTTCTGCGGCATGAACTGCGGTGTCTTTGTTACCATGAACCAGATAAACGGCGTGGACAAAGCGAGTGATAAAATGTTCATTGTTCGCAAAAATGCAAAGATGATGATGGATATGATAAAGGCCGGGAACTGGAAAGGCGCTGCTCATGTTCAGGAACACACCGTAGAAATGGTAAAAGCGATGATGGCAAGCACTGCACCTGCCGGCGCGGATAAGGCGGCGTTTGAGCAGGATATGAAAAACATCAAGGCGGCTTATGACGCTTTTACCGGTACCTTTGAGAAAAAAGACGCAAAGGACTCGGGGGAAAAGTCCATGGCGTTCATGAAGACGTTCGGCGGTTCATACTCAAAATATTTGTAAAGCATACGCTATGAATTCGCCGCTGAAATATCTTAAACCACGTTCCCGCTTACTTGCCGAAGTGTTTCGTTTTTGGAGCCGGGTGGATGGTTTTCAGCGGCGTTTGTTCCACCTTCGAACATGCGGAAGCGACGCCTTGCGGGAGTCTGAGCTGTCAACAATCCTTGTCTTCGTCTGGGACTTGGATTATACTAGTTGGAGGAATTTTTGCCCTTCTAATGACCGGCTTGCGTCATTGGAATAGGCATCAATGAGGGATTGGGAAAAGCTGATCGAACACGTTAAAAGCAGTTTTCGGAAAAGACCTGCGAGTTCAAGCAGCAACCTGGACAGACAGGTCATTGAACCCGTTACCCCTTCAGAAAGGAACCTGTTATGAATATCAAGAACAAGAAGGCGCCGCATACCACCAATGAGAAACCGGCCATGCACGTTGCCATAACGCCGGAGCAACTTGTCGGCGAAATCACGAAACGCGCACATGAAATTTATTTGAAGCGAGGTTCAACGCCGGGAACGCCTCTTGAAGACTGGCTCAAGGCAGAGCGGGAAATAAAAGCAAAATACCACATCGAAAAGAAATAGCTCATTGATATGAAATTGCTCTTAATCATCACTATCGCTGCTATTTCAGTTTCGCTAGCAAAAGACCGCAAACGAGCATGGCAGGGCATTAAAAAAGGTCTGACCATGTTCCTCAATCTGCTGCCATCGCTTTTGAACGTGCTCATACTGGTCGCTATTTTCTTGAGCCTTGTTCCGCAGAGCAGGATCGTTGCATTGCTCGGAAAAGAAAGCGGGATCGGCGGATATGTCGTCGCGGCACTGATCGGCTCCATTTCGCTCATACCGGGATTCATCGCGTATCCACTCTGCGGCATACTGGTCAAAACGGGAATTAACCCCGGCGTTATAGCGGTCTTCGTGACTACGCTTATGATGGTCGGCATTCTCACCTTGCCTCTTGAAATAAAATTCTTCGGGGCGCGGACCGCACTGCTCCGAAACGGGTTGAGTTTTGTCGGAGCGATTCTGATTGGCAGTATCATGGCGGTTATTTTATGAAAAATCAAGGACCGATAATAAACGCTCAGTACATACGACGGTTGGTTCCTTTCCTGGTTTTCTGCCTTGCAATCGTTGTGTCTTTTGCGGCACATTTTCTTCCGGGTATTCACGCCGCGCGGACATTCCGTGAATTCATTTTAGAAATGACCGCCTTTTTGCCCCTGATGTTTATTCTCATCGGGTTGTTCGATGTCTGGTTTCCGCGCAGTATGGTTGAGCGGCATATCGGCAAAGAATCCGGAATAAAAGGCACGCTGTGGGTGATGCTGTTAGCGACTCTTCAGGCCGGGCCGCTGTACGGCGCATTTCCCGTGGCCTATATACTCTGGAAAAAGGGATGTAGTCCGCTTAATATCTTCGTATACCTCGGCGCGTTTTCGGCCCTGAAAATTCCGATGCTAACCTTTGAAGTCGGTTTTCTCGGATGGAAATTTTCATTGCTTCGTACCGTTTTGAGCATTCCGGTATTTGTCGCAATTGCCTGGTTGATCGACCGAAGCTTTATGAACAGACCCATTGTTATTAAGGACGGCGGAAATACATCAATGCCAAAATCAGATATTTCAAACGGCAATAGAGACGACAAGATTAAACCACCAAATACGGAGGCTGTATGAATGATAAAACAAATAAGATTGAGCCCGCATTCCGTGCTGTATCCTGCTCAGGCGCGTCGAATTCAGGGGAATTCGCCGACAAGGTTACCCGACTGCTGGATTCCACCGGCGAGGTGAATATGAACTGCCTCACCAAGATCGCCATTGGCGACACGGCCCTGATTGATAAATACAAGGCTGCGGGCGGTAACGCCATAGCCATCGACGGCTGCCCAATACATTGCTCAAAGAAGATTCTCGAAGCCGCCGGGGTAAGCGGTTTTGCACATGTCACTATTACCGACCTCGGGATAAAAAAAGGAATCACCCCCGTGACACAGGAGGATATCGAACGGATCGCGGTGACGATACGCTCGCAGATACTTGCGAATCGTTGATTGTACGGATACAAGCGCCATCCCGAACAAGGAGAAAACGTATGTTGAGTAAGTTTAATGCGATTCATGACAAAATGCCCCACGTCGGCACGCCCCAAAAGAAGTCGCTTTATGATCACGCCGGCGGTTTCAAGATACAGAGCATCGCTCTTCGCACAGGCGGCGTCATTCCTCCCTGCGCCATGAGCAGGGACGTTATGTTCTATATCATAAACGGCAGCGGCCAGATTACGGTCGACGGCGAAACACAGGTGCTGCACGCGGGCGACGGGTGCGTTGTTCCGGCGTCATGCGAGAGCAGGAGCATTTCGGCGCAAACCGATATGACTATTCTGGCTGTCCAGGGCGGAAGCGAATCAAAGGAAACGGGATGAGTGTTGTCTCCTTCATGGTCGGAATTGTTCTCATTGCCATATGTTTCGGCCTTATGGTATGGGGACAGAAATATCTTGGGGAAGAACGTGGGCGTAACCCTAAAGGCACAGATAAACAAGGAAAAACCGATACGATAGAGAATCCGTGCCGGAATTGCGGTTCGTGCGTAACTACGCAGGAAAAGTAAATACGGGCAACTTTTTTCCAGCGTATTTTTTTATAACATAGCCCTGACGCGATCGTTCTGAATATGATAGAAATATTTTCCACAAGACGGCCCGGCAGTGCAAATTATCATTGCGGAAAACATAGGTCACTTCACTTTAGCTTCAATACCCCTTCGCCCGTCCTTGGCTCAGGCGAAAACCGGCGCAAGATTCAAAGACAATAATACCGTGCAGCAAGAAGAGAAATTCAATACAAAGCCCCCGCCCGAAAACCATTTTAAAACCATAAAGATAAGAAGAACCGCGGCGTGAAAGACCGGGGTGCACAAACATCCCACAACACACGCATGCCGGGCGCAAAGCCGCCCCAAATTGCCGCTTTGATGCCTCCGTCACCGTCCACTCGCTTCGCTCGGGCGGTGTCATGTCGGCAATGCGGCAACTTCGGCAGTGCGTGGAACGTTGAACAAAGCCGCTCCGCGGCAGCATCCTTGCCTTTGCGGAGTTCGTTGACAGAAGCGATAAGACGGGCAACCTGAGACGAGCGATAGCAGGGGACATCGGAGACCGGAAACAAGCGATTCAAACATGCGATTCAGAGAAGCGAGAAGAAAAGGCGAGAAGAAGAAGCGAGAAGACAATCAACTCTCCGTGACAAGGAGATGCCGTATCTTCTGCGGATTTCTCTGACGACTCGATCCCGCCGGTGCACGCAACTACCACCACCAAGTGCCTGCTCGATTGCCACCCTCGCTCAAAGCGGCCGCAGTCCATGCCACTTCGTGACCCACCCCTTTTCATAGTGCCGTGGTGACTACCAGGCTGTAGAGGCCACCAGTTACTACCCGTATCTCGCAGAATTCTGCCAAGTTCGCGTTTCACCCATGCACTCGCCCGCCAGTGCACGCAGCCACCGCAACCACCGCCACCAAGTGCCTGCTCGATTACCACCCTCGCTCAGAGCGGCCGCAGTCCATGCCACTTCGTGTCCCATCCCTTTCATGGCGCCGTGGTGACTTCCAGGCTGTAGAGGCCACCAGTTGCTACCCAGCAGAGGCGAGTGTATAACCCCGCGGCAGTGGGGCCAAGAGTATATTGCAGGCATGAGATGTCTGCCCCAGACAATGTTCGCGGAGATCGCCGGCGATCCTGCCAACGACATGGCTCTTTTCCATGCGGGCAACCCGATACGGTCCCCAGTAGATGGCACG
>Ga0315284_10007294_pt1 | contig 15777 bp, 12 predicted proteins | sample YL17G09_16_MG_FD_203696 | JGI IMG/M metagenome (GOLD analysis project Ga0315284, IMG submission 203696) | Sediment microbial communities from Yellowstone Lake, YNP, Wyoming, USA - YL17G09_16 | ecosystem: Environmental > Aquatic > Freshwater > Lake > Sediment | place: USA: Wyoming | collected... | reverse complement strand
CCGATTGTTGCGAATGGAAATGGAAAGAAGCCTGACATCATAGGATTGAGGATTACTGATAATCCGTTGCTGGCTTCTGAGAGGGATGAAGTCCCATTGGCTTCGATCGTCATAGTCGAGATCAAGCGACCAATGCGGGAAGGGCTTGCGACGAGGGGGGGTGACCCGGTGGATCAAACGCTGGACTACTTGAGTCGAGTGAGAGAAGGTAGGGTCCGCACAATGACGGGGCGACCCATACCGCAGTCGATGAATATTCCGGGGTTCTGTTACGTTCTCTGTGACATCACGCCTCGAGTGAGGGAGTGGTGCGTGAGGATGGACTACACGCCGACTGACGATCAACTGGGCTTCTTCTTCTACCATAAGAATCTCAAAGCCTTCGTTGAGATCATGTCATTCGACAGGCTTCTGAAGGCAGCGAAGGAGCGAAACAACGCCTTCTTCGTGAAGTTGGGGCTACCCTCCAAGTAGTGCACGCGAGTGGCCGAGTTCGAGCTGGAGCGGTAGCGCGCTGCGTGGGCCACCGCTGCTTAGCGGAAGCTGAACACCGCCAGGCTGCGAAACGCGCTCGGGGCCGGCGGCGATGCTGGGCGTGCCGTGGGCGCCGCTGCCGTCCGCGGCGTCGTTGGGGCGCACCCAGAACAACCCATTCGCCGGCGGCGCAGGCACGTTGAAGCTGAACTGCAGGCGCTGCGTCGCGGCATCGCCCACGGCGTCCGCCAGAGCGACGGCACCCAGGGTCTGCGCGCCCGCTCCGTTGGGCCCGTCGTTGGCCGCCGGCAGATCCGCCTGGTCGGTGCTCTGGTAGACGTTGAAGCCCGCCGCGCGGCGGCCGAAGTTCTGGCCGATGGGTGTGACGTCGGCGATGTTGATCTCCCCGTTGCCGTCGCCGTCGACGACGCTTTCGATGCTGTCCGGCGGGAACGGCCCGCCGCCGGTGGTGGCGCCGTAGTGCTGGCCCAGCCGCGCGAGGTCGGATATGTTGACCTGGCTGTTCTGGTCGTAGTCGCCCTGGCAGGCGTAGCCCCAGGAGAGCTGAGTGCCACCGTCGTAGGCGAGCCGCGCCGCCGAGGCGTCACTCACCGGCGCGGCCAGCGCCACCTTGCCGCTCTGGCTCAGCATCTTGCTCAGCGCGTCCTTCAGCTGCCGCCACAGCGCTGGAGAAACCCCCTCCGGCGCGGGTGCCTGGGCCAGCTGCTGCAGTTGCGCCGCGCGGAAGGCCTCGGCGTCCGGCTTGGGCTGGTCGGGGCCTGGCGCCACCCCGCCCCCTTGCCCGCAGCCGGCCACGACAACGCAGATTAACCCCACAGCAACGCGACGCAGCATTTCCCGCTCCTCTGGTCTAAATCTGTATTGAGACTAGGTCTCATTGTACCCTAACCACTGGCCTGTCATCGTATCGCGCACAATAGAGCCAGGTGGTTCAGGCGGCAAGGCGTGAGGCGGCTCGGCTTTCCAGCGCGATCCACCGGCGGCGCGGGCGGCGAATGGACCTTCCGCCGGTGTGCGAGGGGCTTGACGGGGCGGCGATGATATAATCGGGTTTCCCTGAGGGGCTGAGACATGGCTGAAACGAAGGAAGCTCCCAGCGGGCTGCCCGAGGACGAGTCTTCGCCGGGCGCTGAATTCCCGCGGGAACTCCCGATTCTCGCACTAAAGAATGTTGTCGTGTTTCCCAGCGTTGTGCTGCCGATTCACGTCAGCCGTGATAAGTCGATCGCCGCGATCGAGGCGGTTCTGGCCGGCCGGCGGATCATCGGGCTGCTCACCCAGCGCGACGAGTCGGAGGACAACCCGACTGCTGCCGGCATGTACGACGTGGGAACGATCGGGCTGATCCTGCGCGTGCTCAAGCTGCCCGAGGGGGGGGCGCGGATCCTCATCCAGGGCCTGTCGCGCTACCGGGTCTCGCGCTGGATCGCCGAGGAGCCTTACTTCAAGGCGGAGGTCGAGGCGCTCCCGGAGCACGATGAGGACACGCTGCAGACGCAGGCCACGATGCGCTCGGTGCTGGACCTGTTCAAGCAGTACGTCACGTTGAGCAAGAACCTGCCCACCGAGATCCTCGTGGCGGCGAACAACATCCGCGAGGGCGGCAAGCTTGCCGACCTGGTGGCGGCGAACATCGGCATCGCCGACGAGATGCGCCAGGGAGTGCTGGAGACGATTGACCCGCTCCCCCGCCTGACGAAAGTCAACGAGCTGCTGACCAAGGAGATCCAACTGCTCAGCATGAGCAGCAAGATCCAGAGCCAGGTGCAGGAGGAGGTGGGGCGCAGCCAGCGCGAGTACTTCCTGCGCGAGCAGCTCAAGGCGATTCTGCGCGAGCTGGGCGAGGCGGATCCCAAGGAGCACGAGCGCCAGGAGTACGAGGAGAAGGTCAAGGCCGCGCAGATGCCGGAGGACGTGGAGAAGAAGGCGCGGGAGGAGCTGCAGCGCCTCGAGCGCATGCATCCGGAAAGCGCTGAGGCGGGAGTGATCCGCACCTACCTGGACACGCTCTGCGCCCTGCCCTGGGCCGTGGAAACGCCGGACGAGGTGAGCATCGACCGCGCGCGGAGAATCCTCGATGAGGATCACTACGGACTGGAGGAAGTGAAGCAGCGCCTGCTGGAGTTCCTCGGCGTGCACAAGATCAAGAAGAGCGTGAAGGGGCCGATCCTCTGCCTGGTCGGCCCGCCGGGGGTGGGCAAGACGAGCCTGGGGCGCAGCGTGGCCCGCGCCACCGGGCGCAAGTTCGTTCGCATGAGCCTGGGCGGCGTGCGCGACGAGGCCGAGATTCGCGGGCACCGCCGCACCTACGTCGGCAGCATGCCGGGGCGCATCATACAGGGCATCCGCACGGCGGGCACCAACAACGCGGTGATGATGCTCGACGAGATCGACAAGCTGGGCAGCGACGTCTTCCGCGGCGATCCGTCCAGCGCGCTCCTCGAAGCCCTCGACCCCGAGCAGAACTTCAGCTTCTCCGACCACTACCTGGAAGTGCCCTTCGACCTAAGCAAGGTGCTGTTCATCGCCACGGCGAACGTGCTGGACACGATCCCGCCCGCGCTGCGCGACCGCATGGAGGTGATCCGCCTGGCGGGCTACACCGAGCTGGAGAAGGTGCGCATCGTCCAGCGCTTCATCCTGCCCAAGCAGCTCGACAACCACGGGCTGGCCAAGCGCGTGCTGAAGATCAGCAACGTGATGATCCGCGAGCTCACCCTGCGCTACACTCGCGAGGCGGGGCTGCGCAACTGCGAGCGCGAGATCGCCAAGATCTGCCGCAAGGTCGCGCTGCAGATCGCCGAGGGCAAGCTGGCCAGCGAGAAGCTCACCACTTCCAAGCAGCTCACGGAGTATTTGGGAACGCCGCGCTTCGACTTCGAGGACGTGCGCCGCGAGGACGCCGTGGGCGTTGTTACCGGCGTGGTGTGGACGAACGCCGGCGGCGACATCCAGGTGATCGAGGCGGCGTTCATGCCGGGGAAGGGCAACCTGATCCTCACCGGCCAGCTCGGCGACGTGATGCAGGAGAGCTGCCGCGCTGCGCTCACCTACTGCCGCTCCAACGCCGAGCGCCTGGGCATCGATCAAGAGCTGTTCGGCACGCGCGACATCCACCTGCATTTCCCCGCGGGGGCGATTCCCAAGGATGGCCCGAGCGCGGGCATCACCGTGGCGACGGCGATCATCTCGCTGTTTACCAACCGCAAGGTGTCGAGTAAGATCGCCATGACCGGCGAGATCACCCTCAAGGGCCGCGTGCTCGCCATCGGCGGCCTCAAGGAGAAAATCCTCGGGGCCAAGCGCGCGGGCGTGCGGCGGGTCCTCGTTCCCGAGCCTAACAAGAAGGACATTGCTGACATCCCGCAAGAGATCATGCAAGGGATGGATGTGATCTACGTGGGCCACCTCGACGACGTGCTGGAGCACGTATTCGCGAAGCGGGAGCGGCCGGCTCCGAGGGCGCGCCAGCCACGCAAGGCGGCGGCGCGGCCCGCCCGCCCGGCCCGGCGGGTAAGCAGCAGGCGCCAGTCGGGCGCCAAGTCCGGCTAACAAACACCGTATCCATTGGACAAGGAATTGGAAGATCCATCTGGCAAGAGTCACCGCCGTTCGCGTCGCGGCGGACGCAGGCGCACTGGCGCACCGCCGCATGGCGCGCAGCGGCCGGTGCAAGCGGCGAAGCCCCCTGCGGGCCCGGCCATTGGCAGCCCTCGATCCGTGCCCCGGGGGCAGCTTCCAGCCAACCTGGTCTACGGTATAAACCCGGTGGCGATCGCGCTGGATAGCGGGCAGCTCAGGGTGCTCTTCTTCGACGCCGGGCGGCAGAGCGAGCGCACGCAGCAGCTGCACGCCCGGGCTTTGGTGGACGGCGTCGAGGTCCAACCCTTATCCCGCCAGGGGTTCAGCCGGGCGCTGCCCGCCGAACAGCATCAAGGCGTGGCGGGCATGCTGCACGAGCCACATCGCTACTTCCTCGAGGAGATCGTCGGCGTGGCCGGTGAGGACAGCACCGTGCTCGTCCTGGACCGCGTGCAAGACCCGCAGAACCTGGGCGCCGTGCTGCGCACCGCCGCCGCCGGCGGAGTCGATGCGGTGGTGCTGCCCAAGGCCGGCGGGTGCCCGGTCACGCCCGCGGTGCACAAGGCCGCCGCGGGGCTCAGTCTCCTCGTGCCCGTTGTCGAGGACGAGAATCTTGCGCGGGCGCTCGAATTCCTCAAAGGCCACGGCTACTGGGCGATCGGCTGCGACGCCGAGCGCGGTGAGGACGCCCTGACCTTCGAGTATCCCCACCGGCGCGTGATTGTGATGGGCAATGAGGCCGAGGGGATGCGGCGGCTGGTGCGGGAGAGCTGCGACTACGTCGTGCGCATCCCGATGGCCAAGGGCGTGGACTCGCTGAACATCAGCGTGGCCACGGGGGTTGTGCTCTACCTGGCGAAGGCGGATCTCGCCCGCGCGACATTTGACGCCGCTGAGGACGCGGCGGAACCGGCTGCCGCGGATGAGCTTAAATCAGATGCGGATGGGAGCAGCAGCAGCGCGACTTAGGGTCAGGTGCCGGTTGACCTGATTTCAGGCTCCCGGAAGCTGGTTGCCGTAGTTGTAGCCGACCAGCGCCAAGTCGGCCTCGGTGATCACTCCGTCGCCGTCCGTGTCGTACCACGGCCGGTAGTCTGCCTCCCCGAGCAGCGCGCCGATGTGCGTCGCCAGCTCTACTACGTCCAAGTCGTCCACCACGCCGTCGCTGTTGACGTCACCGTCCAGCGAGATCACGGTGACGGGGATCCGCGTGGAGCTCGCCTTCACCGTGCGGCGATAGGCATCCAGCCACACCTGGTGGAAGCCGTTGACGAGCGAGCTCACGGGCAGCTCGAAGCTGTCAAAGGGCAGTGTAGTATCGCTCGCTGCCATCTGCCCGTCGACCACCAGCCGCACCTCCGTGGCATCATCGGCGGTGGTCACGCTCACGGTGGGCGGCCCGGACGGCCGATAAACAGCCCCCGGCGTCAACCCGCCGATGAACACCGTGAGCGGCGGCACGATCGTAAGACTGACGACGTTGCTCACGACGCCCGTGGCCGTGCGCACGCTGATCGTGTGTGAACCGACCGCTCCCTGGATGTAAGCGAGAACGGCGTTGTCCGACCACCACAGCACGGTCAGCGGGCTGCCGTCAAGCCGCACCTGGCCTTGGTCGGCGCCGAAGAACCGGCCCGCCAGCTGGAGATGCTCCTTCACCTCGGCAGAGGGTGGGTAGGACCCGAGAATCTCCGCCCGCGGAGTGAACTCAAGTCCGTTGCTCGGATGGCCGGCCACCGTTACCACGACGTCGCCCTTCGCAACGTTCGTCGGCACGCGGATGGAGACCACCGTGTCGCTCCAGGCGAGGACCGCCCCGCTCACGTTCAGCGCGCCGATGTACACCGTGCTCGTGCCGCGCCCGGGACCGTAGTGCTCTCCAAGGATCAGCAGCTGTTGATCAACGAAGCCGACCGCCGGGTCAAGCTCGCTGATGTACGCGTTGGCGACCACCAGGCCCGTGTCGGTCTGGGCGATCGTCCCGTTGATCACCACCGACACCCTGCCCGTGGCCGCACCCGCCGGTACGGTTACCTTGACCTCGGTCTCGCTCCAGCTCTGCACGGTGCCGGGTAGCTGGCCTCCCGCATGCGCATCGAACAACACGCTGTCAGTCGCCGGTGCGTACGGCCCGAAGGTGTCCCCCGTCAGCGTGAGCTCATCGCCCCAATAGACGCTGGCGGGGCTGAAGGAGCTGACGTGCTGGCCGTGCACGGTCCAGGATTGCTCGTTGCTGGGGTAGCTCTCCTGGCCCAGGCTGTCCACCACCGTGACCCGGTAGTAGTAGGTCTGCCCGACGAGCAGGCTGAAGACGTCGTTGAACGTCACATAGGTGCCGCTCCCCGGCTGGCCGATGACGTTGCCGCCGTTGACGCGCAGCGCCGGGTTCAGCGTCTGGTCCGGCGGCGGCAGGGGGATCGACTGGGTGTCGCGGTAGAGGTAGTAGCCCTGCACGTCCGGAACTGCAGTGCGAGTCCAGGTGACGTAGATCCCCACCGGCGCGCCGCTGGCTGTCTTGACGCACAGGCTGACCAGCTCCGGCGCAGGTAGCCTGGACAGCGCAAGCCCGTGGCCACTCAGATTCGGGGCCCCGCCGCCGCATCCTGCGGCCCAGACCAGGCCAAGGCCCGCAGCAACGAGAAGGACCGCCCTCAGGGCTGTTCTTCCGCCTTCGACTGCCTGCTCATTCATCCTGCTAACTCCACGCGATTGACTGCTCTATTCCGTCGCCCGAGGCCCATCGCATCCCGCATCACTGCTGGAATTGCCCGATGTCGGTGATATCCGGCGGCGGCAACAGGATCGCCACGTTCGTTTGGGTCGTGGCGTCGTCATAGTTGGCGCCCACGTCATCGTCGTCGATGTGCACGGTGAGCGTGCCGGTGCCGGCTCCGGGTGGGACCATGATGACAATCTGCGACGGCGTCCAGTTGGTATAGCCGGCAGGGCCCACGACCACGCTGCCGCCGTTGAACGTCACCGTGCTCGCTCCCCGGTTTGCACCGAACCCGCTGCCGGTGATCGTCAACTGCTCGCCGACCATGCGGCGCATCGGGGAGAACCCTGTGATCACCGGGACAACGTCAAACGGCACGCCGTCGGCCGCTTTGGCGTCATCGCGGGTCAGCTCGACCGGACCGTCCAGCGCCACCGCCGGCACCGTGACCACCACCGCCGTGTTGCTCCAGCTCTGCACCGCTGCCGCGATGCCGTCGACCAGCACCGTCCCGCCGCCTTGGGCTGCGCCGAGGTTCGTCCCGCCGAGCGTTATCTCGCTTAGCGTCTGCCCGTGGTCGGGGGTGATGCCGTCCACGTGCGGCAGCAGCGTGAAGGTGAAGTCGCTGTTGCTGTCGTTGCCGGCCACGCTCACCATCACGCTGACCTCGATGCCCTCGGCCGCCGCCGGCACCAGCACCTGGATCTCCGTCGCTGTCCAACTGACGATGTCTCCGACCTCCGTCGGCGTCGCGTCGAAGTACACGTAGGACTCATAGCCGTTGCCGCTGCTCACGTCGCCGAAGTCCGTGCCGGTGATCGTCACCGCGTTGTGCTGCACCCAGTCCTGGTCAGGATCCATGTCGGTGATCACCGGCTCGCGGTAGGCAATGTCGTCGTCGCTGTCCACCTGCGTCGTGCTGATCATCACTCCCAGGGGCCCGTCCGCCGCGCCGTAGGGCACCTTCACGTGAATCTCCGTGTCTGCCCACGAGATGTAGTCGGCGTCGGCCACCACTACGTCAGGCGTCGAGCCGCCGTGATGGCTGAAGTACACGTGGTCGCCGGCCCGCGACCCTCCGAAGTGCGTGCCGGTGATCACTACTTCGTCCCCGATGCCCACCGGGTCCGTCGTGATGCTGGTGATCGTCTGCTCGGCGAAGAGGATGTCGAGCTGCCCGGAGAAGTCGCTCTCGTCGGTGGTGGCGTTGACCACCGTCATGCGGTACCAGTAGTGCTCGCCGAAGTCGCCGCTGAAGTTATCGTCGAAGGTCAGCGTCTGCGTGCCACTGCCCGACTGGCTGATCATGTTGCCGTCGTTGCGGCGGTAGCTCTCGTACCCCGCCGGACCGCCGTCCGGCAGGTCCCCCGACGCGGTTGCGCGGTAAAGGTAATACCCCTGCACCCCGGCAGTGTCCACCCGCGTCCAGCTCACCCGCACGCCGGAAGGCGCGCCGCTGGCGTTGCGCAGCACGCTCAAGGCGAAGGGCTGATCGCCCGGGATCGGCGGCGGCGTGGCACCCCCACCGCCATCCGGCGGGGCGGGCAGCACTGCGGCGCCGCTGCCGCAGGCGGCCAGCGCCAGCACTCCTGCCAGAATGAGAATGAGTCTCATCTCAGCGATCACCAGCCTTATAATCTACCCCTGCCGCCCTCATCCATTATCCATATCATCTGTCGGTGCCGCCCAGCCTAGAACGCGGGCTGGGCTGCCGCCGCTCACCGCTGCTCCAGGTCCGTCATGTCCGGCGGGGCGAGGACCACCCGCACATCCACGCCGTTTGAGGTCTGCGAGAACACGCTCACCGTCACGTCACCGCTCACGGCATTGGTCGGAATCTCCACGACGATCTCGTCATTGCTCCACGAGACGTAGTCCGCGGGAGGCGGCTGGACTCCGCCGCCGAAGGACACGTAGTTCGAGCCGCGGGCGGCGCCGAACCCGTTGCCGCTGATCGCCAGCTGCGTGCCCACCGTGCCCCGGTCGGGCGTGATGCTGTCGATCACCGGGCTGTGGTTCTCGATGCGCACGTCGTCGATGTACAGCCCGCCGGTGCCGTTGATGGTGTAGTTGCGCGCGTAGAACTCGATGCGCCCCGACCAGCCGATGAAGTCGCTCAGCGGGAGCTCGTAATCCTCCCAGCCGCTGGTGCTGCCGTAGACCCAGCCCAGGGTGAAGTTGCCGTTCGGCCAGGTGGTTAGGAAGCGGACGCGCACCCCAGCGTCGGCCGGCAGGCTGGACATCTTGAGCTTGAAGCGCAGCACCGGCTCGACCACCGCAGTACCCGCGAGGTCGATGCACTGCCTGCCGGAGGTGGGCGGATAGCCGTCGTAGCGCAGCGTGTCGCTGTTGTAGTCGCCGAAGGTGCCCGCCCAGGCCCAACTGTGTGTCGCCGAGAAGGACTCGCTCGCCGTGAGGGCCCAGTCGGGATTCGGGCCGTCGCTGGTGGTAACGTTCCAGTTCGTCGTGCCGCTCTCTAGATCGTCGAACACGGGATACGGCCGGCTGTTGGCGAAGGCCACGTTGATCGACGTCCAGTCGGACGCCAGGTCCTGATTGTCGATGGCGTAGGCGGCGACGTTCACGCGGGGGTGGTTGTCGTCGTTGAGCGTGTTGCGCGTGTAGCGCCAGGGCGCCGCGTTGTCGGTGAGTACCCGCACGCCGTTCAGATAGAAGATGACGCTGGCGATCGAGCCGTCGTCGCTGGCGCTGACGTCGAAGTTCATGCTGCCCGAGACACTGTCGCCGTCGTTGGGCGAGCTGAACTGCGCGGTGGGAATCTCGCTTGTCGCCTCGCGGATGTAGAGGTCGTCGATGTTCGCGTTGAGCCCGTTGTTGCTGTCGGCGGTGAAGTAGCCGTTGTAGAACAGCCGGAAGTAGACCACCTCGCCCTGGTAGTGCAGGCTGCGCGTGAACAGCGCCCAGTTGTTGCTTGAGTCGGCGTAGGCGATGCGCTCCCAGGTGGCGCCGTTGTCCAGCGTCGCCCAGAGCGAGAGCGGCGTGTTAGTGCGGTAGAAGAACTTGATCTGCAGCGGGCGGACGTAGGCGGTGGCGTCGATGCGCTCGCTCTGCAAGTGGTCGGCGGCGGTATAGGCGTCCGACGCCGTCGGCGCTTCGATCCACGCCTCCTCGCCGCTGCCCGGCGGCGCGGGCGTACCCGGGCTGGTGCGCGTGGCCCACTTGGTGTACGCCCCGCCCACGGTGTTCCAGCCGCCGAGCGTGCTGTCCGGGGGCACCGGGCTGTTGATCGCGCGCCACTGAGCCAACCCCGCCTCGAAGTCGTCGAAGACCTCCTCCACGCCGCTGTTGCTCACCGTAAGTGAGATCGTGTCGCTGCCCGCCTGGCCTTCTTCGTCCCACGCGCGGGCGGTGACGCTGAGCGTCTTGTTGAACTCCACCAGCGAATTCCAGTTGTACTGGTAGGGCTCCTCCGTCCACTCGGCGACGATGTTGCCGTCGATCAAGAGCTGCACCTTCGACACGCTGTTGTCGTCGCTGGCGTCGATCTCCACCGTTTCGTCGCCGGTGACCGTGTTGCCGCCGGGGGGGCTGGTGATGGTCACGCTCGGCGGGTTGCTGGTGTAGAGCGTGAAGTCGGCGGTCATCTGCGCCCCGGCCGCGGAGATGTCGTCTACCGTGATGCCGGTGTCCGTAGCGTCGTAGCGGTTGGAATCCGGACTGCTCGTCGGCGAAAGCGAGTTGCCGTTGATGTAGTAGTCCCCTGCATCCGCTTGGCCGTTGCCGGTCTCAATCTCCTCCAGCCCGTCGGCCTCCATCAGGCGCAGCAGCTTGTGCGAGGCGTAGGAGTTATCCCACTGGAAGTCGCCGTCGCGGGTCACGCGGGAGTCCACGTGCCAGAGGAGCAGGCCGTTGGCCGGGTAGCTCGAGTCCACGCCCTCCTTGTAGCGGTTCTGCGCCATGAAGTACTCCGCCCACGGGCTAACCGGGTCGTAGCCCGGCATGACAATCACGGCGTCAGGGTTGGCGTTGGACTTGGACAGCTGCTCGTCGTTGAGGTTGGCGAAGGCGATGGTCGGGGTGAGCCAGCCCAGCATGTACTTGCTGAAGCAGTTGTGGTCGCCCCAGTTGCCGTCCATCTGGTCGAGGCGGCCGACGCCGCCGTCCGGGCCCTGGCTGCCGTCGTAGTCGTAGTAGTCGGGCAGGCCCAGGGAATGGCCGGTCTCATGAATCGTCACGTAGGGGTCCCAGTGTGCCGGCGTGGGAGGCGTTTCGCTGAAACCGTAGTAGCGCTCCCACTGGAAGCTGGAGTTGTAGAAGTGGACCCCGTCCAGGCTGAAGCTCGCCGGCAGCCCGGCGCCGTAGTAGCCCCACCAGAACGTCGCCCAATTCCCGTGCGGGCCGGCGTAGATGATGAGGAAATAGTCCACCGAGCCGTCGCCGTCGTTGTCGTACTGGCTGAAGTCGGCGCCGTTCGCATCGGCGTCGCGCAGCGCCTCCTCAATCATCTCCTCCCACCGGTCGTTGTCCCAGGGATAGTCGCTGCTGTCGTTCGGATGGTAGTAGCTGCGGTTGTTCAGCGCGGTGTACCAGCCGTACACGTCGCCTGCGATGTCCAGCCCGCCGTAGGACGCCTGGTCGTAGAACCAGTGCAGGCTGTGCGTGCCGCTGCCGTCGGTGTAGCCGTCGCCGAAGAGGTTGGACTCGAACTCGGTTCTCGGGAAGTAGTGCAGGTAGTTGGGGAACTCGATGAGCAGGGCGAAGGTCTTCACCGTGCCCAGCGCGGGCAGGTCAGCCGTGGCCTTGGGCCGGGGGAAGCCGAGGGCCAGCACGTCGCGCTCGTCCACCGTGCGGTCGCAGTTCAGGTCGTAGGCCAGCCACTCATTCTCCTTGGGCGTGCTCGATGCGATCGCACTCGGCGCCTTGCCGGCGAGCGTCATACCGAAGTAGTCGGCGATGCGTTCGGCGATTCGCTGCGGGCTCTCGTTAGGCACTCTCGCGCCCCTGAGCGGCATCTTGGGCTTGTAAGTCCCCAGCTTCTTCGCGAAGGCCTGCGCCGCGGTAAGTGTGCCCTGTTGCGCCATCTGGTTGAGCATTCCCGGCTCGGGTGGCTCCATGGCCGGCGCCTCGGCTGCCAACAGGACAGCCGCACTGGCGGCCAATGTGATGAGCCCGCATGCTTTGAGGAGGCGGCTCATCGCGCAGCCTCCTCGGTGGCGAGGTCGAAGGGGAGCCGGCGCCCGGTTTCATCTCGAAGCTGGAGGAACGCCGCGTCGTTGAGCAGCCGGATGCGCTCGCCCGCAGGCATGGGCGCGAGCACGCGGAACCGCACCCGCGCCAAGTCGCCGTTGCCCGTGCCCAGTGGCGAGTCCCCGGGTAGCATCGTGAATGCGAGCGGGACGATACCGGGGAGGTTCACCTTGGAGAAGAACACCGCCCCCGCGGGCACCATCTCGCCTCTGGCGGCGCTCAGCGGGGCCAGGAAGCGCTCGTTGAAGATGAGCCTGGCGCTGCCCTGAAACACGGGCACGGCGAACTCGCCTTCCAACTTGGCCTCGAATTCCGCCCCTGCTGGGAGCTGGCTGAGGCTAGGATAGGTCAGACGCAAGGTGGTGCGCTGCGGCGTCGCGGGCGTCTGGTCGGGTGGGTTCGCCCTCTGCGAGCCTGGATTGCCGCCCACCGTCGCGCTAGGTGCGCCGCAGCTTGAAGGAAGCAGCAGGATCAGCAGCAGGAGCCAGGCGTGAAGCCGCCGCATGGCCAATGATTCCTCCGGTAGTAAAGCGGGTTTTGCTGCGCCAAGGAGCCTTGGAAGCCCCGATATTCTAACATGCTGGAGTCCAGGGCGAAATGCCTCCCGTGCCTCGCCTCCGCGGTGTAGAATGTAGCAGCGTGCCGGCGGCAGGTGAACTTCCCGCTGCACGGCTGGTCATACCATACGGAGACACTGCTGCCCCGTGTGGGGCGATGCGATGCGCAACCATGAGGTGGTGATCCCGATGCCAAGAATGTGCGTGGGCATCAGCGTTCTGCTGATCTCCGCGGGGTTGGCCCTTGCCAGCGGCTGCCAGAGGGACAGCGCGACGAGGATGGCTCAGCAGATCTCTGCCAGCCAGGGGTCGACGGCTGCGCCCCAACCCCCGACCGGCGCGCCCGCTGCACCTCCGCCCGGTGGTGCGCCCGCCCAGCCTCCGCCCGCGGGCGGACAAGGCAAGGGAGAGGTGGTCGAGTCCCCTGAAGTCGTGGTCACCAACCTTGAGGTCAAGGCCCCTTACGCCGAGTTCAATGGCGCCGGACGCTATAGCGTCAAGCTCTCTGTGGTGGCCAAGGAGCCAGTCAAGCCAGCCGTGTGGCGCATCGTCGCCTATGGCGAGGACGGCAAGGAAGTGGGGCATCAGGATCAGCATCTCGTCATTCCCAACAACAAGCCGCGTTCCCTGACCCTGGACGACTTCTACTGCTCGAGCCGGCCCGTCAAGCTCGCCTTCCTGCTCACCAACCTGCAGGCTGTGAAACCGCCGCCGCCGCATGCGGGCGGCCCGGGGGCAGGCGGCGGGTCTGGCGGCGCTGCTCCTGGACCCGGTGGCCCCGGCGCCGGTGCTGGGCCAAGCGGTCCAGGTGGCGCACCCCCGAAGAGCGGTGCCACTAGTGGCGGCACCGGAGGCGGAGGCGGCGGCATGGGCGAGCCAGGCGGGTAGGAGCTGCGCTAGCCAGAGGCCTGCGCCGAGCCCGGGTCGCGAACGGGCAGCCGCGATCCGTGGCGCGATCTAGCCAGGCGCCCCGAGGTGATGCTATAATCGCCCCCGGGACCCGATTCCACCGGGTACCCACGCGCGCACAGCCGGATTCGCTCTGCATGGGTAATTCTATATTTTACTTGAAACATTGACCCATGTAGGGTATTCTTAAGGGTATAAGGGACGTAGGCATGAAAACGGAACGAAGCAGGCTGTGCGGGTTTACGCTTCTCGAGGCGCTGATCGTGCTCGCCCTGATGGGCATCCTCGTCACGTTCAGTGTGTCGACGATGCTCGCCGCGCGCCCGCATACTCTGCTGGAGCGCGGCGAGGTGGACCTTGCCAGCAAGCTTATGCAGGCGCGCAACCTGGCAGTGAGCGAGGAGATCTCCACGCGCGCAGTATTCGACTTGGCGCAGGGGCTGTACTGGATCGAGCGCTACGACCGGGGCACCGAGGTATGGGAGGACGCTTCACCGCAGTGGACGCTTTCCGAGGGCACCACGTTTGTAGACGACGGCAACACCTTCCCCGACGCCACGCCGACGTTCACCCCGCGCGGGACGCTGCTGGTCGGTGGATCGATCCAGATCACGAATTCCGCCGGCGAGGTCGCCACGCTGACCGGCGTTGTTCCTACGGGCAGATTCTCTATGGGCGGAGGTAATCTCAGATGATGTGCCGCCGGATGCGTCGCTCGATACGCTTGCCGCGCCGCCTGCGGGACGGCTTCACCCTTGTCGACGTGATGATCGGCATGGTGATCATCGCCATCGCCTTCCAGGCCGCCTTCGCGCTGGCGGTGACGACCAGCCGCGTCGTGGCGCAGAATCAGAGCTTGTCGGCTGCCACTTCGCTGGCGGGGTCTAAGCTTGAGGAGCTGCGCAACGAGGACTTTGCCGACGTCGTTACCGGCAGCGACCCCGGCACGCTCGACGCCCAGGGTCAGCCCGACGGGATGTACACGCGCAGCTGGGCGGTGCAGGACAACGCACCGGTGGTGGATCTGAAGACCATCGTTGTCTCCGTGAGCTGGACACAGTGGGGGCAGACCAGGAGCTACACCCTGACGGGGGTGATCGGGCAGTGAGCGGGAATGGCGCTAGGCGCAGGCATGGCGGGTTCAGCCTGGTCGAGCTTCTCATAACGACGGCGATCATCGGCATCCTCGGTGGAACCGTGATCGCATTTCTGTTCACGCAAGTGCGGCTGTCGGCGTCGCAGAACAGGAACATGCTCAACCAAGAGTCGCTGCGCGACACGCTGAATTTCATGACTGACGAGATCAGCCTGGCGGGGGCTGGTGCGACCGAGCCGTTCATCTCCGCCGCGGACGCCGACGCGTTTCAGTTCAACGGCGACATCGACGGGAACGGCGCCCTGGATCGCGTGCGGTTCGATCTCGTTGGCTCGGATCTGCGGCGAACGCTTTACAGCTCCGAGGACGGCGTGACGTGGACTCAGGTTGGGCAGGACGTGGTCCTCACCAGCGTCGGGGAATTCGTCCTGACCTACTACGGTCCGGGCAACACCGTCGACCCGGATATCGACGCCATCACTTCGGTGGCGGTCAGGCTGTCACTGGACGTAGCGGCGACATCAACCGCGCTGACGAGCGGCAGGCTGGCGCCGCAGGCAATGACCGGCCGGGTGACGCTCCGCAACCGGTTGCTGTGAGAGGCGGGGGTTTGCAAGTGCTAGGTGAGGAGAAAGACATGTGCAAGTTGAGAAGACTAATCAGGGGCAAGCGCCGAGGTTCGACCTCGGTGATGGCGCTGATGGTATCGCTCATGCTGATGGTGCTGATCACGGCGACGATGGCGCTGACCCTGGTCAACGCACAGATGGTCCAGGACTACGCGCGCAACCAAAAGACCCTCCAGGCCGCGGACTCCGGAGTTGTGCACGGGGAAGCGACCCTGGCTCACGCGCTGTCCAGCTGGGCACTGCCAGCGACGACCACAACAAGCCAAGTTAACGCTTACGCCACGGACGCAGAAAGCGGACAGCGGGAAAACGACCGTGACATCTCCCTGCTGGGCGATGCGGCCCCGGATATCGACACTGTGTTGCCGCGGGATTCCGACACCACCGCCGTCCAACTGGAAGGAGAGGAGGGTGGGCTGATCGTAGGGTATGGCGCGGCGGTCGACATCTATCCCACCAGCGTCGACCGGCCCGACCCGGGAGACATCTCCCACCGCACTACGTTCCACTATGGCTATACCGTCACCGGGCGTGGCGACGCGGACATCGGCGCGGAGTCGAACCAGGCGACGCGCGAGGAGCAGG
>Ga0315284_10007292_pt1 | contig 15780 bp, 15 predicted proteins | sample YL17G09_16_MG_FD_203696 | JGI IMG/M metagenome (GOLD analysis project Ga0315284, IMG submission 203696) | Sediment microbial communities from Yellowstone Lake, YNP, Wyoming, USA - YL17G09_16 | ecosystem: Environmental > Aquatic > Freshwater > Lake > Sediment | place: USA: Wyoming | collected... | reverse complement strand
CAAAAGGATCACCATTCTCGGTATGGTTAACGGTTATGAAAGCATTTCCAAGAGGCGTGGCAATTTTATAGGTTGCCCCTTCCACCTTAAGCGGTCTTTCCAAAACCAATGCCTCTATCGTTTTGGTTTCCTTGACCCCCAGATTAAGAACTTGAGTATCTTTACTTCCGTCCCTAAAAACTGTAATTCCTTTGCAATCTGTTTCCCAAGCCATAAGATATGCCTTTTTAACATCCTCAACGGTTGCGTTATGGCGAAGATTTATGGTTTTACTAACGGCATTTTCAGTATATTTCTGAAATGCCGATTGAGCTTTTACATGCCAATCAATATCTATCTCGTGTGCCGTGCCAAAAACCGCCCTGACCTCTTGTGGTATTTCTTCTATATCCCTGACAACCCCTCTTTCGGCTACTTTATCCATAAGTTCCTGACTCCAAAAGCCTTTTTCTTTGGCAACTTGTTCAAATTTGGGATTAATAAACGAAAGATTTCTACTTAAGTGTTTATCTTTAACTATATGCTGATACGCAATTGCAAAAAGGGGTTCTATACCGCTTGAGGCCCCAGCAATTATGGAAATTGTTCCGGTCGGGGCAATTGTTGTCACGGTTGAGTTTCTTCGGGGTTTACCTTCCTTGTAAATACTCACCGGCCAAAGAGGAAATGCTCCCCTCTCCCGGGCAAGCTCTTCGCTGGTTGAAACCGCTTCATCAGAAATAAATTTCATAACCTTTTCTGCCAACACCATCGCCTCATCAGAGTCATAGGCAATCCCAAGTTCTATAAGCATATCCGCCCAGCCCCCGATCCCAAGGCCGATGCGCCTTATGTTAAAAACAGTTTTTCTGATGGCGTCCAAGGGGTAGGGATTAACTTCGATCACATTGTCCAAAAATCGGGTTGAAAGCTTTGTTACCCGGGAAAGTTTCTCCCAGTCCACCTGCCTGTCTTCAACAAAATTCCCCAAGAAAATGCTACCCAAATTGCAGGCATCAAAGGGGTAAAGCGGCTGTTCTCCGCAGGGGTTTGTTGACTCGACCGGCCCCAAGGCCGGAACGGGGTTGGCACTTCCCTTGTTAATTCTATCCACAAATATCAGTCCCGGATCCCCTGTTCGCCAAGCCCCTTGGGTAATTTCATCAAACACTTTTCTGGTAGACAGACTTCCAGCAACATTTTTAGTTCTGGGATCAATAAGGTCATAGTTTTCGCCTTTGTAATAGGCATCCATAAATTTGTCTGTTATGGCAACGGAAATATTGAAGTTGGTTATCCCACCTTCTTCTTTACAATGAATAAATTCCAAAATATCGGGGTGGTCGACTCTCAAAATGCCCATATTGGCTCCCCTTCTTTTTCCTCCTTGTTTAACTTCGTTTGTCGCCGCATCAAAAATTCGCATGAAAGAAATGGGGCCGGAAGCTGTCCCTGAAGATGTTTTAACAATCGAACCGGAAGGCCTAAGCCTTGAAAAAGCAAATCCCGTTCCTCCTCCGGTTTTATGGATTATTGCCTGATATTTCAAGGCGTCAAATATTCCCTCCATTGAATCCTCAACCGGCAAAACAAAGCAGGCCGAATACTGAAGTCCGTTTCCGGTTCCTGCGTTCATTAAGGTCGGGGAATTAGGAAGAAATTCCCTGGACACCATAAGACTATAAAATTCCTTAGCCAGAGACATAACCTGCTTTCGCTTTTTCCCGAATCTTGCTTCAGCGGAGGCAACTTCCCAAGCAACTCTCCAGACCATCTCATCCGGAGTTTCAACCGGTTCCAGATTTTCATCTTTTACCAAATATCTCTCTTCAATAACCTTTAAGGCTTGTTTACTCCAGTTCCCTTTGGAAAGATCGGGCGGGAGAGCGGGCTTTTCCCCCGCCTTTTTTCGTATCTGTCCAATAATCTGTTCATAAGCAGGGGCAAAAAGCTCATTTATTCCGACTTTTGTTTCACCGTTTTTGTAGAAGATCTTTCTCTTTCCGCCCACGGCATGCGCCTTCGTAGTTTTTTCGGTCTTTCTCGTTTGCAATTGCATATTTCACGAATGAAAACATATTCTCTTAAACCTTAAAAATCGTCAACTACTAAGTTTTATATAGGAGGGGATCAGAAACAACAGATTCGAAGCTAAAACAGGCAAAAAACTTAATAATTCCTGAAGTTTTTGCGGAGATTGTTGGTCGGCAACTTTCACCGCGAAAAAGTTTTTTGACCAAACTTCTCTATTTATCCCCTTCAAACGGATTAATTGGTATTTCTATTCCCTTGGAATTTAAGGCTTCGCGGGCGGAATTAAAAACATTTTTTGAATAATCCTGAATTTTAATTATCCCGGGCTTTGCGTCCTCCGGAGCGATTGATAAAATTTCTCCGATAACCTGCCTGTGTTTTAAAGAAGCTTGCAAGATCTTAAGAAGAAATTCCGTTGTATCCGCCCCCTTTTTCCTCGCCTCGCTCTCCTTTTTAATCGCCTGCTCTAAATACTTCTCCCCTTTGGTCAGAGTCGAAAATGCCAGTTCTGGCTTTTGTCTCTCAAAAAGAATTTTGCTCATGGCAAGACGTTTATCCGAACAAAGAAGGGATAGCTCCATTATTTTGGAGGGGCTGATTGTTAAAACATGCAACAATCTGTCCCTTAAAGCCTTAGCAGGCCAAAAAGGGCTATCTGGTAAAATTCTGCCGGGGTAAGGAAGCGTGTAGTCTATTTTGATTTCTTGATCCTCTGGTGTTTGTTTGCTTGTTGGAGACGGCGCCGCAAAGGCGTATTTGAGAGACGAGGATTCTAAAACAGAAATTGAAAGAATCGCGAAAGCAAAGGTAAAAACAAGGATTCCGAACAAATATCTCCTCATTAAAGGGTAATGATAATACTACAAAGTTACTCAAATTAAGTCAAGCCAGTGAGGTTACTTTGCAGAGCCAGTGGCGACAATCTTTAATTTATTATCTGGAGTAAATTCCAAATTTAAGCCTGTTATTTTAGCACCACGGCGTCCCATCTCCGCCTCCATAGCGCTTCTAAATGTATTGTTAATTTTTTCGCCCTCAATATGGGGGGCTAGAAACTCTCTCGGTTTAACAACCATAAAGAGGGTTTCCGGAGTAACATTTAATCGAGTAGTTCTTAGCCTCCCCGAGGGCTGTCCGCCCGGGCCAGGCACGTTCTCCAGACCAAAAGCCGCCGATACTCCAACTTGGGGGTTCATAAAACCCACCTTTTTACTGGCCGTAATAGAAGTTGAAACACTGCCTCTACCGTTTTCAATCCTCACATTTAAAGCGTCTATTAGTGCAGAGACTCCCTGTTTCTTCATTTCACCTTCCGATTGTTTCAGCATTGACCTCATTAGACTATCAAGGTCCCTATCAGAAAATTCTATGGTGAAAACGCCATCTTTCTTTAACCCCAATGCCCCATTTTCAAGAAGCTGGGTAAAACCCGTTGGCCCTGTTTCCATCGGCAGAGTTTACTTCTTCTTTTTCTTCTTTGTCAACCAATAAATTTATCTGAATAAAATTATCGGCCATTCCCAAAGGACATGGAGAAAAATTGAAGAGAAGATATTCTTGGTTCGGGCAAAAACGAAGGCGGAGCCGATTCCAAAAACTGTTGTCAGGAGCAGATAAAGCAAGGCAGAAGTTAGGTCAAGTTTCCAGACAAAGAATGTTACCGGAACATGGATGGCGGCCCAGGCAACACTTGTAAGCAAATTTGCACTCCATTCCCTTTTTAAGACATACCAAACCCTGTTAAAAAGGTATCCTCTGAAAGCAACCTCCTCTGAAAAAGCTGTAGCAAAGGAAAGCCCTAAGGAAGTCGCAAAAGAAAGCTCTCCTATATTTGCCGCAAAATTTAATCCTTTGTATTTAATGTAGTTAATGAACAAAGCCTCAACTACAAAAACCGCTCCCAAACCAAGCGAGAGATAAACTGCAGGGAAAAGATTTTTAAGAGTAAATCCCAGGGAGGAAAATCCTAGACGCTCCTTGTTAATTAAAATCAGTACCGGGACAAGCCAGACAACGGGTTTAATAAACAGTTCTTCAATCTCTTCGGGGAGCTGGAAAAGGAATCTATAAAAACCCCAGACTATTAATAGGTAGACCGCCAAAATCGTTGAATGTTTAACTAAAACGGTTTTTCCCGGCATTAATTTATTTTACACTCTTTAAAAGTTTGATCAATTACTTCAATTATCAAGCCTGTTCTGTCTTCGGCTTCAGCAAGAGTTATTGCATTCTTCTCGTTGGGAAACCAATGGAAAACCAAATTGCGGGAGAGTCTCCACACCTCCCAGAGCTTGTCTGCCAAATTCTTTCCTCCGCAATATTTAACTATTTTGCCATAAACCCAGGAATTATTCCTGATTTCTTTCGGCAGGAACGGGTTTAAAGCTTTTCCGATCCTAAAGTGCTTACCATAATAATCATCTTCGGTTATGAATTTAAGATCCAAAAAGAGCTTCTTCAAAAAGCCCTCGTAAGCTTTGGCGGCCGGAAAAACAACAAAAGAATAATCATGGAACTGACTCTTTCCTCCCGGCAGATCTGCTCCCATACCCTTAAAGATTTCGCCAAGAAGGAAGGATTCTTTGAGAAGTTCCTGCAAATCCTCCTCTATATACCCCCACCAAGGTTTTTTATCCAGCCCCTCCATATTTTTGGATAATATATCCATAGGATATAATTTAATCCATGAGAGCATTTTTTGCAAAGATTTGGTTCAATTTCAAAGAAGATTTAAAAACCACCCGGGGCAGAAAGAAGATTATTTTTTTCTCGGTTCTTGCAACTCTGTCCTTATACTTGTTTTGGGGTGTACCGCTTCCAACCAAGCTTTCCTCTCCAGATATCCCCGTCTCGACAAAACTATTGGACAGAAACGGAAATTTGATTTACGAAATTTATTCTGACAAAAGAAGAACACCGATAAAGCTTAGCGAGCTTCCGAATTCGGTCATAAAAGCCACAATTGCAATTGAGGATAAAGACTTTTATAAACACAGAGGTTTTTCTTTTACCGGTATGGCGAGGGCCGTTTACAAAATCGCCTTTAAACAAAAACTTGAAGGGGGTTCAACTATCACCCAACAACTTGTCAAAAACTCGCTGCTATCCCCCGAGCGAACCATCAGGCGAAAAGTGAGAGAGTTTATATTAACAATAGTAGTTGAGGGGATTTATACGAAAGACCAAATTTTGGAAATGTATCTCAATCAAATTCCTTACGGAGGAACTGCCTACGGAATTGAGGCCGCCAGCGAAACCTATTTCGGAAAAAGCGCCAAGGACATGACATTGTCTGAAGCTTCCCTTATCGCAGGACTTCCCCAGGCCCCAAGCAGGTACTCTCCATTCGGTTCAAGACCGGAGCTGGCGTTAGTGCGGCAGAAAGAGGTTCTAAAACAAATGGTTGAAACAAAATACATTTCCCAAGATGAAGCGGATAGAGCCTCAAAAGAAGAACTCAAATTTGCCAAGGTCACCCCTCCCAAAGCCCCGCACTTTGCTCTCTGGATCAAAGAAATTTTGGCCGAAAAATACGGAGAGAGAATGGTCGAACAAGGCGGATTAAGAATTACCACCACACTTGATCTTGATTTACAGGATTTCGCACAGCAAGCGGTTGCGTCGGAGGTTGCCAAGCTTAAAAAACAGAGGGTCGGAAACGGAGCCGCCATTGTAACCAGACCAAAAACCGGAGAAATCTTGGCAATGGTCGGGTCAAAAGACTATTTTGCCGAGGATGAGGACGGAAAAGTAAATGTTATTTTAGCCAAGCGCCAACCCGGAAGCTCAATTAAGCCTTTAAACTATGCGCTTGCCATTAAAGACGAAAAAATTACTGCCGCTACTGCCTTAACCGATGTGCCGACTTGTTTTAATGTAGCGGGACAGCCGCTTTATTGTCCGGTCAATTACGACGGGACCCCCCATGGGGTAGTGCAGGCACGATTTGCTCTGGGAAATTCCTACAACGTTCCGGCGGTCCGAGTACTGGCTTTGAACGGCGTTGACAACTTTGTTGAGTTCGCAAAAAGCATGGGTCTTACTACCCTTACCGACCCGAAAAATTACGGCCTTTCTCTTACACTCGGCGGAGGAGAAGTCCGCCCCTATGATATGGCCGAAGCCTTCGGGGTTTTTGCCAACCAAGGAATTAAACAGCCCTTAATTGCCATAACAAAAGTAGAGGATTGGAAAGGCAATACCCTGGAAGAAGTAAAAGTTAAGGATGAAGAGTTAAGCGGCGAAAGAATCTTGGATCCGGGAGTAACTTTTTTAATCTCGCATATACTGCTCGATAACAATGCCAGAAGTGCGGCTTTCGGAACAAGCTCGTATTTGAATGTTTCCGGGCATCCGGAGGTTTCAGTCAAAACAGGAACCACCAATGACAGGCGCGATAACTGGACTGTTGGCTACACCGAACAGGCTGTGGTTGTTACCTGGGTGGGAAATAATGACAATTCGGAAATGTCCGGCGCTGTCTCGGGTATTTCCGGCGCGTCCCCCATTTGGAATAAAGTAATAAAGATGGCTTTGGATAAAGCCGAAAAAGGGAGCTATGACAAAGAAGAAGATGGACACGCCTGGCCGCGTCAACCCTCCGGCGTGATTGGCGCTAATATTTGTGCAACAACAGGCCTCATGCCGGTTGGGAGCGAAGGAGCCTTCAACTGTCCCACAAGATTCGAATATTTCCTGGAAGGAACTGTTCCTGTTGCTACCGAAGGGGAAAGGCAAGACATTTTGGTATTTAAGGATACAAAACAAATGGCAAATACGGATGCCGATCCCTCACTGGTCGAAGCCCAAAACCATCCAATTTATCGGGATCCCCTGGGAACAATTTACTGCCTTGATTGCCCCATTGCTTCCCAATCCGCCACCATCCGCTACCCCCTGCGCCGGGATTGACAAACCCTATAATACGAGTGTAATTTTGGTCTGTCTTTCCTTTCTTTACTTAAAGAAAACGGCGTAGGTAAGAATAAAGGCAATAAGCATTATACCGAAAGCTATTGCTATATTTACGTTTATATCCAGAATATCCGGTTTTTTCTTTAATTTCTTCATATTAACTCCTTAGATACGAAGCAAGCCACAAACACAATGTAGCAAAACCAAGGTTTACAATCAATACCCATACTTTTTCCCACTTTTTCTTTTTCGAAAAATTCGGCGTAATAAAAACTGCCCCAAACCAGCCAGCCGCAAGATTAATCAAAAATTCAGAAAAAATTACATTCCAAGTGTCATTAAGCACAAATCATTATATAATACCGCCATGGCGAAGAAAACCAGAAAAGTCAGCCTCATTAATAGCCTTGGGATGGCTCTTGCTGCCATTGGCAAACCTTTTTATTTTCTCCTCTCTCGTCTAACCCTAGCCATTATATTTGTTCTCTATTTGGTCGGTCATACAACCAGGATTTTCCTGAAACTTAGGTGGTTAAAAGTTTCCCTCTTCGAGCTAAAAGTCATTTCAAAACTCAAGAAAAGATTCAAAAAAGTTCATGTTCCCAGACCTAAACTTAAGCCCAGACTTTTATTTGTTTTGTCCTTTTTTGTCTTTATAATTTTCAGTTTTTGGTTTTTAGTTCTTAGAGGTCTTCCCTCCCCCAGGCAGCTTTCAAGCCGCCGGATTGAGGTTTCGACCAAAATATATGACAGAAACGGGATTCTTCTTTATAAAATCTATAAAGATAAAAATAGAACCTTGGTAAGCCTTGACCAGGTCCCTCCCCATGTAAGGCTTGCTACCTTGGCTGCGGAGGATGCCGAGTTTTATTCCCATCCGGGTTTTTCCTTAAGAGGTATCTTGCGGGCAATTTCCCAAAACCTATCATCCGGGAAGCTCCAAGGAGGTTCAACTATCACCCAGCAGCTGGTTAAAAATGCTCTTCTTACTCCCGAAAAAACACTGGTGAGGAAAATCCGCGAGGTTATTCTTTCAATCCAAACCGAATTAACTTTCACCAAAAATCAAATTTTGGAAATGTACTTAAATGAAGTTTCTTACGGCGGAACTGCCTATGGAATTGAGGAGGCCTCACAAGAATACTTCGGCAAAAGCGTGGGGGATTTAACCCTCCCCGAGGCTGCACTTCTGGCAGGACTACCTCAAAGCCCGACCAGATATTCCCCTTTCGGCACAACCCCCGACCTTGCATTTGAAAGACAGAGAGAAGTATTACATCTAATGCGGGTAAACAAATTCATTACCCCCGAACAGGAAGAAGAGGCGGTGAATAAAAGACTGACTTTTGTTCCCAACAGGAAAGAAATTAAAGCTCCGCATTTTGTAATGTACGTTAGACAAATCTTAGTCGATAGGTATGGAGAGGAAATGGTGGAAAAAGGGGGGTTGGAAGTAACCACCACCTTAGATCTTCCTATCCAGGAGCTTGCAGAAAAAGTTGTCAAGGAAGAGGTTGATAAACTCAAAAACCTGCACGTCGGAAATGGTGCCGCAATTGTCATGAATCCCCAAACCGGGGAAATCCTGGCAATGGTCGGGTCAAAAGACTACTTCGACATTGCCCAGGACGGCAATGTCAATGTAACCACCAGCCTGCGTCAGCCCGGTTCCTCAATTAAGATTGTAAATTATGCCTATGCCCTTTCCCATGGGTTTGGCCCGTCAAGCACACTGGATGATTCTCCCGTTGCTTTCGCTGTCCCCGGCCAACCGCTTTATTCTCCCAAAAACTACGACGGGCAATTTAAAGGCACAATTCCTTTAAGAATCGCCCTGGCCGAAAGCAGGAATATCCCGGCGGTGAAAGTTTTGGCAAGCTATGGAGTTACCAAAATGATCGAACAGGGGCAAAAAATGGGAATTTCATCCTGGCAGGATCCCAGCCGGTATGGTCTGTCCCTCACCCTTGGAGGTGGGGAGGTAAAACTCATTGAGCTTGCCCGAGCTTACGCAACAATTGCCAATTTCGGAACCCGCCCGGAAATTACCTCCATCAGCCACATAAAAGACTATAAAAACGAGGAGGTTTGGCTTGCCCGCAACGCTTTCAGCGAAGCTGATGCAGGCGGGAAAAACGTAGTTGATCCGAGAGTGGCGTACATGCTTATTGACATCCTCAAGGACAATACCGCCCGTGCAGGAGAATTTGGTCTTAACTCATATCTGGTCATCAAAAATCATCCCGAGGTGGCGGTTAAAACCGGAACGAGTAATAATTTAAGAGATAATTTGACTGCGGGGTTTAATCAGGACTACCTGGTTGTCACTTGGGTGGGAAATAACGACAACTCCCCTATGGCAAGAGTCGCTTCAGGGGTAACGGGAGCTTCCCCCATCTGGAATAAAATTATGTCGGCAATATTAAAAGACAAGCCTTCAATTGACTGGAAGGTGCCGGGTAACTTGGTAAAAATAAACTGTCCCGGCAAAAGTGAATGGTTTTTGGAGGAAGATCAGAGCAAATCTAAATATTGCCTTCCGACCCCAGTTCCCGATAGAGAAGAAAATAAGGTAAAAGAAAAAGTCCCTCAAATATTGTAAGAGCTACCGAAAAGTATTCATTGGTTCATCCCATCATATACCAATTTAGCCAGGTCCGGAAATACGCTGTCTGCCTCTTTTTCAATTACGCCTTGGGTCATAATCACAACTATATAAGGTTTTTTGCCATAAACCACCCCCGCATCATTGACAACATGCACTTCTCGGCCGTATTTATGGGCTACCCGAATATTATCGGGAACGCCGGCGACAATCCAGTTTTCAAAAATAGTGTCAGTTAGATAGCCCAGAATCTTCTCGTTTTTGTCGTCATAGATTTTCTTAAACACCTTCCCAATTTCCATAGGCGTTGTTTCATTCTCTGTTATTGAAGTATTTGCCATTCCTAAACTTCCTATATAATTTTGCAGCGCTTCATCCCCAAATTTTTTGCGTATCTCGGTAAAAACAACATTATCGCTTCTTTTTCCCATTGCCTCAATTTTCGAATCATCAACCCTCGTCCCCGCGAATAACATAACAGGAAGCTTAATCAAAGAGGCCGCTTGCATTGCCTTTCCCTCATCTATTCCAAAAGAATAACCACTGGTTAAATCAATCACATACAAAGCATATGTTCCGGAAAGGTCTTTGGTCTTTGCTTCAAAATCGGCAATAATCTTGTCTGCTTTTTGTTTTTGCGCATCCTTCCCCTTCCCTATGGTTATTACTTCCTCCTTAAAAAGATTAAATTTGGGAATCCCCGGGAGTTTAAAATCCCGAGCCGAAACTGCAAGGACAGCAGAAGTCAAAATCGTCACCAGAAGAACAGCAAAAACTACATATCTTTCTTTTTTACCCCAAGGTTTTACCGGCTCTTTCCGCCTTCGTCTGTTTTCAGGCTTCAGGTCACGGATTCTGCGACGAGACGTTCGCACTTCATATTCTTCGTCGTATTCTTCCTCATCTTTCCTTCGAAAAATATTTGCCATCAAAAAATGCCTACTTTCTCCTTCTCTCCCAGACTTTTTCATCAACCATATTCTGGGGTTTTTTACCCGAGAGAGTATCGGCAATTGCAGAAACTGCCATTTCCCCCATTTTATTCCTTGCTTCCCAGGTAGCAGAAGCAATGTGGGGAGTCATTATCACGTTGGGCATCACAATAAGCTCGGGGCTGATATTAGGTTCGTTATCAAAAACATCAAGTGCAGCTCCCGCCAAATGTCCGCTTTTCAAACTTTCAATTAAATCACTTTCAGAAACAACCGATCCTCGGGCAGTATTGACCAAAAAAGCTCCCTGTTTCACTTTTGCCAGCGTATCTTTATTAATCATATGCCTTGTTTCTTCATTAAGGGGAACGTGCAAACTGACAAAATCGGATGTGGCAAGCAGACTGTCCAAACTCACAAATTTTACTTCCAGTTCTTTCTCTGCAACAGGATCGGGTTCATGTTTATTATAAAAAACCGTCATGTTATACCCTTTTGCCCGCCTGGCAACCATGGTTCCGATTCTTCCCAGGCCGATTATCCCAAGAGTTTTCCCGATAAGGTTTGTGCCCAAAAAGAGATCCGGTTCCCAGCCCCGATATCCCCCCTTCCCTGCAAAATACCCTTGATCTCTAATAAACTCATCGGATTCAACTACTCTCCTGGCAAGGGCCAAAATTAAGGCCCATGTGTGCTCTGCAACGGCCTCATTAACCTCGTCGCTCGGGGTATTACAAACAATAATTCCCCTATCCGCTGCCGCCTTAACATCAATATTGTCAACGCCTACTGCATAATTCGAAATTACTTTCAATTGTGGGCCTGCAGCGTCCATTAAATCCCCGTCAACTCTATCAGTCAGAAAAGTCAGAAGGGCATCTGAATCCTTGATTTTATCCAAAGATTCTCCAATCAAAATTTCATATCCCGAAGTTTTTAATTTTTCCAGATGGTCTCCGGGGATTTTTTTAGTTACAAAAACTTTCATAGCTGTTCGACTTTCACCCCACTACTTCTTGCTCTTTCCAACCAGACCAGCATATCTCCCTGCCTCAAAAGCCCCTTCTGGGCGCCGACATAGCCAATAACCGAGGCTGAATTAGCGGTTCCCCAGAGAAGAGCCTCATCCAAAGTCTTGCCTTCAATAATGGCGGACAGGCACCCCGATCCGAAAGCGTCCCCGGCCCCTGTTCTTTCATAGGCATCAACTGGCAAAACCGGGCATTTAAGAAAAACCTGACGATTGTAGGCAAAGGCACCGTTTCCTCCGTCGGTAATTATGCATACCTCAGGTCCCAGATTTGAAACGGCCATCAGAAGTTCTTTTTCTTTCCCTTGAGATTTACCAAAGTTTGTTAATCCTTCCGCCTCTTCCCTATTTACAAAAAGAGTATCGGTAAGTTTTAAGACGCTTCCGATCACCTCAAGCCCCGATTTTAACTGCCAGGGGCCGGGGTTAAAAGCAAGTTTCATGTTTGGATTCTTTAAAAGCCAATCAGTTACGTGATTATAAAAAGGCCTGAAACTCTCCCCCATACTAGTCAAGTAGACCCAAGGGGGTGTAGGCAATTGAACCGGAAATTCATAACTTCTCGGCGGGTAGTAAACAAAAATAGTCCGCTCCCCTCCGTAGTTGATAATTGTCGAATAGGTCGATACCGTCGATGGCTGCTGAACCACATAGGTTGCATCCACTCCCTCATTTTTAAGTCTGGCAACTATCTGATTGCCTATTTCATCATCGCCTATTGTTAAAACCACAGTGGTTTTAAACCCAAGCCTTGTTGCCCCAACGGAATTGTTGGCCGCATTCCCACCCATGCTGAACTCGAGGTTTTTAACCGGGATTTTTGCGCCATATTTGAAAGCAACAAAACACTCCTTTGTATCAACCCTGCAAAGCTCCTCACTTTCTGTCGGAGTCAAGAAAACATCGATTGTAGCATCTCCAATTGAAAGTAAATCAAGATCTGCCATAGACCGCCTCCTTTACTTTTTTAGCCATTCGGATAGGATCCGGGCTCTGCCAAATATTTCTTCCTATTGCAACACCTCTTGCCCCAGCCCCCACTGCACCTTTTATTTCCTGCAAAAGCTCATTTTCCGTCTTTTTTGATCCGCCTTGAATTAAAACTCTGGTTTTTCCGGCCGATTTAACTACCCAGGAAAAACTCTCGGGATCTCCCGTATATGGAACTTTGACAAAATCAGCTCCCATCTCAAGAGCAATTCGCGTCCCGTAGGCAACGGTTTCTTTATCCGTCTCTTTCCCCGCTACATGTTTGCCCCGAGGATATGCCCACATGGTAACCACAAGCCCTTTCTCATGAGCCTCATCTTCAATTCGGGAAAATTCTTCCATCATTTTGGCCTCGTATTCGCTGCCGATATAAATCGTGTAACCGACACCACCCGCTCCAAGCCGGATAGCTTCATCCACGCTGCAAAGTTGAGGTGAATACGGCTCCTCGTCTTTATGAAATGCAGTTTTGCCATTTAATTTTAAAAGAAGCGGAGGGAGATTTTGAGCATCGAGTCCGCCGATGGGGTAATATTTCTGGGCAATCCCCTCGTGGAAAATTATTGCCGTAAAAACACCTGAATCTTTTGCAATTTGAATTATTTTGGCTGGGTCATAATTTTCTAATTCGTCAGAAAAATCGGTGGGGCCGTGTTCAAACCCCTGATCATATGCAAAAAATATTGCCTTGCCGTCTTTAAGAAATTTCTGGACAGGATCCATATATACCATTATACTTAAGTCATGGAGCCAAACGCCACTCCCGAAAATTCTCTGGCAAAGCCAGATCCTGCTCTGCAGGACAGCCCTCAGACTCCAAAAGACAATCATTGGATAACAATTCTGGCAATGGCCTTGTTTGTGCTCGTAGCCCTGGGCCTGACGGGATTTTTGTATTACCAAAACCAGCAGCTCAAATCTATGCTGGCAAGTTACCAGGCCCAAGCCTCCCCCACTCCAGCCGCAACCCCAGACCCGACAGCAGATTGGAAAACATATATAAACGACAAGTTTGGTTTTGAGTTTAGATATCCAGAAGAAATTGGTTATCTTTATGACCAATTAAAACAAATTGGCGACAATCTTCTCTTACAAAACTTTCAAGATAAACCTGGGAGACAAGCCTCCACTAAGGATTTTCAAATTTCTCTCTATGTTTCAGAAAACAAAAGTGTGAAGCTGGAAGATTATCCAAAATTGTGGGAGAAAGAACTGGGCACAATACCCACCTCGAAACTAACTGTCGGCGATGAAACCGCTATAAAAGGGCTTAGTGGGCAAAAAGCACAAGCCGTTCCCACGGTATGGTTTATTCACGACAATCTCGTTTATACTATCCAATTATCAACACCAAATTCAGATGACAAGGCATGGTTTGACCAAATCCTCTCCACTTTTAAGTTTTTAGATAAAGAAGAAATTCCATCTATTACTAACAAGGATCTGGAACAGGGTTGGTATTGGGGATCTATCGATCAAAAAAAGCCCGGAACACCAGACAATTGGATCTTTAAAGAGGCGGGCCGCAGTTCTTGCTGGCATAAACCGGGAGTAAATTGCTACTGAAATCAAATGAAACAAAAAGGCTTTACACCAATATTAATATCGGTTTTAATAGCTCTCGGGTTTTTGGGATATCTTGGCTATAAAAACTACTGGCCAAAATCACAAAATCCAGTTTCTTCCCCCACCCCGTCGGCAACACCCACTGCAACCGCGAAATGTGTTGAGAAGAGTTCACTTAATTGCACCGAAATAGCTGAACTAACTTTTGAGTGTACTGAAGAATATCAAAACTGGGCAAGGGCAAATTGCCCCGGTTGGAAAGAGGGGCAATTTTGCGGTGGAATTGCCGGAGTGGTTTGTCCCGAGGGTTATGATTGTGAATACGACGGAAATTATCCGGATACCAGCGGAGTTTGTATAAAATGAAACAAAGGGGAAATGTTATTGTTATAGTTTTAATTCTGATAATCGCTGCTGCGGCTATCGGATTTCTCGTCTATCAAAACATACAGTTGAGAAAACAAACTGCTATTCCCTCTCCCACACCAACTCTTTCCGCAGGTATAGTTCCAACCTCCGCACCGACTCCAACCCCCGGCCCAAGTTTAAAACCGGGCTGGAAAATTTACCAAAATGAGCAATACGGATTTGAATTTTTGTATCCCCAAGAATACAAAGTCTTGACAGACAGCGAAAATCTTTACGGCTGGCCGAAGGCCATTCTTCTCCTTTATAAGGGAGGTCAGTCCTACGATATGGCTGTAGAAGTTTGGAATACGGAGGCAGAATATAAAGCGAAATATACAGATACTTCAACCTTCAGCGTTCTCAAAACCAAAGATGGAAAGTTTATAACTCTTTCTAACGCCAATAAAGATCCTGAAGTCGCCGAAATCATCTCAACTTTCAAGCTCACAGAATGAATCAAAAAGGCTTTGCACCAATAATAATTTTGATTGTGATCGCCTTAGGCATTATTGGATATTTTGCCTACAAAATCTATTTTTCACAAATTCCCAAGGTCATTCCTACAACTTCCGCAGACAAATCTACCGTCTGCAAGAATGCAGGAGGAAAATGGCTCGATCAATATCAAGAATGTGAGAGTACTACTGCTCTGGACAAGCAATTTTGCAAAAAGAATGGTGGAAGATTTCTTGAGTGCGAGTCCCCCTGCCGCCATGAACCTCAAATGCAATTTTGTGCGCAGGTTTGCACGAAAGTTTGTAAATTCAATCAATGAAATCCAAAGGTTTTACACCGATTATCATTTTAGTTTTAGTGGTATTAGGAATTGCGGGATATTTCGGATACAAAAACTTCTTGATTAAACCACGACCCTCCCCCTCTCCCGTCCCAACCTCATCCGCCGGCTCTACCGCCGAAGAGTGCATCAAAAAAACCACCTGCGAGGGCCCAACCCTCTGTATGGCCAATCCGGCCTCGGTTTTTTGCACTTGTATGGGCGGGGAATTAGAAATCAGAGAAAACGACCAGGGACAATATGGGGTTTGCAAAATCGAAGGAAAAGAATATGACGAATGGGAATACTTCCAAAAAATGGCGCCTCTTAAGGATTAACGACTTTTCCTGACAATTGCCTTCTTCACCGCTTCTTCGATATTTCTAGCCATCAGGCCGTATTTGACCCAAAGTTCTTCCCAATTTCTTGCCGATTCGCCGAAAGAATCTTTTACACCGACAAATTCAACTGGTACGGGGTATTTTTCGGCCAAAACTTCGGCAACGGCCGAACCCAGTCCGCCCGCGATTTGATGCTCCTCACATGT
>Ga0315284_10007291_pt1 | contig 15780 bp, 15 predicted proteins | sample YL17G09_16_MG_FD_203696 | JGI IMG/M metagenome (GOLD analysis project Ga0315284, IMG submission 203696) | Sediment microbial communities from Yellowstone Lake, YNP, Wyoming, USA - YL17G09_16 | ecosystem: Environmental > Aquatic > Freshwater > Lake > Sediment | place: USA: Wyoming | collected... | reverse complement strand
GAATCACGTCAACCTTTTCAGAAGAAATCCCATCCTCTTCCATCTGGTGAAAGAGTCTCTCAACATGACGGGAGTGACCTGGATCGATGAGAACGGTTTTATCTCCATGGATCAAATAAGTGTTACAATTGTTCTCATAAGGATTTTGCCACAGGTAGGCATAGAGGTCTTTTCCCAGCTTCATCCTCTTTCCTAATTTATACGCAGCAAATTTGCATAAAGATTAAAACGAAGGTTACTAGTGTGGTGAGTCAGAAATTCATTTACTTAAAATAGCTTATCGGGGGCAGCAAAAATCCTGATTTTCCCTTTCTGATCGCCATTTTCATAGAGATGACACCTTGAGTAATTTGTAAACGAATTAACAACTCAGGACACTAGTTTGCAATAAAATAAAAAGAGAGGTCGTATTAAGTCTGACCTTCCCAAAGAATAGGATCGTTGCCAATCGATAGGCTCGGTTGATAAAATCATCTCGATGGGTTTAGGTCAGGTCATTCTTTAATTCTTCGAGTGTAAGCATCGAGAGGATTTTAAAAATTGGGGCGATTGATCGTAATCGCAGTGACTCGATCAATGGTCTAATATAATTATAATTTCGCTACTCGTTTCGCTATTCCGTGATCAGTTTTTTACCAATAAGGACTGGTTATGCACACACCTCATCAATCAAGAAAATCTTCGACTATCCCAATTTAATTTCCTTAGCTCTTTCGACCGCTTTTTGGATGGCATTTTGGACAATTCCTTTGAATCCCTTTTCATTTAACACATGGAGCCCTGCAATCGTTGTCCCAGCGGGGGATGTCATCCTTTCCTTTAGATAAACAGGATGATAATTCGTATTCTTTATCGTTTTTGCTGCGCCCATCACATTTTCCAATGTGAACTGTATTGCTTGGTTCCTTGAAAATCCTAAAAGTACTCCCGCATCTATCATCGATTCTATAAACTCATAAACGTAAGCTCCACCGCTACAACAGTACCCCGTGAATGCATCAAATAGAGATTCTTTAAGAATCACAGTATCCCCAATAGACTTCATCATTTTTTCGATAAATTCGTCCTCTTTTTCAGTGACATTTTCATTCCAACAAATAGCACTTACGCCACATTTTGCTTCCACTGATGGGTTGGGCATAATGCGAACAATTTTCCTTTTCCCTACCAAAAGGACTACGATATTTTTTATATTAATTCCTGCTGCTATAGAGACAATCACAAAATCTTTTTTTTCAATTTCATTTATTTCTTTTAAAACAACTGATATGTCCTGGGGCCCAACGGCAAGAAAAACGATATCTGAGGATTCAACGCCTTGAGAAATACTTTTATAAGTATTAATTTCATACGTTTTTTTTAAAAATTCCATCCTCGATTCAATAATATCAAATACACCAATTTCATTAGCCTGAATGATTTTATCATTAATCAATTCTTTGATGATCCCTTCTGCCATCATTCCACCACCGATAAAAAAGATTTTCTTATTCTCCATTTATAGACTCCTTATTCTTATCAGATCGCCTATAAGCTATTTGACTAAAATGCAGCGAACCCAATGGCCAATTTCAATTTCCTTCCATTCGGGTACTTTCTCATGACAAATATCCAACGCTCTAGTGCATCTGGGGTGAAAATAGCACCCTGTCGGAGGATTGATAGGGCTAGGTACGTCTCCCTTTAAAATGATCTTTTCTCTATGGAGTTTTGGATTGGCTATGGGAATTGCTTCCATTAATGCAACCGTATAGGGATGAAGCGGATTGCTATATATTGTACGAGTTATTGACAGTTCGACGAATTGTCCCAGATACATCACGGCAACACGATTGCTGATATGCCTGATTATATTCATGTCATGGGAAATGAAAAGGTATGTCAAGTTATTTTTTTCCTGAATATCCTGTAGCAAATTAATAACTTGAGCTTGAATCGAAACATCCAGCGACGATACCGGCTCATCGCATATAATAAAGTCGGGATTTAGAGCCAAAGCCCGGGCAATGCAGATCCGTTGCCTCTGGCCCCCTGAAAATTCATGGGGGTATCGCGTTATATGTTCGGATTGAAGTCCAACTTCTTCTAATAACTGAATGACTCTTGCTCTACGATCCAATTTATTCCCATACCTATGAAAGATCAAGGGATCCTCGACAATCCGTCCAACTGATTTTCTAGGATTTAAAGACGAATACGGGTCCTGAAATATGATCTGCATTCTTCGGCGAAGTTCTCGCATCCTGTCTTTACTAAGTGATAGTACCTCATTCCCATTGTAAAGAATCCTTCCATCGGTCGGCTCTTCAAGCCTCAGAATCAGTTTGCCGAGGGTCGATTTCCCACAACCGCTTTCACCCACTAATCCAAAAGTTTCCCCTTTAAATATTTCCAAATCAACTCCATCAACAGCTTTCACATACTCGATCATTTTGGGAAAAAATCTCCTTCTGGAGAGTGGATAATATTTTTTGACGTTTTCCAAAATTAGAAGAGGTTTCTTATACATATCATATAATCTTTTATTAACTCCGTAATTTATTCATAAAGCCAACAACGGCAGAGATGTTTTGGTCTTAATTCAAAAAGAGGCGGTTCCTCTGCAAAGCATCTTTTATGCACCTGATCACAGCGGTCATTGAACTTACACCCTTCGCGGAGATGGTATAAGCTGGGAACAATCCCTCGAATTGTATTTAATCTCTTCCCGTTTTCATTTGACGTTGGAATCGCCTTCATCAGGCCGACAGTATAAGGATGGCGAGGATTATCAAATAGATCAATTACTTCCGCGTATTCCATGATTTTCCCCCCATACATAACAATGACTTCTTGAGCATTTTCTGCGATTACAGCCTGATCGTGGGTAATGAGAATGATGGAAGTTCCAAACTCATCTTTCAAATTCTGCATCAAATGGAGGATTTGAGCTTGGATCGTAACATCAAGCGCAGTTGTCGGTTCATCCGCGATCATAAGATTCGGATGACAAGAGAGAGCCATAGCAATCATGATTCGCTGACGCATTCCGCCACTTATCATGTGAGGATATTCATGTACTCGCTTTTCTGGAGATGGAATTTTGACTAAATTTAGTATCTCAATCGACTTTTTAAACGCGTCTTTTCTTGACAATCTCTGATGAAGTACGATGACTTCTGATATTTGCTCTCCAATTCTCATAACAGGATTGAGTGACGTCATGGGCTCCTGAAAAATCATAGAAATTCTATTTCCCCTAATCCTTCTCATCTCCTTTTTGCTTAAACTAAGAAGATCCTTCCCATCAAAAAGGATTTCCCCGGAAACAATCTTTCCGGGAGGCTGAGGAATCAGTCTCATAATAGACAAAGCCGTTACACTTTTACCACATCCGGATTCTCCAACAATTCCCAAAGTTGTCCCTCTATTAACAGTCAGATCAATCCCATCCAGTGCCTTAGCAACACCTATGTCCGTGTAAAAATAAGTTCTCAGATTTTTAACACGTAATAGTTCAGTTTCCACAACTACTCATACCTTTCCTGTCGTGCCATAAATTGTAGAAAATTTCGTCATTTTGTCTGACAAAAATCTTAAAGAAAATTCTAAATGTGCACTGGTAAAATTCTCACCTTATTCTTTCAAAAAATCTCTTATTTTAATTAAGTACGATTTATATAAATTTGTAAATAAAAATGAATCATAAGAAAATACCAAAATATTACACCCTTTTTTAAAGCATTCTTTGGCTTGAGCAGGATCCGTGATGAATTGAGCTAAATTTAAACCTTTTACTTTTTTCGTTGCATCAATTACTTTATTTAAATGGTCTTGAAAGAGAGGGTGGTTATATTCCCCTGGAAGTCCCAAATCGAGAGATAAATCACCTGGACCAGGGAATACTACATCAAGACCTTCCACTGTCACAATTTCATCGATATTCTTAACTCCCTCCGCATCTTCTATAATTACCCAAACATGAGTTTGCTCATTTGCAGTTTTTATATGCTGAGCAAAAGGGATTGAACCATACCTTGTTGCACGTGTATAACTATGTATTGCTCTCATTCCCTTAGGAGGATATTTAACCACACTAACTGCACGGACTGCATCTTCCTTTGTTCTCACATGAGAAATTACAACCCCCATTCCCCCCATATCAAGAGCTCTCAGAGCATCTGCTTCATTGATTTCGGGAATTCGGATAATAGGCGTTATATCTACAAATTCGGCAGCCCTTACCATGTTTTCTAAGTTTTCCAAATCTCTTGCTTGATGCTCCATATCGATCATTACAAAATCAAAACCCGCATACCCAATTATCTCCACGATGTTTGGTTCTTTAAAATCTATAGCCGTCCCAACTACAATTTCCCCATTACTCAATTTTTTTCTCAGTTTATTTTCTCTCATTTTACTCCCTCTTATAATGTTTTTTTGGCCAGGATTATGAGACCTGAAGTCTATCAATCTCCCCATTGAGAGTTTATCTGAATACCGTTTTTCCCAATGCCAATTGAGTTTTTTCCAGTACACCTTCTTTCGTCTTAAAAGTTAATTTGTCTTCGGCGGATCTTGATTCCGCGGTCATTCACAATAATCATATTTTTTGTCATATGTCATACAAGTTCTTTGAGTTGCCACTTGACCCCTATTGTTCGCAACAGTCAAGGAAAGATAATGATAAATATTTCATCGAGGTTTTATGAATCCTCTCATAGGTATAAAAGCAAAAATAAACTCATATCCACGAGTTTTCATCCCCTTTAGTATTAGATGTTTCTTAGTTTGGGATCAAAATGATCACGGAGCCAGTCACCAAGAAAATTAATTCCAAGGACGGTAATCAAAATCGCTAACCCAGGAAAGGTGGGGACCCACCACGCAACTGAAAGATAATCACGTCCGTCTGCAACCATCCCCCCCCAACTAGGGGTTGGAGGTTGGATGCCCAGACCTAGAAAGGAGAGAGCTGACTCTGCAAGGATCATCTGCCCCACTTCGAGAGTTGAAAGAACCAAGATGGGCATAATGATATTGGGGACAATATCTGAGAATATGAGTCTGAATCTCGTTGAACCCAAAGCAATGGCTGCCTTTATAAACTCGTTTTCCTTAATGACCAATGTCTGCGCCCTTGCGACCCTTGCATATCGGACCCAACCGGTGATAATCAAGACAATCATGATGTTCTTAAGACCAGGCTGTAAAACAGCAATAACGGCAATGGCCAGTACCAGAAAAGGTATGGCCATTTGCAGATCCACGATTCTCATAATAATGTTGTCAATTCTTCCACCAAAATATCCGGAGATAATACCAAAAACGAATCCAACGAAACCAGCTCCAATTACCGAGGCGATGCCTACAATAAGAGATATGCGAGTTCCATAAATGATTCGGCTCAAAATATCTTGTCCAAGGGGATCTGTGCCTAAGAAATGGGCAAACTCCCCCCCCAGGAAATAAGGGGGGCTCAGCCGTTTTGATATTTCTTGTTTAGATGGGTTTTGAGGTGATATCAATGGAGCGAATACTGCTGTGAGGATTATTAAAGTGATGGTAATAATCCCAATCAGAGCTTTCTTATCTCTTGAGATTTTGAAAAGTAAATTATTCATAGGTGATTTTTGGATCCAAAAAACAATAGATAACGTCGATGATTAAATTGATCAGCGAGATCAAAGCAGATACCACCACAACAAAAGCCTGTACGACAGGAAAATCTCTGTTCAAAACAGCCTGAACCACCAGCCTGGCCATCCCGGGGAAGGCGAAAACCTGTTCCGTGATAATAGCCCCTCCCAGCAATGGTCCGATCTGTAGTCCAATGATTGTCACAATTGGAATCGCTGCATTTCTTAAAGCGTGCTTTAAAATAACAACTGTCTCGCTCAGACCTTTTGCACGTGCTGTAGTTATATAGTTAGAATTTAAAACTTCTAGCAGACTTGACCGTGTCATTCGGGTCAACAGACTGGCTGAAAAAGCACCGAGGGTTATGCCGGGAAGTACCAACGATAAAAAACCCCGATGGCCAGACGATGGGAACATGTGCCATTTGATAGAGAAGATGAGGATTAAAACGAATCCGAGCCAGAAAGTTGGGACGCTTTGACCGAAAAGCGCCACCGTAGAACTGAAAAGATCGATGATCGAATTCTTATTTGTCGCCGCCAAAATCCCCAGCGGCAGCGCTATGACGACCATGAAAGCAAATGCCACAACGGTGAGTTCCAAGGTAGCGGGAAGCCTTTCGATAACAATATTAAAGGCAGGCTGTTTATATCGGATGGACATCCCGAAATCGCCCTGAATACCTTTTCTGATAAATCTGTAATACTGCACATAGATCGGCTGATCAACCCCTATTTCTTTTCTGACCTGGGCAATGTCTTCCTGGGTCGCGCCGATCGGAATAAGATGAACCGTGGGGTCTCCTGTTAGTCTAACAAGAAAAAAGACGACAGTCAAAACGCCAAATATCACAACTATGGCATGTATTAAACGTCTAGAAATATAATAACCCATTCGTTCCCAATACCCAAATACACCTCAGGTTTACTGAGTGGAAAAGTGTGTTTTTTAGAAATCGCATCTAAAGATCCATCATGTAGAGGGAGCTAAGAGGCACATCCCCCAGACACATATAAATTCGGCATAAGTCAGTATGAGAGTTTATTGCAATTCGGACGATAGCTGACCCGCCTTACGATACAAAACACCATTGGGTACAGCAACCGACGTATCGTAAATATCTCAAAGGGGAATATATAAGGTCGAAAAATTCTGTAATCCAAAACTCCTGCGCTCAAACTCGATCCCTTTCATCTTTAGGCTGGACATTTCCCCCTCTTAACTCTTCTAAATCAGTTGCTCCTTCGAAAGAATACCGTACGTTTTATGAAAAACAAATCTAATCTTTCATGAACGAACCCAAAGTATTGCCCTGCAGCCCTCTATGCCATGCTCCCCATAGTTTTACCGCCTCGCCTCAGAAATGACTGGTACGTCTGGGACTGAAGATCCTGATCTCCAGATTTGATTCCAACCGGCTGAAGAGATCATGAGCCTCTTACCATGTGTCCTCGTGCCACACCAAAAGTGGCAAATGAAAAAGTCAATCCGTTCGTTATGCCTGTCTAAGAAGCCTCCGAACGATATTTCGCTACGGGGTCCTTTTTTTGCTAGCCTTAAAGAATCAGCCTGAGCCAGAACGTATTATCATTTCTATAAAGCCATGAATATCCCCTATTCAATAATCTTTCCAAATTTGGGTAAAAAATAGTCCGGAACTCTTTTTACAATGTCTTCTCGGTCTTTCATGATCAAGCCTTGCATATCCAGAGCCAGAAGAATCATAACGTCCCCTGAGAAGTGAGTTATAGTTTTAAATTTCAAAAATTGAAATATAATTCCAATTCTTGCCCTCTTATTAGAAGAGGGTGAAATGGAATGTCTGTATAGATTGGGTTCTTACTTTATGTATATTGAATAAAGGTCTATCCGTTCATCCGGAATGGGTTTCCAACCACCAACCCGCTTGTTGACACCATACACATTCATCTCCGTATAGAGATAAATAAATGGTGGATCATCGTGCAAAAGTTCACCAATTTTGTAAAATAATTTCCTTCGCTTCTCTTTGTCAAGAATCTTTACCGCCTCGTCAAAGAGCTTATCAAACTCTGGATTTACACAAATAGAAAAAGCTGCCCCCGATCTTACCATGCCACCCAAAAATACCTCCGCTGTGGGTACAGTCGTGCCACCCCAAAGTCCCATATTGAAAAGCTCTTTAGCCCATATTTTTTCAAGGAATCCTCCCCACTCCATTATTCTAACCTTGGTTTTTACTCCGGCCGCATTCAATTGACCACCTATCACCTCAGCCACTTCCTTGTCTCGCAGATACCTTCCTGTTGATGCCATCAATGTAAATTCATAATTTTCATACCCTGCTTCCTTAATTAACCTCCTCGCCTTTTCGGGGTCATAGGGGTAAGGTTTGAGATTCGGGTTGTATCCTTCATAATCCTTTGACAAAATCTGACCATTCAACTTTGTACCATACCCGTTCAACACATTCTTAATGATGGAACTAACGTCGACACCGTAGTTCATAGCTTGTCTGACCCTTTTGTCCAATATCGGCGATTCTTTGATCATGTTAAACTGAACGAACATGTTCCTTAGACTTGGTATCGTGGAAATCTCTAAATCTTTTGCCTTCTTAATGGAAGGGATTTCCTCTATCAAGACATTAGTAACGAGGTCCGCTTCCTTTGTCTTCAAAGCCGCCATCCGTGTTAAGCTTTCAGGAATTGATTTAAAAATAACTCGGTCCAGCTTGGCCTTTCCTCTCCAATAATTACTGTTACTCTCTAATTCCACATACTCATCTTTCACCCATTTAACCAGCTGAAAGGGACCAGTTCCCACTGGCTTTCTTGAAAATCCCACCTGTCCTGTTTCTTCAGTGTATTTTGATGGAACAATAGCGATCTCCGACATGTATAGCGGAATGATTTGCGTAGGGCCATCGGTGACGAAATGGATAGTATGTGAGTCAATTACTTTAACCTCTTTAATCCGTTTAACGTAGAACGTCGCTTTCAAATTTAGTTTGGGGTCTTTGATTCTTTCAATACTGTATTTGACGCTGTTTGCGTCGAAAGGTTCTCCGTTTGTGAATTTAACATTCTGTCTAAGTTTGACTTCCCATGTTGTATCATCCAGAGTCCGCCAAGAGTTAGCCAGGTTGGGCACTATTTCCATTTTTGAATAATCCATAAGAGTAAGAGTTTCACAGATCGCCGTAGTTATATTCATGTCTCCCTTAGCCGTACTTGCGTGAGGATCTAGAGTCTGGATTGCCATCCCCTGGGCTATAGTTAAAACCTGCTCGGCTTGGCTATTGTATGCAAATATACTAAAAATAAAAAATATGAATGTAATCGTTAATAATATCTTAGCCTTCATTGTCTTTACCTCCTTATAATTGAATATGTCTGTTTGGGTCAGCAAAATCAAACGCTTTACACATTTATAATAGTCCCTTTACTATACAATTGGGGGATGAAGACGAAAATTCTTTTTCCCCTCCTTAAACTTTTCTTTTTTTGTGACATCCTTACCTCCTTTCACCATTATCCTTTCCTACATGAGTCTCTGAATGACTTTTGGCCTTCCCGTAAAAACCTAACTCCCCTTGAGCCTCTACAGCCAACTCTCTCTTCCCTCTTTCTCCAACGTTATCCGTCAATGGATTGAACCTGGCCTCCTTTCATTACTGCAGCGATTTTTTCAATATCACCGATATTTTCCAAAGGATTACCTTTAATTGCGATCAAGTCTGCAAATTTACCCACCTCAATGGATCCGATCTGCTCCTTCATTCCTAGGAGCTCTGCAGCACAAATGGTCCCAGCTTTAAGAGCTTCTTCGTGAGAAAATCCTGACTGAACAAGTGCTTCCAACTCGGATTTCGGATCGGCGTGATAGGTATCACCACCAAAAGCTACTTTGACACCATACTCCTTCGCAAGCCTTAAGGTCTTTGCATAATGATTCACTACTTCTGAACATAACCTTCTCATAAACTCTGGTACATGCGCAAGCCTCGACCCGTTAACAAAAACTCCGTAATTAATAACTAAATAGGTTCCTTTCTCCGCCATTAACCGGAGTTCGTCTTCGGACAGATAAACACCATGTTCTATGGAGTCGACCCCGTATTCAATAGCAGATTTTGTCACGGGACCTCCGTGAGCATGTGCGGCGATTTTACGATGATAGCGATGGGCTTCTTCGATGGCTGCTTTGACCTCCTCGACAGAATATTCAGGTGCTCTGGGGTCTGAACCTTCTGTCCCCACGCCTCCAGTAATCATTATCTTTATGAAATCGGCCCCAGCCTTTACTTGTTTACGTATCGCGGTACGTAAACCGTCTACGCCATCTGCCTCAATACCTAAATACCAGGCGTGGCCACCTGTTCTTGTAATAAGCTGGCAACTGTTCAACAAACGCGGTCCACGAATCCAACCAGCCTCGATGGCCTTTTTCCAATAAATGTCCATAAAGTTCTTTTCACCCATACTTCTCAAGGTAGTGATGCCTGCTTTAAGAAGGGTTTTCGCATTACGTACGCCTCTTAAAATGCTGACGAAGTCAGGCTCAAAGGCTTGTGCTCTTTCATCTCCCAAATCAAATCCTAAGTGATCATGGCAATCAATTAGTCCAGGCATGACTGTATAATTACTCCAATCAATCACAGGGATGTCTCTTTCTGAAACGAATTGATCTTTGCGACATATATTGCTAATCTTTTCGCCTTTGATCCGTAAAACCATCTTATCACGTACTAAATCCTCATGCATACTGATCAGCTTTCCCACATAAATAATTTTATCTTCCATATGAGCCCCCTTGAATTGGTGTTACAGAGAACACCATGATGAACAAATATACTGATATACTTATCCAAAAATATTCGGAATTTTTTGATATCAATTGCCTCGTAATGTTTCTTTATATTGTCCTCTTTAGCTAAGCACGACTACTGCCCTCTCTAATGAAACTCTGTTGCCATCTCCAATCTGACCTTGACTATGCTTTCAAGTTGTCCACATACTTTTTGACTTCAGCGATTTTTTTGATTCTCTCTTCTGCCATCCGGTCTGCTGCCAGGTAAGTTGAGATCTTGTCCCGATCAGCAATCTCAAAAACCCGCTCCATGTTTTGATAGATGCGAGAGACCTTTTCCCTGCCGCGCTCGTGGCTCACGCCTCCCACTCCCAGACGGTCGGTGTCGTATATGGTACCGCCGGCATTGGCAATATAGTCGGGTGCATAGACCGTTCCCTTCTGTTGTAGGATCTCGCCGTGGCGTTCCTCTTGGAGTTGGTTGTTAGCACTGCCACAGATAATCTTACATTTTAGCCGGGCCAAGGTGTCGTCATTGATGATGGCTCCCAGGGCGCACGGACAAAAGATATCGCAGTCCACATCGTAGATACGGTCCGGGTCGACCTTCTCCACTTGGAACCGCCGAACCATGGCTTCGACCTTCTTAGGATCGATGTCTGTTACCACCTGCCTGGTGCCAAGTTCGTGGAGCTGTTCCACCACATTGTGCCCCACGGCGCCTAGGCCTTGGACGGTAACGGTCTTTCCCTTGAGGCTGTCGGACCCATAAACCCTTTTGGAACAGGCCTGCATGGTGCGGATCACTCCGAAGGCCGTCATAGGAGCGATATCTCCGGCGCCGCCCAGATAGGTGGGAAGGGTGACCACGTATTCGGTCTCCATGCGGATGTATTCCATATCCTGCAGGGTGGTACCCACATCCTCGCCTGTGATATACTTGCCCCCCAGTCGATTGATGAACTTGCCCAGGGCCCGGAATATGGGCTCCCGATCTTTGCGACGGGGATCGGCAATGATGACGGCCTTGCCTCCACCCAAATTGACGCCTGCTGCTGCATACTTGTAAGTCATGCCCCGGGAGAGCCGTAAGGCATCCTCAATGGCGCCCATCTCATGGTCATATTGCCACATGCGGCACCCGCCCGTAGCAGGTCCTAAGGTAGTGTCGTGAATTGCAATGATCGCTTTAAAATCGAGTGCCTTATCCTGGCAGAGGAAGAGATTCTCGTAATCATACTTCGCCATGTAACCGAAAATTGACTCCATAGTAGCCCCCATTATTAGTATGAAGTGTGATTTCAGCCCTCGGTCTTATCCAGCCTCGCTTCTGCATACATGCGCTTTACTTCAGCCCTGCTACCTATGATGGCCTTCACAACCAGCGCGTTATTAGGCGGACAGCCCTTTACATGTCGATTGGTCCGGCTCTTCATGGGCATGCACTTGCCAACGGTCACAATGCTATCCCCCGGTACACCTTTGGGTAGCGGAGCGCCCCCGGTCACCACTGTGATGCCCGGCAAGTACATCAACTGGTCCGCATTGCGCATATCGATAAGAGCACTCATGACCGTGTTTCGGCAGCCTGTACAGGTAGCCTCCCCATGAATCAATTGAAAACCCTCGACCTTGACAGGATTATCCTCAATAGAACGGAGAAAACGGCGCTTCACCCCATCAAGGGGTTCTCCCACGACCTCGATCTGATCATAGTCCATCACGCCCAACCCCCGCTTCGCCGCGTTCACCGTCAACAGAGTTTCGCTGGGCTCATACCCAATTAACAGAGCGCATATTGAGTCCACCGCGACAAGATCCTTTCCTGCCAAGATGAGGTTCATCGATACAGGCCTGCCAAAGATTGGTCCGGCGCCCTCCTGGCAGATTATGGCGTCAACAACCGCCAGTTTAGGCTTTACTGCAGTCATGAGATCCACTACCCCATTAAAGAGTCCCTTCTGGTGCATGGCCCGTTTTCCTTTGTCAGTTAAGAGCCCCTTGAGCTTCTTGATGGCGCACGTCATTTCGGTTTGATCATGGGTCTTCAACTTGGGCACGCTAATGATCACATCAGCTTGTCGCACCAGTTCCCAACACTCTACTCTCTTGAACACCTTCCCGTTCTCGGTTGCAAGGTGCACCGAGGGTGTCTTCTTTAGATTTACCACCTCATAGCCCATTTGCCTAAGGTCCTTGTAACCCGAGGCCTCAATCACCTTGTCAGTGTCCACTCCCACGGCCGAGGACTCGGCAATCACGGGTCGAGCTCCCAGTTCCTTTACAATATCTGCAAGGGCACGAGGGAACTCGGGAAGGGTGATACAACCTGCCTCCCTCTCCACCGGCGGTGCTACCCAGCTTGGGTTGATCAGTACCAGGTGCCCCGGCTTGACGATGTCCTCAATTCCGCCAATCAGATCGAGACTCTTACGAAGGGATTCGGAGATTTCAAGATAATCCGGATTCTGCTTGGTTTTAACGATAGATACTTTAGGTTTGACCATCGTGGGTTCTCCTCGTTACGGAGTAGTTCATTTGTACATGCAAATGTAAGAGGCTGGTTTCTTAACCTTTAGATCAAAACTTGAATTGGGAGAAATGGTGATAGTGTCTCCCTTCTTAATCGCCTGCCAATCCCTCCCTGGAGGCCGTATTTCAAATCCTCCCACAGTCACGGTGATATGTTCTTCTTTTTCTGTATCGAAGGAATACTCTCCAGGCATCATGACCCCTGCCGTGTATGGTGTACCATCGAGTTTAAATTCTAAGCTCTTGACCTTGCCCTCCAAATATTCGTTAACTTTGATCATATTCCTTTCCATTTCTATCCTGATTTAGAGCATGCACCTTTCTTTGGCCATGATGTTAACTTTTGATGGGAATTCCAACCAGTGCCTTTGCCAGCTTGATTTTCTTTTCAAGATCTCCTTCTCGAAAGATCATAATCCTTTGGGCTTGGGGGGAGCCTGCACCATGCATGGACTCCACAAGAGCAGTTCCACCGGTCATTGCCTCGATGAGCCGGGCGATCTTGACGCGGTGTTCGGTAGGGATGCCCGCAACCCCTGAAAAGTATTTTCTAACCAAATGACCTATCTCTTGGCTTTCCATGTCATATTGACTCGGTAAGGTTGCGACAAACCCTCCAGCTATATCTAAGGCAAGCCGGGCCACTTCGAAGTGAAACCGAGTGACATTTTGTTTACACACGTTGGCCAGCATCGTGTCCACCATGTAGGCCCCTGAGGGAGTGGGTTGACCTTCAGCTGAACAGGCAATGGAGGAACTATACAAGGTTTCAGAAAGGTGAATCATTTCCGTAATTTTATCCCTCACATGTGAAGCTTTAATCGTCCCTTGAATCTGGGATAAATAGCTAACAGCCCCGGTTAAGACGTCCATTAAGCCTGTTTTGCAGGCCCCGTAATTGGCCCGGTGGTGAGCGGCGAAACGATAGACTAGGATTCCGGTAAAATCGGCCTGACCATCCATAAAGACTCTTTCTGTCGGGATGAAGACATTCTCGAAAACAATGACTGCTTCTCCTCCGACAACTCCGAAGGAGGGTTTACCCACGTCAATCCGCTCCTGGTTATCTTTTCGATCATCATTGACCTGACGACCAAAGATCATTGTGATACCTGGCGAATCTATAGGTATGGCACATACCACCGCATAGTCCTTGGTCTGTTCGTCCATGGCCGTAGTAGGCATAACCAAGACTTCATGGGAGTTAACCGCACCAGTCATGTGAAGCTTGGCTCCTCGAATGACAATACCATCGGACCGGCGCTCCACAATGTGGACATACTGGTCCGGGTCCCTCTGCTCAGCAGGTCCCTTGGACCGATCGCCCTTGGGATCAGTCATGGCACCAACAACCATGAGGTTCTCATCCTGAACGTAGGTCAACCATTTCTTGAATCTTTCAAAATAGTCGGTGCCACATTTCCGATCGATTTCATAAGCGACGGAATAGGTCGCATTGATGCCATCAAAGCCCACACACCGCTGAAAGCATGTTCCTGTTTTCTGACCCAAGGTTCTGAGAAGCTTTATCTTCTTGATCAGATCCTCAGCGTTTCGATGTACGTGGGTGAAGCGAGAAATGGTGTGGCCGGTTAGATGAGAGACTGCTGTCGCGAGCTCTCGATACTTTTCATCATTAATCATGGCGTAAGTCATTGCCGCCGCCCGAACATGAGGCGCTGTGGCCGGATGCCGGGTGACATCTTCGATCTTCTTTCCTTTATAGAAAATGATAGGATGGAGACTCTTTAAACTTTGGATATATTCGCCGCCGTTTTTAATCTTCATGGTCCTCACTCATTTAAATTTAGAAAAGTTTCCTTAACTACCTGTCTTCGTTCGAGCCAAAAGGCCGAATTTTTCAATATGTTGATTGGCTATCGCTTGGATATTGGCTAATTCAGCATCTCCCTGATCTTTTTTGAACAAATGGCTGAAGCGTTTCTGGGACTTCAAATAGTCTGTCACTGGTATCTTTTTTTTGATCTTTTGTATACTAGTCACCTTCCCCCATTGCATCTCAAAAAGAGGAACCAGAGCAGAGTTGACTGCCAGACGCCCGATCTCTAAAGTCCTATCCGAAGGAAACCCCCAAACTGAAGGACATGGGGTATGTACCTGGATGTAACGTGGTCCATGGTACTCCATAGCTTTTTTCACTTTTTTCTGTAAATCCTTCAGATAGGCCACCGAGGCTATTGCAACATAGGGAACGCCATGGGCCGCTACGATGAAGGGAAGGTCTTTTTTGTTCTGAGTTTTTCCCAAAGACTTCCTTCCAGCAGGATCTGTAGTTGTTGAGGAATACATCGGGGAGGCTGCACTCCGTTGGCCTCCTGTATTCATATACGCTTCATTATCAACACATATATATAAAACATCATCACCACGTTCCAGCATACCCGATAATGCCCCAAAGCCGATATCAAAGGTAGATCCATCCCCAGCAATCACCAGCACACGGACTCCATCTCGCTTTTGGGCTCTCAAAGCTGCAACAATGCCCGTTGCAATAGAAGGCCCATTCTCAAAAAGATGGTGAATCCAAGGAACACGCCATGGTGAATATCCATATGGAGATGCAAAAGTTTCAAGGCATCCTGTTGGTGTGACCACAATGACGTTTTTACCTGTTGCTTTCAAAATGTGCCGAACGGCTAGCGACATACCACATCCATGGCATGCCCTATGCCCTGAGGCAAAGAGATCTTGAGATTGTCAAGTTTTTAGTTGAAATATTTTGTGGCCCCCTGATGCGTAGATTTCAAATGTCAGCAATATTTCAGTCCTAATTAGATGGGCTCTTTCCTCTTAAATTTACATGAATCTGAAGCAAAT